>SL_3KL_010_SEDDRAFT_10006935_pt1 | contig 10084 bp, 10 predicted proteins | sample SodLakKL_010_SED_2_FD_10381 | JGI IMG/M metagenome (IMG submission 10381)
GTTTGAGTATTATTTTGTTCAGAGAATCCGGGTAAAGGGTTTTGCACCACAGCTTATATAACTTGAGTTCGACAAAAGAATTTATTTAAGAGTGTCCCCCTTTTCCCACTGGGATCCCTTTGGGAAAAGGGGGACTTTTGAGACCCTTATTGTTATCTCGAATTCACGTGATATAATAAGTCGAAGTACCTTAAACCGGCTTCGGCTCCCTGCACGATATTCTTACTTCGAATCTATTTTCATTCATTTTGGTTATCTTTGGGCTATGAAAAAGATTCTCGACTTTTTTGATCTGGGCCATTCGGATTATCGCGAAACCTGGGACCTCCAGAAGTCCCTTCAGCAAGGGCTGATTGAGCAAAAAAAAGCAAGGCGGCAGGGAATTGAGACAGAAACCGAGATGAACGATCTTCTTTTGTTTGTGGAGCATCCGCACGTATACACGCTCGGGAAAAGCGGTAACTCAGCACATCTGCTCAAAGGGATCGAGGAACTTTCATCAATTCAAGCAGAATACATTGAGATCGACCGTGGAGGTGACATTACCTATCACGGACCCGGACAAATTGTTGGCTACCCTATATTAGACCTAGATCGCCACTTTACCGATGTACACAAATATCTCCGTTTTCTTGAGGAAGTGATAATTCGAACCTGTCTGGAGTACGGCATAGAGGCAGGCCGTATCGATGGGCTCACGGGCGTATGGGTTGGCGATAAGAAAATCTGCGCCATGGGTATACGCTGTTCACGCTGGGTAACCATGCACGGATTTGCGCTAAACGTAAATACTGATCTGAGTTATTTCAACCACATTGTTCCGTGCGGCATATCAAACAAGGCAGTAACCAGTTTGTCGGAGCTTTCCGGAACAACCATTTCGGAAGATGAGGTCAAAGTTCATATGAAGAAACACTTTTCGGAGGTGTTTGAAGTTACCATTAATGAGAGCGCTCAAAAACCTGAACCCCTCAAACAAATTTCGTATCTTTGAGGTCTGAAAAACTTTCGCCCCTGACGGGGTTAACCGGAAAAACATCATGATAAAAGAGCTCGACGTAATTGAACGAAAAGGGCCGTCAGAGCGCCGCCCCGACTGGCTAAGGGTTAAGTTACCCTCAGGCGAGAAGTTCAAAGAGGTATCGGAAACCCTCAGGAAAAATAACTTGAATACGGTCTGCTCGGAAGCACGCTGTCCCAACATGGGAGAGTGCTGGGGTGCAGGAACAGCCACGTTCATGATTCTTGGGGATGTTTGTACGCGCTCTTGCTCTTTCTGTGCCGTGAAAACCGGGAGGCCCGTTCAGGGTCTCGACTGGGATGAACCGCGCCGGGTGGCCGATGCAGCATTTAAAATGAAGCTGAAGCATGTGGTTCTGACCTCCGTAAACCGTGATGAGCGCAAAGACGGCGGAGCACCCATTTTTGCCGAATGCCATAAAGTGCTCAGAGAAACGATCGATGGTGTGACGATAGAATCGCTTATCCCCGATTTCAGGGGTGTGTGGGATGCCCTTCAAATAGTGATCGATACACCGCCTGATGTGCTCAGCCACAACCTCGAAACCGTTCCAAGGCTCTACAGAAATGTACGTCCACAGGCAAAATATGAACGCTCACTTGAACTGCTAATTCGTTGCAAGGAACAAGGACTTCGTACTAAAACCGGCATTATGGTTGGGCTTGGTGAAACGCGCGAAGAAGTAATTCAGCTAATGCAGGACTGCGTAGACCATCGGGTTGACGTTCTTACAATCGGACAGTATATGCAGCCAACCAAAATGCACCACCCGGTTGTAGAGTGGGTGCATCCCGATCAGTTTGCCGAATACAAAGAGATTGGTGAAGCGCTTGGGCTCGAGCATGTTGAGAGCGGTCCTCTGGTGAGATCATCTTATCACGCCGAGCGGCACGTGTAGTTCCCGGTAAATTTGATTTGCTGAATTTTACGCTGTTGCGTTTTATCATTAAGCAAACGATCATTGTACCCTTTAACAGGAACCCCTTCCAATGCTATCGATTGCCGTTGTTCTTATCATCTGTTACCTGGTCGGAGCCATCCCCAGTTCTCTCTGGACGGGCAAGCTTTTCTTCGGAATTGATATCAGGGAACATGGAAGCGGCAATGCAGGCGCAACCAACACCTTTCGGATTCTTGGTTGGAAGGCAGGAACCGCGGTTTTACTTTTCGATTTTGGAAAAGGACTAATCTGTACCACCGTGATATACAAGCTGGCCTACGACATCGGGGCAGGCCCTGTTAGCTTTTACGAAGGCTGGGATGTAGAGGCAATGCTTCTCATTTTATGCGGCGTCGCAGCCGTAGTGGGTCATATGTTTCCAGTGTATGCGAGCTTCAGCGGCGGTAAAGGGGCAGCAACCGCATGCGGCATGCTTTATGGAATAGAGCCGATCTCTATCAGTATTTCACTGGCCGTTTTCCTGATTGTCATGTTTTCGACATATTACGTATCACTTGGATCTATTGCCGGATCAATCATTTATCCTTTCTCCCAATTAACTCTCCGGTATGGGTTCGATTGGCATATTGACGGCAGCATCATCATTTTCAGTTCAGTCCTCGCAATTGTTATCGTTGTTAAACATAAAGGAAACATTAAACGCCTTAGGGATGGTACTGAGAACAGAATCAAATCTTTCAAGCCCTCGCAGGGCAAACTTAATGAAGAGGAGACAACAGCTTGAAAAAGGTAAGTATAATTGGTGCGGGTAGTTTTGGAACCGCCATGGCCGTTGTTCTTGGCGGAAAAAAGGTGCCCGTAACTATCTGGGCGCGGGAACCGGAAGTAACCGCGGGCATCAATAAGAATCATGTAAATCCTGAGTACCTCCCGGATGTATCTCTTCCCAAGACGGTTGTAGCCAGTGATTCGATAGAAGACACCATCCATGGAACGGATATGGTGCTTTTTGCAACTCCATCTCATGCACTTAGGGAGGTTGCAGGAAAAGTAAAACCTTTCCTGAAGGGTAACGAAATCATTGTTACCGTTTCGAAAGGTATCGAAAAAGATACTCTTATGACCCCGTCTCAGATTCTTGTGAATGTGCTCGATGGAACCGTTCTTGAAGACCAGATCGGCGTACTCACGGGCCCGAGTCATGCAGAGGAGGTAGGCAAGTTCAAACCCACAACCGTAGTTGCATCCGCTTACTCAAAACGGGTAGCGGGCATTATCCAGGAAGCATTTATGACGCCCATGCTTCGGGTGTATGTGAATTATGATATTATTGGCGCCGAAATTGGCGGAGCGCTGAAAAATATTATGGCTATTGCTGCGGGAATTGTGGATGGAGCCGAGCTTGGCGATAATGCAAAAGCGGCCCTGATGACGCGCGGCCTTCACGAAATGAAACGAATGGGTACCGCCATAGGGGCATCACAGGATACCTTTTCGGGACTTACCGGAATGGGTGACCTTATTGTAACCTGCACCAGCCAACACAGCCGAAACCGCTACGTTGGCTACAATATCGGCCAGGGTAAAAAGCTGAATGAAATAATTTCAGGAATGAATATGGTGGCAGAGGGAGTTAAGACAGCTGAGGCCGTACATCAATGGGCGCAGCGTAACAACATTGATATGCCAATAACTGAAGCCGTATACCGCGTTCTTTTTGAAAATATGGACCCGGCCGATGCCGTTAACGAACTGATGACGCGAAATGCAAAAGATGAAATTATGATTTAAAATTTGTTATTTAGGCAAGTACGACGGCACACATCAATATTAAATCATATCTAAGTCAGAGACCGGCTAAGCAAAACCGTTTTTCTGTATAACAATCAATCATTCAAATCCAGACGCCCGGCAAAAAACATCAAGCAGCATCCCGCAGCTGTCCTGAAACAGGCTTTAAGCCGAACCCCGATCTTTCACAAAAAACTCAGACTCATGTTACTGCCCAACGGAGAAATTAAGATCTCGCAGATGAACGCGGCCGACCTAAAGCACCTGGTTCAGCGAGGCGAAGGCACTTTTCTCGAATTCAAGAAAACCGTACCGTCTCCCGAAAAAATTGCCCGTGAAATTGCAGCTTTTGCCAACACTTCTGGAGGAACCATCCTGATTGGAGTTGACGATTACAAGAACATCACCGGCATCAGCGCCTATTTTGAAGAGGAATTCTTGCTGATGGAAGCCGCACAAAAATGCTGCGTACCATCGATACAGCTCGATATCGAACTTGTGCACTCGGGCTCGCAGGACGTGATGGTTGTACGTGTTCCTGAAGCCGAAAAAAAACCGGTGTACATCAAAAACAAGAAGAAGAGGCTGGTATTTATCAGGCACCAGGACGAAAGCGTATTAGCCAGCGACGAACAGGCCGAAGTCATGAAGCATCAGTATTCCGACTCAGGCGTCACGTTCGAGTACGGTAAGAATGAACAGATGCTCTTTCGATATTTGAATGAATATGGCGAGATTACCGTTTCGCGATTTGCACGGCTGGTCAATGTAACGACCTTTCGTGCTTCAAAAATTCTAGTTAATTTAGTCAGCGCGGGTGTACTGAAATTATTTCGGCGATCGGAGACCGACGTATACGCATTCGCAGAAAACCCGAAGTAACGATTTAAAAAAGTAGTACCATGGCACTGCCAGAAGAAAATCTCGACGAAGTAATTGCCTCACTGATTGATTTGGATTCAGATGGAGAGGAGGAATCTTTAGCTCTTGACCCGACACCGGTCGAAAAGAAGCATGAATTTCCTGTGTCGCTAACAGAAAGGGCTGCTCGTCAAATTAAACGAATCCGTGAAAGTGAAGACCTGGAAGACGGGCTCTACCTCAGAGTTGCCGTTGAAGGCGGTGGATGCTCCGGTCTCAGCTATAAACTGGGCTTTGATATCCGCACCGAAGACGACAGCGTGGTTGAAAGCCAGGGATTCGAGATTATTGTAGATCCCAAACACATGCTCTATCTCGACGGGATTGTGATCGACTACCCAGATGGTCTTGATGCGCGTGGCTTTACCTTCGACAATCCCAACGCAAGTGAATCCTGCGGTTGTGGAACATCGTTTGCAGTATAGTTTTTTGAGTAGCCAGGTCATCCTGAGCCTTTTTTTGCCCAAAAGCTTACAACACTGTTTTTTTGATGACAGTATCAAAGTCCCCTCCCCGAAGTGTCGGGATTTCGAAAAGTACTCAACTTGAGAGAGGATTTTCCCGAGGGATGCCTGTGGCGAAGACTGCCTGCCGAAGTCTCTGCGCATGCAGTGGTGTGTTGGGTAAGGAGGAAATCGTCGATTCAAGCCAACAAAGATCTTCCCCAGCCTGATTCACCCGCCTTTCTCCCCATCCGCCTCGGTTGTAATCAACCTCACGCCTCTCTTGAACGTGATGTAGTGCCATACCCACTCGGCAAATACCCTGAACCGGTTCCTGAACCCGATCAGGAAAAAGATATGGATCAGCGACCATAGCAGCCATGCAAACAGTCCCGAGAAGGTAAATCCGCGAATATCGGCAACGGCGCGTGCACGTCCAATAGTGGCCATGCTCCCTTTATCCGTATAGGAAAACGCCGGGGTTTCTTTTCCTTTCATTCTGTTTCGTATCAGTTTAGCCAGATACTTTCCCTGCTGCAGGGCCACCGGTGCGAGGGCAGGCAGCGGCTGTCCGTCTTTATCCTCCGCAAAGGCCGCATCGCCAATCACGAAAATGTTTTCGGAACCGGGCACCGAAAGATCGGGATTTACCCTGGCCCGGCCCATTCTGTCCGTTTCACATTCCAGTGTTTTAATCAGCGGGGATGCTTCCACACCAGCGGCCCACACAATGTTAGGTGTTGCGATATATCTCTCCCCGATATCAACACCGTCTTCGCGAATATCCTTAACCGGGCTGTTCAGAAGCACCGTTACCCCCATCTTTTCCAAGTCTTTCTTTGCCTTTCCGGAAAGCTTCTCCGAATAGCCGTTCAGGATCCTGTCGGCCGCCTCGATCAATATCACATCGGTTTCGTCGGGCGAAATATTTCTGAAATCACGCATCATGTTGCGCTTGGCGATTTCAGCAATGGCCCCTGCCGTCTCCACACCCGTTGGTCCGCCGCCGATTACCGCATAGGTGAGATAGGGCTTTCTTTTTTGAGTGTCTCTGATCTTATCTGCTTCCTCAAGCGAAACGAGAATGCGTTCACGGATAGAAAGCGCATTGTTCAGCGTTTTTAGACCGGGTGCAAATTTCTTCCATTGGTCATTTCCGAAATAGTTGTACCTGGCACCGGGGGCCAGAATCAGGTAGTCGAACGGGATGGCTTCGCCATCTGACAATATCACGTTGCCGGCATCCTTGTCCACCTCTGTAACCTCTCCGAGGATGGTTTCGATATTCTTGTTGCGGCTGAATATGGCGCGAATCGGAACGGCGATATCACCCGGCGACAGGGCGGCCGTTGCAACCTGATAGAGCAGCGGCTGAAAAAGATGGTGGTTTCTTTTGTCGATGAGCGTGATCTGGCAGTCCGTTTTCCGAAGTGCTTTAGCGGCGGCAATACCGCCAAATCCACCGCCAATAATTACAACTTTCGTTTTAACAGACATGTTCACTCACCTAATTCAGTTTCGCCTTGGCGGTTTTAACGATTTTCAGAATCTCCTCTTTAGGAATCGTAAGCCGGTTGCCGCAATAGTGGCACACCACTTCCTGGCTTTCGCCTTCCATTTCTTTCAAATCATCGTAGCTAAGCATGGCAATAGCGTTCTTAAAGCGCTTTGGTGAACAGCGACAAAAAAAGTGAACAGGCTGCCGGTCGAGCTCTTTCACGCTGAAAGGTGTGCAGGCCATTTCCATAATATCATCGATATATTTGCCGTCATTCAGCATTTCATGAATCGGTGGCAGCTCGGATAGTGTTTTCTGCAGCTTTTCCATGCTGGACTCATCCGCACCCGGCATTCGCTGTATCAGAATGCCGCCGGCGTGATGTACATCGCCGCTGTTGTCAAGGTCCACATCCAGTAAGAATGCGGAGAGTACCTGTTCCGACTGAGCCATGTAGTGCGCTATGTCTGAAATCACATCGCCCTCTACAAGTTCGATGGTGCTGGTTCGCGGCTCCGCCTCATTGTACAGAATTTTGGATACTGTTAACAGGCCTACACCAAGGCCGTCTCCAATAGAAACCAATTTGTCGGAGTAGTCCATTTCGGCAGCAGGATTTTGGGAGTAGCCGCGTATTTCGCCCGCCCGGTTGGCTTCGCCTACCAGCATTCCAACCGGACCGTTACCTTCAAGACGGACCTGAATGCGTTCCTCGCCTTTTAGTTCCGATGCAAGGAGCATGGCTGCGGTGAGCGTGCGTCCAAGCAGCACCGTGTTGAGCAGCGAGAGATTATGGTTTTCTCTTGCTTTTTGCACCACGTCGGTGGTTTTTACAACGCTGATTTTAAACTCGCCATCGGTGTGGATTCCCTTGATGAGGCGATCCTTAAACTTAAATTTTTTCTTTAGTGACATATGATTTTTTGAAGGGTAAAACTCCGGAGTTAGCCTGTGTGGCAAGTATAACGTTTTACTTTAGAGAACCGTTTACAACCTAATAAGATACGGGGATTTGGAGAAAATTTACATGATAGCGGGTGCAAGATGCAGGATACAAGGAACAGGGAGCCCCGATGGGTCGGGACTGCGCAAAAGAGCGCAGCAGGGAGCAGGGAGCAAGATATTGGTGGTGAAATGGGAATCAAGGGTTTCGGATGTAAAATTTATGCAGGTTGGTGATGGAATGAATTCAAGCCCGCCATACCCCGAAGGGGTAGAATGTGAATAGCCCCCTGTGTAACGGGGGGTTGTACGGGGCGGATGTTGGCGACCCCGAATGGGGTCGAATCAATGGGCGTGATTGAGCCCCGGTTTCGCGATTCGATACCTTCGCAGGAATCGCATTAAACCCCATTCGGGGTTTGCCTCTTTTCTCATTCCTAACCCCGACTTGCGAGTCGGGGCTATTGACATTTGATCCCTCCGGGATCATTGATGCGATGGCTTTCAGGTATCTGAGCTACAAAATTTACCGGCACATCATGGGTACTCGGGGAAAGAAAAAATCCCTGATTTTACGTTGGTTATGGCACAAATTCTGAATACGATTACCCCGAAGGGGTAGAATGTAAATAGCCCCCCATGAAATGGGGGGTAGACGAGGCGGATGCCGGCGACCCCGAATGGGGTCGAATCACCGGCGCGATTGTGGGCCGGTTTCGCGATTCGATACCTCCGCATCCAGATACATCAGGACGAGGGCTTGCCCGGCTGATCTGACTGGATCATTACCACGTACGAACCGGGCTGATAACATATGATTTCTGCGGGATGAACACATCGAAAAAATCAACCGCATCAAAGAAAGAGGGGCACCATCAACACCATGTATTAAGAAAGCAACCCGCTCTCGTTACGGGTTGCTTGTCGATGAGTAGTCAGGGCATGGACCCGTCAGGACCTGTCCCGAAGGTAAACTTCACCCTTCCTTCCGGAAAAGTGGCTTTTTGATGAATAAACCGTACCAACATTTGCCACAGCTTTAATTCGTTGCTCGGCAAGGATATTCGATGCCGTTATGGTCGGGATATTGTGTTTTTCAGCGTAGTCGAAAATGTTAAGAACCGTATCATAAATACGGCCAGTCTTTTCCATCGCTTGCTTCTCATTGTAGCCTTCCATTTCGCTGGCGATATTAATGATGCCGCCGGCATTGATAACATAATCGGGCGCGTAGAGAATTCCCTTCTGAATCAATAAATCGCCGTGCTTCTCTTCATCATCCAGGATATTGTTTGCACCGCCGGCGATGATATCGCACTTCAGGTAGTTCAGGGTGTCATCATTGATCACACCGCCCAGCGCACACGGGCTGAAGATGTCGAGGTTGAGCGTGTAGATATCGTCGGGCTTCACAACCTTTGCACCGGTCTGTTTGGCTACGGCCTCCGCCTTCTCCTCAAAAATATCGGAGATATAGAGCTCGGCCTTTTCTTTCGCGATGTAGCCGGCGAGGTGCGATGCCACCGATCCCGCTCCCTGAATGCCGATCCGCTTGCCGGTGAGTGAGTCGTTTCCATATGCCCGCTTGGCGGCCGCCTTCATGCCCATATACACGCCATAGGCGGTAACCGGCGAGGGGTTGCCGCTGCCGCCCATGTGCTTCGGAATCCCGGTCACATACTTGGTTTCGGTAAAGATCCACTCCATATCCTGCTCCGAAATACCGACATCCTCCGCGGTGATGTAGCGTCCGCTGAGCCCGTCAACAAAGCGTCCGAAGGCGCGGAACAAAGCTTCCGACTTGTCTTTTCTTGAATCACCGATAATCACCGCCTTGCCGCCGCCCAGATTCAGGCCCGAAATGGCCGACTTGTAGGTCATGCCGCGCGATAGGCGAAGCACATCTCTGATCGCGTCTTGTTCGGAGCTGTAGTTCCACATCCGCAAGCCGCCCAGCGAAGGACCAAGGGTGGTGTCGTGAATGGCAATGATCGCCTTGAGGCCGGCTTCCGGTTTCGAGCAAAAGACAATTTGCTCATGTTCCATATTCGAAAGATCGCTGAAGAGCTCAAAATTTTCATCCACATCACTTTTCGTACCGATCTTATCCATCGTTTCATTCATAACGTCTGTACTTCTGATTTTCTGGGAGGTTGAAATATTTTTTGGAACCGCTTCCAAAGCTATGAATTTTCTTGGAGAATTGACAGATTTCAAGTGTAACAATTTTCAAACGGTAAATTAAACAATACAATAACAATAATTTAGGTCATTATGGTTTTTGCCCTTATTCCATTAGCCAAAAAATTTTTGTCAGCAAGCAGAGTTTCTGTGCCTGCAGCGCTCGAAGGCATTCAGGTACGTTGGGTTTAAGACTCCTTAGCGACATGAAATCACAACATATCCCGGGCTCTAATGGCTTAGATTACTACTCAGGCCTTGATGGTTGTGGCCGCAGAAGGGCTTGAGGGTTTTTGGGTAAAATTAGTGTGTGCTGCTGGCTGATTTGAGGAAGTATCCAGCCCTTCAACGGACACCCTCCCGGCTAACGCCGTACTCCCCTAAAG
>SL_3KL_010_SEDDRAFT_10006936_pt1 | contig 10084 bp, 10 predicted proteins | sample SodLakKL_010_SED_2_FD_10381 | JGI IMG/M metagenome (IMG submission 10381)
AATTTCCATCTGGTAGCCCTGTTCTAGCTGGTAAGTATCAAAAAATTGGTCATCAATCCATATTTCAAACTCCCCGGGTCTAAGCTCCGAGCCCTCCAGTAGCATAGCGTCATTAACTCTCTCCGGATTTTCCAGGTCCATGGAAACAAGCTCCAGGTAGACTCCTATCTCTCCTTCCGGCCTGGTCACCCTGACCTGCCTTATGACTCGACCGCTGACCTGGTCTATACCCTCAATTTTGCTTAATCTTTCCACGTCCTGATAAGGCATAGAAACTAGTTCGGCAAACCCGTGGGCAAAGTTTTGTTCGCGGTAGAAATCTTCCTGAGACAAGCTCAGGTTATCGCTGGCTATAGAAAAGGAAGTAAAAATGAGCAGGCCGATTATGACCAGGACCAGGCAGGCCAGGTAAGATCCCTTGTTGTTCCAGATGTCCCGGATCATTTTTCTCCAGAGCATTACCAGCTCACCTCCTCCGGGGGAAGGGGTTCTGCGTTTTCTTTTACCCACTCTACCAGTCCGTCTTTTAAATAGATTACACGGTCGGCCATGCTGCTAATATTGTTATTGTGGGTGACGATAACTACAGTCTTGTTGTATAGTTGGCAAAAATTTCTCAGCTGCTTGAGGATCTGCCTGCCTGTGGGCAAATCCAGGGATCCGGTGGGTTCGTCACATAAAAGAAGGCGGGGGTTTTTGGCCAAAGCCCTGGCTATTGCTACTCGCTGTTGTTCACCGCCCGATAGCTGGGAAGGAAAGTGTTCCCTGCGGTCGCTCAAACCTACCTGCTCCAGGAGCTCGTCAATATCCAGGGGATCCTGGGCAATCTGCGTTGCCAATTCTACGTTTTCATGAGCAGTTAGGTTGGGCATTAAATTGTAAAACTGAAAGATGAAGCCCACCTGGTGGCGGCGATAGCGGGTTAAATCTACCTCACCGGCCTGGTGCAGGGCTTGCTCCCCCAAATAGAGCTCACCTTCGCTGGCCTGGTCCATACCCCCGATGATGTTAAGCAGGGTGCTCTTCCCCGATCCGCTTTGTCCTAAAATAACTACCAGTTCGCCATGATAGAGGTGGCAGTCCACTCCTTTTAGAGCCCAAACTGTTACTTCTCCCATCGGGTAAACTTTCTTTAAATTCCTGGCTACTATCAGTTCTTCCATCATTTAATTCCTCCCCATGCGTGAACTTTACTTGCTATTCTCCGGAGACGCCCGATATGCCGTATAAAATGTAGTCGGCCAGGTCGGGCAGGAGGGTTTCATGGGAAATATTCAGCATTTCATTCAACATTTCAGAGGAGAATTCCACCCCATCCTCTTTGCTCCATTCCATGAAATTTAAATACATCCACAGAGACATGATCTGTCCCATCCCAAATACCAGGTAGTTCCTGGTGCGTTTTATTTGTCCCAGCTCTTCAACTTGTGACATAATGCCAGACAGCTTGTTTTCTTGTTTAAGGAAAAATTCCATGTAATAGTCAATCATTTCCCTGGAATAAATCAGTTCTCTGAAAAATATACGAAAAGTCTCGTAGTGTTCCTGAAATAGCTGCAGTCTCATTTCAAGTAACTCAATAGTTAATGTCCTTAAATTTTTTTCACGTGGGTGGTAATCTTCGGTCAAATCAACAATTTTCTGCAGCACAGGGATAACGCATTCCATGAGCAGTTCCTTTTTGCTCTTAAAGTGCCGGTAGATAGTTCCCTCTGAAATGCCAGCCTCCCGGGCTATTTCGGCAGTGGTAGTCCTGTCGAAGCCATTTTCCGCGAACAGGCTGCGTGCCGTTTCCACTATCTTTTCCCTGGTGCTGGTGGTTTTTTCCATGGCGTTTGCCTCCCATAATTCTTTAATTTAAATTCTTGGATTTATGAGCACCTTGACAGACTGCTTTGCAAAGGGCTATGAATCTTTTATTATTTGCAAAGTCAACCACAATTAATGCAAGTGAGCACTCACTCGCTTAATTTTAAAATATCAAAAAATAACTCCTTTGTAAAGGGTTAATTCAGAGTAAGAGAAGAGTGTCATTGAGTGTCATTGGGACGGTTCTTATGACATGATTTCTTAAAAAAGAACAGGTAAAGTGAAAATAAGAATGTCATAGGAACCGTCCCAATGACAACCAATGACAAAGTGTGTCAAAAGAACCATCCCACTGACATAGGAACCGTCCCACTGACACCACTGACAAAGTGTGTCAGAAGAACCGTCCCACTGACATCGAACCGTCCCAATGACATCACTGACAAGATTTGCTGCTCAACATTGCCAGGCTTCTTCGAAAATGTGGAGGTGATCGATAGAGAGGACTTTAAGCGCTTCTACCAGTTCATCTTTTCTGCCTTCGGCCAGTTCGCGAGCTCTGGCGGTTAGGTAAGCTTTTAGTTTTTCTTTCTTTTCTCCTGAAAACTGGCTGGCATGGCAGTCGATTGCTGCCATTTTCTGTTCCCATGTGGTAGATACATCTATAAATGTATTGGGGTAAGCAGTGTAGTAAAAGGCAATCATGTTAACAGTATGGGGCATAATACCGTCTTGCAAGTCGACAGGACAAAAATTAGGCATGCCTGCTAAAAGGGACGCTTCTGCTGTGGCCAGTCCGGTCCGATTGTGATCTGAATGTGCTTCATAGGGAAGCCACGGATCACAGACTAAAACCGCCTGCGGTTTTAATTTGCGGATAAGACTTGTAATTTTTGTACGGATAATATCTAGAGGCAGGTTTCCGCCGTCAGGAAAATCAAGCCATAGCAACTCATTAACTCCCAGGATTTCGGCTGATTTTTCGGTTTCCTTTCGCCTGGTTTTTACTAAATCATCAAGGTCAGATGAAGGGTCATAAGTACCTGCTGAGCCATCTGTAACGGTGAGACAGGTTATTTGAGCTCCCAGTTTGGCCAGGGTGGCCAGGGATGCACCTGCTCCAATTTCCATGTCGTCAGGATGGGGCTGGATGCAGAGGATGCTTTTTGCTTCGAGCAGGTCGGGAATAGGCAGGAAGTTACATATTTGCGGTTTCATCTTATCATCTCCCCGGTGTAGTTTATTGTGCTCAATACCTTTACCATTTCAGGTGGTGGTTACTGAAATAGTTCTGCAGGCGGTTCGTTAGGGATGCGGGCTATTTCCCTGCCTCCATATAAGAAGACTGCTTCATTATTGTTGGTAACCTCCCCAATATCGCGAGCAGATACACCTTTAAAATGGGCTGCATACATAACTTCTTCTGCATCTTCCGGGTCTACCTGGAATAGCATTCTGGCCTGGGTTTCGCAGATTAGTATTTCTTCAGGAGTAAGGCCGTCAACTTTTAGTGGTGCAGCGGCTAATTCTACCTTTGCGCCGAGACCGCCAAAGCGAACCGACTCGCTGACTGCAGCGCCAATTCCTGCTGCTCCAAGGTCGGAGCAGGCGTTAATTTTGCCGGTTTGAATAGCAGCCAGTGCTGCTTCCATAGTAGCTCTTTCTTGCTCGAAGAGTGCTTCAGCCGGACGCATAGTATCGACCAGGCCGGCCCGGTACAGGGTGTCGTTGCCGTCACTGTTTGTTGCCCCTACAATAATTATACGGTTGCCTGCTTTTTTTGCCGGCTTGGTCAGCGGTTTGTCTATGACAAGGCGGCCGATAACTGCCGCTACAACGGCGGGGACTATGTCACTAAATGAGGTGGAAAGTCCGCCTCCAACAACAAAAACTCCCATAGCCTCACACATATCGTGAATACCTTTTACCATCAGGTTAATCCTTTCGCCACTGCTCATCACTTCACATTCCCCGCAGGTACATTTTCCTTTAAAGCCGCAGGGGCCGACTATAACTTCTTCATCGAGAGGGCGTGTTCCGATAAAATCAAGTAAAAAAAGAGGCCGGGCACCCATGGCAACTACATCACGCATTGCTCCGCCTGCCCCGGTAGCTGCACTGTCGTAAGGCCGGGGAACGCAGGGCGAGCAGTGGCTCTCCATCTTGGCTACCATCAACCCTTTGTCGCCGGGCATCTTAAAAACTGCAGCATCATCGTTTGCTTCGGGTCCGATCAAGAGACTCCCCGGGGAGATTTCTTCCACGGCATCATTTAGCTTTTTAAAAACCCCGAAATCGATTGCTCTGTCAATATTGTGGTGCAGGTGAACAAAAAGGCCGTGCATCAATGCCTTCTCTACGGTGTTCAATTAAGGTCCCTCCCATTTAAAAACAGCCTGTCTATGTAATATATACGACTGATCAGGGCTATTTCCTGTTACATTCTTTAATAAAAATAGCGTACTGATAATCACCAGGAACAGCGGCTATGGAAAATATAGATAGCAGCAGTCATTATTAAGGGTATATCATTAGTATTACTAACCGGTGTTTTTGGAATAATGGGGCAAGTATGTTAGACTGAGATTAATCTATAAGGTCACGGTGTAAGTTTAAAATAGCAATTATAATATGAACAGGAGGATGATTTAATAAAAGTGATAAGATTTGAAGAAAACATTGAGCAAATTGAGATGCCTGAAAATCTGGCTATCGGGTTAATGGTTGCCAAGCAGCATGAAAAATGCGGCACTGTAGGNTGTGATTTNGATTACTTCGGTTTTGCTTTCGGTCAGTCACCCTTTCCTCCTCCCGGGCCCCTTGTCAGGGCTCTTGAAGAAAATGCAGGGAAAAGCGGTTATGCCGATGCAGAAGGGATATTTGAGCTGCGTGAGGCGGTAGCCGGTTTTAATGCCCGGCATTTTAAACTGGAAGCAGATCCCGAACGGATTATTATTGGGCCCGGGACAAAAGGAATTTTCTTTCTGCTGTTTAGTATTATTAGCGGGGATGTTATAATCCCTGTGCCCTCCTGGATCGGTTACGCTCCGCAGGCTCGTTTTCTCGGCAAAAAGTATTATCCCCTCTCAACTTATCCCGAAAATAACTACAAGTTAACGGCAGAAGAACTGGAAAAGTTTCTTGGCACGCTGGACGGGGGACAGCATTTGCTGGTGTTAAACAGTCCGAATAACCCCACCGGTCAGGTTTACAGCAAAAGTGAGTTGACGGAGATTGCTTCGGTGTGCAGGAAACACGGAGTTATAGTTTTCTCCGATGAAATATATGCGCTCACAACTTTTGATTTCTCCGACTATGTCAGCATAGGAACAATATATCCCGAAGGAACTTTCGTGTTTAACGGTCTCTCTAAAGATCGCTCCGCAGGCGGGTACAGGTTAGGCACCTGTCATTTGCCAGATAGCGATTGCCGTAAGATTAAGGAAGGCTTGAAGAAGCTTGCTGCTACTATGTATACTAATATCACCACTCCGGTTCAACACGCTGCTGTGACAGCATACCGCGAAAATGAAGAAATCGAAGATTATCTTAATGTGACAAGGCAGATACATCGTATAATGGGCCGCACGACACATGATCTTTTTGCTTCCATAGAAGGGCTGCGGGTTACCAGGCCCGATGGCGGTTTTTACTTTTATGCGGACTTTAATGAATTAAAAGATGAGCTGCTCAGGGCCGGTGTAAAGGATTCGAACGGACTGAGTAAAGCCTTGCTATCTCATCCTCACCATATTGCCACGGTAACCGGAGATGCCCTGCTTCTACCTGATGACAATTTCGGAGCGAGGATTGCTTATGTTGATTACAGTGGCAGACAGGTTTATGAAGCCTACCTTGCCAATATGCCGGTAAATAAAGAAGAAGAAACTGCATTCGTTAAAAAGCATGCTCCGATGATGGTTTCTGGTGCAGAGGCAGTTTCCGAATTTGTTGCTTCTTTGAAGACGGGCACACTGCAGCTGGAACTGCAGTAAGAACAGGATAGATAAGGAGAATCAAGATGGATAAAGATGAACGAAATGATAAGGGTTACCGTCTCCTGGACTGTTATGAAGCTTCAAAGCATCATTTTGAACGGGCAGCTAATAAATTAAAGTTAAAACGGGAAATTCGCGATTGGCTAAGGACTCCTTTTCGGGAAATATCCGTCCACCTGACCGTAGTGATGGATGATGGTAGCCTGCAAATATTTCAAGGTTTCCGTATACAGCATAACAATGCCAGGGGGCCGCATAAAGGGGGCCTTCGCTATCACCCGGAAGTTACCATGGATGATGTGCGGGGGCTGGCTTCCTGGATGACCTGGAAGACAGCGCTGCAGGGTCTGCCCCTTGGTGGGGCCAAGGGTGGTGTTGTGTGCGATGCAAAAAAGATGTCCAGCGGAGAACTGGAAAGATTAACCCGCAAGTATACTCAGGCCATAAGCGTTGATATCGGACCAAACCAGGATATTCCCGCACCTGATGTTAATACCGACGCGAATGTTATGGCCTGGATGATGGATGAATACAGCAAACTGCGCGGTTATGAACCTGCGGTAGTTACCGGTAAGCCTGTCGATTTGGGTGGTTCCCCGGGACGCGAGGATGCCACCGGACGTGGAACAGCTTTTATAGTTGAACAATGGGCGATGGAAAATGGCCTTAAAATGCCTGAGACCACAGCTGTTATCCAGGGTTTTGGCAATGTCGGCTATAATACAGCCTACCACTTAAGTCAAATGGGCTGTCGCGTTGTGGCTGTTTCCGATACACGGGCCGGTGTCGTAAATGAAAAAGGACTTGATATTGAGAAGTTATTTAAATACAAGCAGGATACAGGATCGGTTTCCGGTTTTCACGATGCTAAAACCATTGACAGCGGCGATATCTTTGGCCAACAATGTGACTTTCTAATTCCGGCTGCTTTAGAAAATGCGATCAGAAAAGACAGCATCGCAAATATTAAAGCCAGGGCTATTTTTGAAGCGGCCAACGGCCCGACCTGTCCGCTCATCGAGCCGGAGTTAGCGAAGAAAGGCGTTACCATAATCCCGGATATCCTGGTTAACAGCGGCGGAGTAGTTGTTTCCTACTTTGAGTGGGTTCAGAACCTGCAGCAGTTCAGCTGGAGTGAAGAGCAGGTCGATTCAGAGTTGAAGAAAAAAATGCAGCGTGCTTACCGAATGGTGGTTGAGAAATCGGTAACGGAAAACGTATCTCTGCGCATAGCCGCCTACATGCTGGCTATTGAAAAAGTAGCTTCGGCAGCACAGACCAGGGGCGCCTATTAATTAATTGATTGATAGCAGGGATGATTACAGCAGCTATTTAAGTTTATAGCTGCAGGCATAATCGCTCTCTTATTAGAGTGCCTGGTTACGGATGCTGCTTGTGGCTGAAATGCCTTCTTTAGGAGGAAGCGTCTTGGAGAGAGAAGGAGCGGCAAAGATTCTTGAAGAGATCGGGATTATGCTCGAGCTTAAAGGAGAGAATCCCTTTAAGAGCAGAGCATACTACAGCGCTGCCCGCGCTGTTGAACTGATTGGGGAAGAAGAGCTGGAGAAGCTTGCTCGCGAGGATAAGTTAAAAGATGTAAAAGGTATCGGTTCTGCTATTAACGAAAAGCTTAAAGAGCTTATTCTAACCGGCAGGCTAAAATATTATGAAGAATTAAAAGCGAGTATTCCGGAAGGACTATTTGAAATATTGAAAGTGCCCGGGCTGGGGCCCCGCAAGGTCAGTGCACTCTATGAAACTCTTGAGATTACCAACCTTGCCGAACTTGAATATGCCTGTCGTGAGAACCGGCTGGTTAATTTAAAAGGATTCGGTAAGAAAACCCAGGATAATATCCTGGAAGGGATCGAGTTTATTCGCCGTTACCAGGGCCGCTACTTTTACAGCGAGGCTCGCCGCATTGCCGTTTCACTTTTGGGCGAAATTAAAGAATTTACTTCTCTATCTGAGGTCAGCCTGGCCGGAAGCATCAGGCGCTGCAGGGAGATTGTCAAGGATATTGACCTGGTGGCTTCAAGCGATGAGCCGGCCGGCCTGACTCAATATTTTACTGAACTTCCCATGATTGCCGATGTAATTGCGCACGGCGACACGAAAGCCTCAGTCAGGCTTGATCAAGGAATCAATGCTGATCTGCGGGTGGTTAAAAAGGATGAATTCCCTTACGCCCTGCACCATTTTACGGGCAGCAAGGAACATAATACAGCATTACGCCACAGGGCTAAGAATATGGGCTTGAAAATTAATGAATACGGCCTGTTCCGAGTAAAAGATGAAGAACTTGTTACCTGTCATGATGAAACAGAATTCTTTGCCGCCCTCGGTCTTGATTATATTCCCCCCGAACTGCGTGAAAATTACGGAGAAATTGAAGCAGCTGAAAAAGGAGAATTGCCGGTTCTGCTTGAAGCAGAAGATATCCGCGGCATATTCCACGTGCACTCCACATACAGCGACGGTTTAAATCCACTTGAAGAAGTTGTTAGTCACTGCAGTGAGTTAGGTTACGAATATGTGGGCATCTCAGATCACAGCCAGTCTGCTTTTTACGCCGGTGGTCTCAAAGAAGATGACCTGGCAGAACAGCGTGAGGAAATTGAAGGTTTGCGCGAAAGGTACCCCAATGTAGCAATCCTGCACGGAGTGGAATCTGATATCAGGGCTGATGGAAGTCTGGATTATCCCGATGCTGTTCTCGAACAGCTCGATTTTGTTATCGCTTCGGTCCATTCCGGGTTAAGGATGGAACGNGTTAAAATGAACGAGCGGCTTATCCATGCCTTATCTCACCCGGCAGTGACCATGCTCGGACATCCTACCAACCGGCTTCTTCTTGGGCGTGACAGCTCANNTCTGGATATTGAAAAGGTNTTNCAGGCNGCCCTGGATAANGGTGTTATTCTNGAATTGAACGCCAGTCCNGCCCGTCTTGACCTTGACTGGCGGCANCTGAAGATGATCANAGAAATGGGTCTTATGGTTTCNATAAANCCNGATGCNCACCGCCTGGAAAGTTTTGAAGATACCCGGGTAGGNGTGGCTATTGCCCGTAAAGGTTGGCTGGAAAAGGAGGATGTATTTAATACGCGGTCCCGCAGCGAAGTAGAANANTANTTGAAGCGTCGTCATGCCGGAACTGGTTAAAACAATGGTTTAGCGATCTCCCCAAAAACCGGGGAGGCGGGCTACAAGGAAGCTGGCGATCAAGTGGCCGACGACTATACCTATAATAACTCCCAGGACATCCCTCGAAAAGTAAAAAACCAGCAGCATAGTAGCTACCAGTATTACAATATACAGTAGGGAATGAATCCAGTCCGGCATGCCTCTGCCCCCTTAGTTTCTAAGTTACTAAAGATGACCGGCATCAGAAAAATGCCGGTCACGCGGTCGAATTTTGCTTTATTCAGGATATCTATTTTCCTGCTTATTTATTGAGAAGTATTAAAATGCCTGCAGCTATGGCAAGGATTGGCATTAAAGTGCCGATAGCAGGGATTCCCAGGTTTACTAATTGAAACAGACCGCTTAAGATTAACCAGATTGCCAGCAACAACATTCCCAGGTTGCCGAAGATTCCTTTACTCTTAGCCATCTTTCACCCCTCCTTAAAATGATCGGTAAAAACTACCGCTTAATCAGGTTAACCACGAACAACAGGACAACTGCGCCTCCGGTTGCAACGAGAACAGAGATTAGATTAAATCCGGTTACTGCATAGGGCAGATTAAAGACAACTCCGGATAGCCATCCGCCAACAAAGGCGCCCAGTATACCAATAATTATGTTGCCAATGAGGCCAAAGCCTCCTCCCACGATCAGACTGGCCAGCCATCCGGCTAAAGCGCCAACTATGATCCAGGCTAAAATACTCATCATATGCACCTCTCAGACAGGTTTATAAGTTATCAAGCTCTTTATAATAATTCTATAAGGTTCTGATTAATCTGTCAAATCTTTGCATCGCTAAGGTTTTCCCCGGTATTTAAACTTCCTGGGGTTTTCTCTTTTTGAGGCCAGGGTCTTAAAAGGGAAGGTTATGAGAGTTTTAAACAGAGAATAAATGCCCCAGCCAAGGAGCAGGCCCGCCAATGCATAAGTTAAGCCTTCTACGGTGGTCGGAATGCCCGGTATGAAATTGTGCCAGGTACCGGCAGCAATTTCCCAGTTTACTTCCTGGAAAAAAACCAACCAGCGATTGTAAATATTAGCGTCTTGTAAAGCAATATAGGATTGTTCCAGGCTTTCAACTCTTT
>SL_3KL_010_SEDDRAFT_10006937_pt1 | contig 10083 bp, 7 predicted proteins | sample SodLakKL_010_SED_2_FD_10381 | JGI IMG/M metagenome (IMG submission 10381)
AAAACAATGACGGAAGCCAGTAAACAACCAGGAAACTGCTGCGTGCCCGCCGCGGATCAAAAAACCGGAACGGATACCGCCGGCCGCGATTGCATCGCTTCCGGCGATACAGCATTGGAACCCACTGCCGGACGCGGGTATGAACCCGGGCCCAAACCCAAACCAAGCTCCGGCCCGGGCTCCGGCGGGTTTTCCATGACTGTGCGAAAGGAGACGACCGGCCTTTCCATTGCCAATGCCGCCGGACCCGATAGTCTTTTTCTTGCGCCGGACCATGACGCCGGCGAACCGTGCTGCGGCCCGCCGCCGTCCCCCCGGAGCGGAGTCCACGAAAGACCGGGGTACAAAATCTGCCGGTTTGTGGAACACTTTATCGAAACACCGGCCGGCCCGGTGCCGAAAGTAAAAACCGACACCGGGTTTCATGATTTTCTGGGCACGCTTTCGGCACGCTCCGGGCTGTCCAGAAATAACTACAAGATCGCCCCGGGATTGTATGCGGCCGGGAATCCGGATGCCGGCTCCCCGGTGCTGGTCACGGCCAACTACAAGCTCGGGTTCGACAAACTCCGCTCCTGCCTGAAACATACCGACGCATGGATCCTGGTGATCGACACCCGGGGGATCAATGTATGGTGCGCCGGCGGAAAGGCGCTTTTTTCAGCCGGGGAAGTGGTTCGGGAAATTAAGCGCTCCGGCCTTTCCAAGGTGGTATACCATCGCCGGCTCGTTTTGCCCCAGCTTGCGGCAAACGGGGTTTCAGCGCGCGACGTGAAGCGCGGATGCGGATTTGAAGTCTTGTGGGGGCCGGTGCGGGTTGAGGATATCGGTGCGTTTCTGGAAAACGGTATGAAGGCATCCCCAGAAATGCGCCGAGTCACCTTTAACACGGCCGAGCGGCTTGTACTGATCCCGGTCGAGGTTTATTTTTTGTGGAAGCCGGCCTTGTGGGCGATTGCGGCGGCGGTTCTGTTATCCGGGATCGGGCCGGATATTTTTTCGCCCGCGGAAGCCCTGCGTCGGGGCGCCATGGCGGCCGCCGCATTCGGGACCGGTATTCTGGCCGGGGCCGTGGCGACGCCGTTTCTGCTTCCCTGGATACCGGGCAGGGCTTTCAGTCTGAAGGGGGCGCTTGCTGGGGTTGTCTGCTCCGTGTTGCTTCTTCCGGCATTCCGGGGCGAATTGACGGCGCTGGAAGCACCGGCGTTGTTTCTGGTCTGCGTGGCCGTGAGTTCGTATCTTGCCATGAATTTTACCGGCTCCACGCCGTTTACATCACCCTCGGGCGTGGAAAAGGAGATGCGGATCAGCATGCCGCTTCAGGCCGGTGCGATCGCAGCGGCGATTGGGTATTGGCTAATGGCGGCTTTTAAGTAATAGGTTCGTGAAACATAGCATTGGATCGGTTCAGGAACATGGGATTTGCTGACGAAGGAAGCGCATCGTTTAAATGCCGCCGCAACAGATTTGACGGGAGAATGACGATTATGATACGTTTCCTGCGTCAGCAAATCATGAGCCCCTGGCAAGAATATCCGGGTTTTCGTTCGGCCGCTGTACAAAATTTGATTGGGAGGCTTACCATTGGATGGGTTCAGATACTTTGAGGGGGTTGCGACCCTTGCCATGGATGAAAACGCTTGCGTCGGCTGCGGGATGTGCGCGGCTGTCTGCCCGCACGCGGTGATGGCGCTTCAAAACGGAAAAGCCCGGATTGCGGATAAAGACGAATGTATGGAGTGCGGCGCATGCGCCGGAAACTGCCCGACCGGGGCCGTGAGCGTCACGCCCGGGGTGGGGTGCGCCGCCTACATTATTCAGACGTGGATCCGGGGGAAAAATATTCCCCTTGATGCGAAGTGCTGCTGAGAGTGTGCAGCGCAGCCAATCACGATGGACTCGCAAAAGTCGCAGTCTGAACGCTTTGAAAAAGTTCGGGATCAAGGCTTCCGCGATTTTGAAGAATGCAGAGTGGTATGCGTACGAGAAATTCTGAAAAATCGCGCGTAACGCAGATATTGGCGTTTTTTAAAAGCCGTCAATCATAAAATGAAAGGATAAGGACCTGCCATGACGGAACATGAAAAAACGGAAAACGGGGGCAGCGGCGGAACGGTCGGACGAATACTGGCCGTCTCCGTGAGCGACAAAAAGGGCCAGAAAAAGCATAACATCGACAAGGCAGCCCTGGTTGCGGATCACGGCATTGAAAACGATGCTCATGCCGGCGACTGGCATCGCCAGGTCAGTCTGCTTGCCATCGAGTCGATCGAAAAAATCCGGGCGGCGGGAATTGAAGCCAACCCGGGCGATTTCGCCGAAAACCTCACCACCGAAGGCGTCCTCCTGTGGCATATTCCAGTAGGCGGCCGCATCCGGATCGGGGAAAACATCTTGGGGGAGGTGACCCAGATCGGCAAGGAGTGCCATGATCGGTGCGCCATATTCCAGCAGGTGGGGGATTGCGTCATGCCCCGGGAGGGAATTTTCATCCGTGTGCTGGAAGGCGGCGAGGTCCGTCCGGGGGACAGCCTCCGCGTATTGTCTTAATTAGCGACTGAACAAAAACCAGGATTTGATGCACGCGTAAACAGTCGCGATAAGCGCCATAGGATGTGCTGCGAAGAAAGCGCATTATAAATGCCATTCTCCCGTGGGATTTGTTGAGCCGGCGTTTAAATGATGCACTTCCTTCGTCAGCACATCCTATGTTCCTGCACATCCCCTTCCCGGTTCTATCGTCTTTTCCCGGAAAATCCGTCTCCGATCAACGCCGCCAGGGACTGGGCCAGTCCCGTATAAAACGGGTGCCGGTCTGCCCTGGTGATTTTTTCGCAGAAATCCGGAATCCATGGTTTCATGTATTTTTCCAGGAATCTGCCCTGTAAATGAGCCATCGCTTCATGTTCGTCGGGGTTTCCCGCTGCGACGGCAACCGCCATGCGAAAATTCAGGTAATACAGGAATTCCAGCATGGCACTCACGTGGTCGGGCATTTCGGTGAAGTCATCGTCCAGTCCCAATCCCGCGGAGTCGTAGAACTTTTTGATTTCAACAACGGAAGGCCCCATCACAAACCTTTCTCCATCCAGGTAGCAGGATGCGTATGGCGGTGCAAGCACTTCCGGCGGACCCATGAAAAGGCGCGTATAGGCTACCGCCAGTGCCTCCGCGTCCTCGGTTTCAATATAGCGGCTAAGGGGCGGAAGCAGGGATGCGGCACGGGGACAGGCAGTTTTGAGGAGCACCGCGAGCCTTTCCCCCAGTTTTTCCCTGGCGAAAAGCTGGTTATCCGGCGGGTAAAAGCAGGCGGAAAACAACCGGCAGGCATCGGCCCGGGCCATCAGAAGCCCTCGGGTGGTTTTTTCATGGTTTATGGCTCTTGTCTGCATGAATAACCTCATGGTCTTTCTTTGCGAAAGTTCTCGTCTTCATATACGATCCGTTCGGGAAGCATGTAATCGTTGATGTAAAACACGTTGGGAAGATGCCCCCGCTGCTCTGGCGTGAGAAAATCCGCACGGTTGTTCCGGAGCCTTCTTGCCTTGTGGGTTAACAGAAGGTGGCTGACATCGCTTTCCGGGTCATGGCGGTCGCCGAAGATTCTGGCTTCCGCGGGGCAGGCTTCGACGCAGGCCGGCAGAAGTCCCTTTTCCACCCGGTGGGCGCAGAATATGCACTTTTCGATGATTCCACGCTGCCGGACTGCATTGTAGTCCTCGTGTTCGATTGCCGTCTTGTGGGGCGGTGTGGCGCCGGCCGCATCGGAGACCGCTTTTCCCGAACTCGTCATTCCCGGGAGCAGTTCGCTGTCATCAGTATAAAAGGCGTTGGGCTCCGTCGCGTTGAAGCTGATGACGCTGTAGCCGTAAAACGCACGATCCACCCCTCTTTCACTGTACGGACAGGCGTCCTGGCAGGACTGGCATCCGATGCATCGCTCCTCGTTTTGCATGGTGATGCCGTTTTCCATTTTATACATGGCCCGCGGATACACCGGACACACCACGACGCAGGGCGGATCGCTGCAGTGGTTGCACAAAACCGGGTATATGGCATACTGCATCTCCGGGAACTTCCCCTTTTCCACGAAAATGAAATCCGCCCAGTTGAAGGTTTGCTCCGAGCTTCGGTCCTGGGTATTGTTTTCGGTTTTGCATGCGATGGCGCATGCGCCGCAGCCGACGCATTTCTGAAGATCGATAACCATACTGTATTGGGTCATTCGCGAATTTCTCCTCTGTCTGGTCCAAATATCTTAATCAATGGATAAACCTAAACGTTTTGTTTTATGCCTTTTCGATGCGTACCCCGAAAAAACCGCCGTTTCGGGCGGAACTGCCGGACAGCGGTTCATACACGTCCGGGATCAGGTCGTTGTTGTTTCCGCCGCGCGGCACGGCGTTTTTGTAGTCTTTGGCGGCAAGCCGGCCGTAGGCCCAGTGCCCCTGGCCGAAACATTTCGTAACGGTTCCCGGGCAAACGCCTTCCCACAACTTCGCCGTCACGGTGATCGAGCCGACCATGGACGTGATCCGGACCGTATCGCCGGTTTCAATGCCGATCTTTCGCCCGTCTTCCGGGTTGATTTTCACAACATCGTCCCAGCGTTCATCACCCAAGTCCACTTTTTTGAATTCGTAATACCATGGGGAGTTCTGGCTTCTTCCTTCGCCGTTCAGGCGGCTTTTGTAATCGATAAAGACAAGCGGGTACCGGCTTTCGTCATCCACCCGCAGCGGCGGTTCGTAATGGGGAACAAAGGCCCGTTCTCCCGCTGCAGTATAGCCCGTTGCCGCCAGGATGTCGTCCACGTCGGTGTTATGATTTTTCGCGTGTTCGGATAGCGATTTCTTCAACGTTTCACTGTAGAATTCAAATTTTTTGGTGGCTGTTCCGAAATTTCCCCACATTCTTCTGAATTGGTAGGGCGGGGAATTGTAGATCCCCTTTTCCTTGAACGCCTGCCATCCGTCAATCTTGTCCCCGGGCAGTTCTTTTTCCGGCGCCCAGACGGGTTTACTGAATATTTTTGCCGATATTTCCGCAAATTCGGTTGCATTGGTCGGCGTGGCGCCGATTTCCGGATCCTTGAATTCCTTTGAAAAATAATCGAAGAGGTTGGCAAATCCCTTTTCCTTCATTTTTTCCGCAAGTACCCACATGATTTCCGTTTCAAAGGGCTTGGTGTCCCAGAGGCGCTTGATCAACGGCTGCTGGATGGAGACATGGGCATGGGTATTGGCCCCGGAATTCATGATGTTCATCTGTTCGAACGGGTGAAGCGGAGCCGGCAGTACGATATCGGCAAACTGCGCCATTTCCGACGGGTGCGTGGTCACCTGCACGTAGAACGGGATTTTCGCCATGGCCTCATCCCAGCGACGGGTTTCATGGCCCGAGAAATTGAAGTTGTTCCAATATCCGATGGCCGCCTTGATTTCATAGGGGTCTTCCTGGAGAATCGCGTTGGGAACGTTGTTGGTTACAACGCCGCTTCCGGGAACGCCCCTTGCCATGGCTGGAAATTTTTTGGTGCCGCGTTGATCGATTTTGGTGTGCTTTCGGCCTGTTTTGGCCGTATCGTCGATATACCGGTCCGCAGCGGGCAGGCTTCCGATGGGAACAGACGGTTGGCGGATGGTGCCGCCCTTGTTGTCCGCCGAGCCCAGAAGCCCGTTTAAGGAATGGATTGCCGTGGATGTGTATGCGCCCCGGGGACTCATTACCGGGCCGGGTCCCAGCCAGACGGCCACGTGAGGGGCTGCGCGCCCCATATCAACGGCAGTTTTTACAATCATCTCTTCGGATATGCCGGTTTTTCGAGCCGCCCATTCCGGGCCCTTGTCCCTCAGTTCAAGGTTCCACCAGCGAACCAGGCCGTGGGTGTGGTTTTCCTCAAACAGGTTTTCATCCACTTCCTGATCGGCTGCAAACCGATTCCGCCCGTCGGTGAAATCCCCGACGAATTCCTTGCTCCATAGCCCTTCGGTAAGAATCACATGGGCGATGGCGAGCGCCAGAGCCCCGTCTTCTCCGGGTTTTATCGGAATCCAGTGGTGCCCTTTGGCGGCGGATGTCGAAAACCGGGGATCGACAACGGCAACCGTCGCGTTTCTCAGCAGGTGGTCGAACCGGTGAATCACGTTGGGCAGCTGGCGATTGGAGCTCAGGGGATCGCAGCCCCATATCAGCAGGTATTTCGTATTGGCGAGATCATAATCGCGGTACCCCCAGAAACCTTCCGTGTAATAAGGGCCGAACTTTTCGCCCTCCGCGCAGATGGCGCTGTGGGATATGTTGTTTGGCGATCCGTATATTTCCGGAAACCGGCCGTAAGCTATGTTGCGCGTGGTCGTCGAGTATCTCCCCCGCATGAGAAGAAACTTGTGGCTTTCCCCGTTGTTGCGGAGTTCCACCAGTTTTTCGGCAGTGGTACTCATGGCCTCGTCCCAGGAAATCGGCACGAACTTCGGATCGACGCCCCGTCCTTTTTCAGGATTTGTTCGCTTCAGCGGGGTCTTGATGCGGTCCGGATCGTACACCAGCTGAAGGTTCATGTGCCCTTTGGGGCAGCAATACCCGTGATTGGCCTTGCACAGCTGGTTGCCGCGCACTTTTACCGCCCGGCCTTCCTGGACATAGATTTCAATGGGACACCAGGACGTGCAGGACTGGCAGGTGGACGGGATCCATTTGCCAGTTACCGGATACGCGGCGTTATTTTCGCTGGTTTCCCCTGAATCGCCTTGTTTGGCGGCAAATGCATTGAGAGCGGGCAGGCGCATGGCCAGTGAGGCACCGGTAATGCCGCTGATCCTGAGAAAATCCCTACGTTTAATCTTCACCGTGCTCCTCCTTTTTTGTTAAAACAGATCGTCATACATCTCCGTTCGCGTCGCATCCGCTTTTCAGCAGAAACAATATTTCATCGGGGTCGACCGGTTTGTTCGCGCATGCAAAAATATGCTTTTCCATTGATTCCCGGAGTTCCGGGTGAAACGGCCGGTTGGACATCCCCAGCAAAACGACCCCGGGATTGTTCCGCTTGAACCGCCGGAACAGGTTGTTGTCCGGCGCCATGGCGTCGATATCCAGTATGATTGCGGCAACCCCGGGATCCAGGGGATATTCAGCCAGTGCTGAAAAATTGCTTGTCACCTCAGGCCGGAAGCCGTTTTGCGCCAGTAGATCGGCAATTCCGCTGCACTGGCAGGCATCTTTTCCAAGAATCAAAATGGTGGGTTTCATGCCGCTTTTCCTTTACTGTCCGTGCTTCCGGCTCAAGCTTCGATGCCTTTGTAAAACAGCGCGATTTGAGGGCTTTGTAAAAAAAATCAACATCCGCGCCTGCGTGAAATTTCCCGGGGACACCCGGTCGTTAATTGCTACTGCAAACTTTGCAATATTGGTGCCATTGTGCCGGAAGAGGGCAAAAGCCCTGGCCGGCGCGATTTCTTTTCCGGGGAAAGCGGCATTTGATAGGCGTTTGATTCAGGAGGGTGTACGGGAAGTGTTTTATATCGGAACACCGGAATGGGTTTTTATGGTAAATGATGTTTTTCAGGGGGTTGTATGTGTCCAGGATCTGGACGCCCCCTGTCAGCGGCACGGGGGGTGTCTTTGTCAGTATTGATGACCTCGTAAAAAGTCTCGATTCGACGGCTTTGTAAAAAGTTCAAGCCAAGTGCGGCGCAATTTCAAAGAATACCCAGTATTTAGTATGCGTAAAATTCTGAGAAATCGCGCGTAACGCAGGATATTGGACTTTTTACGAAGCCGTCAAAATTCGATCCGGTGTTTTTTTAGTTTGGTATACAATGTGCTGCGACCGATGCCGAGTCTGCGGGCAGCTTCCGCCTTGTTGTCCCCGCAGGCGGCAAGCGTTTCGGTCAGAAGCTTTTTTTCGTTGGTTTCAAGCGTGGTATCATCGTGTTTTGCGGATTCTTCCGGGCGTCCGGTTGGTATGCCGGTTGATACGCCGATTGATCTTCCGGGCTTTGAAACCGCTACGGGAAAATCGCTAAGGCGGATCATGCTTTCCCGGGAAAGGACAACGGCATGTTCAACGGTGTTTTCCAGCTCCCGAACATTTCCGGGCCAATCGTATTCCAGCATCCGGCGCATGGATTCAGCATCGAAATCCTCTGCCTGTTTATCCTGAAGTTCATTGTAGCGTGCAAGAAAGTGACGTGCGAGATATGGGATGTCATTCTTCCGTTCTCTGAGGGGCGGCAGGTGAACCGGAATAACATTGAGCCGGTAATACAGGTCTTCCCGGAAACGTCCTGCCTGCACTTCACCGAGCAGGCTCTTGTTGGTGGCGGCGAGAATACGGTTGTCCACCGTTATTGCCTCGCTGCCGCCGATGCGCTCGATTTTGCGGTTTTGAATGACCCGGAGCAGTTTGACCTGTGCCGCGGGCGGAATATCGCCCACTTCGTCAAGAAAAATGGTCCCGCCGTTTGCCTGCTCGAAACGGCCCGGCTTTCGTTTGATCGCGCCGGTGAAAGCGCCTTTTTCATGGCCGAAAAGCTCGCTTTCCAGCAGGGCCGGGGGATAGGCCGAGCAGTTGATAACTATAAACGGCTTGTCTTTGCGGGGGCTTTTTTCATGAATGGCCTTGGCAACGAGTTCCTTGCCGGTGCCGCTTTCCCCTTCAACCAATACCGTGGCATCCGAAGGGGCCACATCTTCGATCAGCTTGTATATCATCTGCATTTGGGGGGTTTTGCCGATCAAGCCGCCGTATCCGGTTTTTTTCTCGATCCGTTCCCGTAATTGCTCCATTTCACTTTGCTGGGCAAGGGCCCGGTGAATCGCGCCGCTGCTTTGGTCGATAACCATCCGGACAACCCGGAGGTCGGCATCGGCACAAATGCACTGGTTGGTGCATCCGACAAGAAAAATGCCGGTGAGGCGGTTTTCGTGGAAAAACGGGAAAACGGCAACCCGGGAAAGGTTTTTGATTTCATTGAGGTGAATTTTCAGTGCGTCCGGCTCGAAAAAGCGCCAGTCATCTTCGAACCGGGCAATCATTTCCAGGTGAAGATGAAGGTCATCGTCAATGCTGAAAAGGTTCCCGTCAGAAAAAGCAAATGGTGTTTTTCCTTGCGGCGGAAAAAGCACAATCGACAAAGTTTTGCAGGAAACAATCCCTCCAAGGCGCTCCACGAGAAAGGCGCATATCTCATTGAGTCCCGCGAGTGCCGACAGGCCCCGGCTGATATCGAACAAAGAGCGGGTTTGACGCTGGGCACGCTCGAGTTCACGGTTTTTGGCTTCAAGCGATTGCCTGCTTTCCTCGATCTGCTCCGTGTGCGTCCGGAGACGATCAAGCATGTGATTGAACGCGGTGGCCAGGCGTCCGGTCTCGTCATCGGTTCCTGTCCGGATCGGCGCTTCGAGACGGCATTCATCGACCCGGTCGACCGCTTCGGTAAGCGAAATCAGTGGTCGGGTGATCTGGCGGACAAGCACCATTCCGACTGCAAGGGCGGCCAGAAGCAGCAGGGAGGTGAGGATGGTCGCCTGGACACGGAGATCCCAAACCCGTGTCTCCAGGGACGCCTCGGAGTATCCGAGATAAAGTACGCCGGCGCGCCCATCGGAAATGGGCCAGGAAACATCCAGGAAGCGCTCGCCTTCGTGGGACTGGATCCTGCGCGTGGTCCCGGCTGCGGGTTCTTCGGGCCGACCGTCCAGGAGGCCCGCCGGAACCCCGGTTGAAAACGTGTGGGCAATTATGTCTTCATCATGGACAATAAGCAGGTATCCGACGTTCGGATCATTTTCTATCCGGTCCGTGAGCAGCCGCTGCAAGGCGACAATATCGTTGATCAGCACCATGTCTGCCGCAATGAGAGACAGGTTCTGCGCAGTGGTTTTCGCCTGTTCCACGGCGATTTCATGCAGGCCGGAACGGTAATTGTGTATAACCGCCTGGGAAATTGCCAGGCCGCTTGCAATGACAATCAGGGTGATTGCGGCCAGGAGCCTGGTTCTAATGCTCTTCATCGTCTCGGTGAATATGAATCGGTCAATCGGTTGGTGAGGCGGGCGGTTTCGTACCATTCGTCTTTT
>SL_3KL_010_SEDDRAFT_10006938_pt1 | contig 10080 bp, 7 predicted proteins | sample SodLakKL_010_SED_2_FD_10381 | JGI IMG/M metagenome (IMG submission 10381)
GGGCCTCCTCATCGGTCCGGAGGGGAGCGATTTCCCGAAGGTACCCTCGCCACCCCATGGCCAGGTCTCGGTAGGCCTGTCGTTCCTGGGGACCCAGCTCGAGGGTGGCGAGCTGCTCCAGGTCCTGGTCCACCGCCTCCTCCCAGGTCCTCCACTGCTCCACGTAGTCCGTATCCTCCAGGACCAGCGACTTCGCCGCGAACTCCCGGACTCCCTCGAGCTCCTGGACCAGTCGGATGGAGATCCGGGCCGCCTCCAGATTCGTGAGACTCAGCTCCTGGTTGATGCTCTGGAGCTGATGGACCGTCCGGAGTTGGTATCCCATCACGATCACCGTGAGTGTCGTGAGGAGGGCCAGCCCCAGAGCGATCCGGGTCGTGATCTTCATCTCTTGATTCCGTAGGTCTTGAGCTTGTTCCGGATGGTTCGTACGCTCACCCCCAGCCGTCGGGCGGTTTCACTCTTGTTGTTCCCGGTGGCGTCCAGGGTCTGGAGGATGAGCTCCTTCTCGGCCTCCTCGGCCGTGGCGTCAGCGGGAAAGCGGTAGCTGCCCTCCATGGCCCGGTCCGGTTCCCGGAGGTAGACCGGCAGGTGGCGCGGCTCGATGGTGCCTTCCCTGGCCAGGATCACCGCTCGCTCCACCACATTCCGGAGCTCCCGAACGTTGCCGGGCCAGAGATACCCCTCCAGAAGGGTGAGGGCGTCGTCGTCCCACTCCCGCGCCTCGACCCCGTGCTTCTGCGAGAGAGTCGACGAGAAGTGCCGCGCCAGAAGGGTGATGTCGCCGTCCCGATCCCGGAGTGGCGGGAGGCGGAGCGTAAGTACGTTGAGCCTGAAGAAGAGGTCTTCTCGGAGCGTCCCGTCCTCCACGGCCTGGCGAGGGCTTCGGTTGGTCGCCGCGATGACCCGAACATCGAACGACATCTCCTTGCTTCCACCCACGCGGCGGAAGGGACTTCCATCCAGGACGCGGAGCAGTTTGGGCTGGAGGGCCAGGGGCATTTCACCGATTTCGTCGAGGAAGAGCGTACCTCCGGCAGCCATCTCGAAGCATCCCTCGCGCTGGCGCGCAGCCCCGGTGAAGGCACCCTTCTCGTGACCGAACAGCTCGCTCTCCATGAGCTCCGAAGGGATCGCCGCAGTGTTCAGGGGCACGAACGGCCCGTCTCGACGCTGGCTCAGGGCATGGACGGTCCGGGCCGCCAGCTCCTTCCCGGTTCCGCTCTCGCCGGTGATCATGACCGAGGCGTCGGAGTCGGCCACGGACTCGATCATCTCGAAGAAGTCGTTCATGGCATCGCTTCGGGCCACGAAAGGTCCCATCCCGTCTTCTCGTCGTTTGGGCCCGCCACCCTCGCCCTCTTTCTCCTGCGGGTCGGGCCTCGCGACGGGGGCCAGCGACTGGGGTGACTCCAGCACGTCGGTGAGGACCGACTTAAGGTTCCGATAGTTCACCGGCTTGGTGAGGAAGTCGACAGCTCCGACCTTCATGGCGTCCACGGCCATCTCGACGGAGCCGTGGGCGGTGAGAAGAATGACGGGACGGTCGGGCCGATCCTCTCTCAAGAATCCAAGCAGCTGGATCCCCGAGGTTTCGGGCATGACGACGTCGGAAAGGATGAGGTCGGGGTCCCAGGAGGAGGCGAGCTGCCGCGCCCGTTCGGCGTCGGCAGCCACCTTCACATGATACCCCCAGCCCTGGAGTCTCATCTCCAGCACATTGCGGAAGGTCGGATCGTCATCGACGACGAGTACCCGAGCGGGATGTTCGGTCATGGAATCGGATCTGGAGTGGATGGGTCCGAGGCGTCCCTATGGTACACAAGATAGGGCCTCAGGAGGCGTTTCGCCTCAAGAAAGCTGTTGGAGAAGCAGAGGGCGCCAACGTTGGGCGCCGCACACCTCTTCGGATGTCTCGTCGAGCTCGGCTCGGAGCACAAACGACGGTCGGGGGACACCCGCATCCACGCAGGTGCCCCCCGAGCCGAAAAGCCAGCAAAGGACATCGAACACGCCTCTGGAACGAACGTCTCCCTCCCTCAGCGGACTCCGCCGGTCGCCACCTGGGGGCGCTCTCCATCAGCCGAGGAGAAATCGATGACCATGGCCACGCGCCGGTTCTGCCAGCCGTCGGTTCCGGGGCCGTAGACGCCGGGGACGATCTGGCGATTCTGATCCTCACCGTAGCTCACGGCCCGCAACTGGTCCGCCGAGAGCCCCTGGTCGATGAGGAAGTCTCTCACGGCCTCGGCCCTCTGCTCACCCAGCCAGAGGTTGTACTCGGCACTTCCAGAGGAGTCGGTGAAGCCTTCGACCGTGACCGTGGCCCCTGCGTAGTAGTTCTGGACCACGGAGGCGAAGCGCTCGAGCAGTGCCTCGTCCTCGGACCGCACGGTGGCGTCATCGAAGGCGAAGTGGACCGGCGTGTTGAATCGGATCGCCGATTCCAGCCGCTCCACGGTCACATTGTAGTCCTGCCTCAGATCCTCCAGGTCCGTCTCCAGACCTGCGAGGCGGCTCTCCATGTCCGAGATCTGACGTCCCAGCCGTTCCTCCACGGCGCGATCACCCTCCCGAATCTCCTCCCGGAGTTCGGCCTGCACCCGGTCCAACTCCCTTTCCATCTCGTCGGGCTTCACGTGGGCACACGCCGAGGCCAGAAAGAGGGTGCCAGCCAGTGCCAGGCCAAGCCTGGCGCCGTGTCCGCCGCGATATCGCATCATGAATCGTCATCCCCTGTGTCTGGTGCAAAAGTGGCCTCCGGATCCGGGTCGAAGTCAGATCCAGGCCCTGAACTGGTACCTCCAAAGTGGCAAGGCTGATGCCACATGCTCCAGTTCGGTGGGAAGGGCAGGTACGACAAGGGGCCCGGCCAGGCTTTGCGCCTGGATCCGGACCCCTGAAGGTGATGAAGGGAAGAGGTTTCTTCCCTCTACACGGCAAGAAATTCCGGGGTCAGCCGCCCCCTCCCGACCCCTGGTTGCGGGGGCGGGCCCGACGCTCATCGCTGCTGCTAGATCCCGAGGAGCCGGAGGAGCGGGCGCCCTGGGGGCTGGGCCGGGTGTTCGAAGGTCTCGAGGACGCCGCCGGGTTGTTCGTGTTCCGTGGCGTCCGGTTGGCGGCCGAGCCAGACTGGTTGCCGGAACGGGCTCCCCTCTGGGTCGCGCTGCGGTCCGATCCCGAGCTTCTGGGCCTCACATACCCAGACTCGGGATCGAGGATTCCACGGCGGCGGTCGATCACCTCAGGTCGGACGATGATGACCCGGCCGGGCCAGTATCCCCCACCGCCACGGAATCCGGGCCCGAAGTAGGGATTCCACGAGGAGTATCCGTACATGCCGTAGTAGCGGCTGTGGAGGTACCAGTCCCCTGCGAAGGGGGAGTAGCCCACCACCCGCCGGGTGGCTGGCCAGGGCGCCACGGCCCTCGCCTGCTGTTGGGCGGCATGCTCGGAGGCTTCCCAGGACCCACCGGCGATGTCGAAGCGCTCGGGGTGGGATACGGCGACCATCACGTCCAGAACGTCAGCAGGGACACCTCGGTCCCGAAGGTCACGGGCAACGGAGGCGCTCAGCTGGAAGGGTTGTCCCATCTCAGCGATGAGGGCCCGGGTCACGTCGGCACCGGTACGATCCACCAGTTCCACCACGTCGTCGTGGTCCAGGGGGCCCGACTTGGCTGTGCGCGCGGTCTGGATGGCCAGGTCCCGATCCCGGACGGCCGGCTCGACGCCCTGGGCCTCCAGGGTCCGGGTCGAGGCCGGTACGAAGCTCCGAACGCCGAGGACCGGCTCCCGATCTCCCGAGCGGACGGCATGGATCTCGAGCCATTCCCTCCCCTCGTCCGTCAGCGCCATCACTCCCGAGGTCGACCGGTGCACGCCTTCACCACAGGCCAGATCGGAGCCGATGAAGACCCTGTGCCCATCGGCGGACCATTCGGCCCATCGGTCTCCGGTGCAGCCCCCATCCTCGGCGGGTACCGGCGCGCCGTCGGCCACGATCTCCTCGACCGCTACGACGTCACCGTCCACCAGGGTCCGCACCTCCACCCCGCCGCGATCGGCCAGGGGTGAGAAGCAGACCAGGAGGGCATTCTCATCCTGACCTTGGGCGTCGGCGGCTTCCCAGCAGCCCATCCACGCCATCCAACGGGAGTCCTCGGCGGCCGAGTCCTGGGCCTGGGCGGCCGCAGGTGCGGCTACGGCCAGGAGCGGCACGATCAGGAGGGCTGTAAGTCGGGGGTGCAGGTTTCTCATGGCGTATTCCTCAGAGTCTGAACGAGAGGCCGGCGGTGACGCGGAGCCCGGAGAGATCCAGGGGGCGATCGAATTCCCGGTAGTCTCCCCGCATCCGATCCTCACCCAGAATATACCGGGTATCCAGAATGAATCCCAATCGCGGGCGGAGGGTGACTTCGAGTCCACCCCCGATGAAGGACATGAAGGTGACGTCTTCGTGGTTGAACTCATCGCTGAAGATGAGCCCGATGTCCTCACCCGATTCCACGACCCAGTCCCCCCACTGCTCCACCTGATACCCGATGGCTCCCACTCCAGCGGAGAGATAGGGGGACCAGTCCGCCGGCACCCAGATGAACTGACTGATCTGCTCACCCCGTCCCAGGGGAAACCCCTTCACACCCAGGCTCACGGAGGGCCCGTAGCGGAGTCGGGTGGTCTGGGTGATGGGCAGTTCGCCCAGGTCGGTCTCTTCGACCCAGTCCCGGTACTCCGAGTCCTGGGTCACCGAGGCCATGTCCACCGATCCGAAAACCTCCACGTGGTTGCCCATCCAGATGCCCAGGTCGGCGCCGCCGGTGAAGGTGTTCAGGTCGCCCCGATCCATGGTGAAGCGCTCGAAGGTGGAGTCGTAGAACTGCCCCTCGGCACGGGGCATGAAGGCTCCGCCCCGCAGGCTCACCGAGAAATGGGGGCGCTGGAAGAAGAAGTCCCGGTCGGCCCCAGCGGTTTCGCCGGAGGGCGAGCCAGGCGATTCCAACGAGCTCTGGGCCTCGGCCTGGAGCGGAACGCCCAGGAGTCCTGCAACGATAAGGCCAGTAGTCAGGCCGGCCATCATCCCGGCCATCATCTTCTTCATGAGTCCCTCCCGGCGGAATCGGGCCTGAGAACCCGAAGGAATGCCCGACGGCGATCGGAGCCGTCCGGCCGGCGTGGAAATGAGTACGAAACCGTGGTCTCTTCCCCGCCTATACGCACCGGTAATAAAGCAGGAGAGCCCGGGAGGTTCCTCCCGCGATCCCAGCAGCCTTCGCTATGCCTTCGACGGGCCGCCTCCGATTCAGCGGGCACCGCCGTGAAGCGGTGGTCTGGCGCTCCCAACGGTGGCGCCTCCACTTCTTCAAGAGCCGTCGAGTCCTTTACCTTACTCTCCTTCCCCCGGTGGCCTTCGCACTCCGTTTCATTTCGACCCGGCCCGCTCCATGTCCCAACCTACCCACCACGATGCCCTCAAAGCCTGGTTCCTGGGACCACGGGGCGAGAACGCGGAACTCCTGGAGCGACTTCTCACCGAGGCCCTCCGGGACCACGTGTTCTGGCGCAGGAACTACCACCCGGAGGATGGATTCACCATCCAGGAGCTGGACAAGCGCCGGGAGGGCTACGATCGGACCGTGGCCACCCTGACCCAGGAACTCATGGGGCTTTTGGCCGAGCTCAAGCGCGGTGTGCCCTTCTTTTCCGGACGGTACAAGGGGCACATGGCCTTCGAGCAGACCATCGCGGCCCAGGTGGGCTACTTCGCCGCCATGCTGTACAACCCGAACAATGTGGCCATCGAGGCCTCTCCGGTGACCACCCGCCTCGAGGTGGAGGTGGGCTCCCAGCTCGCCGGCATGGTGGGATACGATCGGGATCGAGCCTGGGGGCACCTCACCTCGGGGGGGACGGTGGCGAATTTCGAGGCCCTCTGGGTGGCGCGGAACGTGATCTACCTGCCCATTGCCGCACGGGGGGCCGCCGACGAGCTGGGGGTGCAGGTGGAGGTGGAGAGGGCCGACGGGAGCCGAGCCCGGATCTCCGAGCTGGATCTCTGGGAGCTGGTGAACATCCATCCCGATGCAGCCCTCGACCTCTGGGACGCCCTCTGGAAGACCGCCCCCAAGGCCCGGGTCCACGACGCGCTCCAACGCCATTCACTTCAGGCCCTGGGGTACCAGGACTATGTACGCCGGTTGGAGGAGGGATTCGGCGATCCCCTTCCTCCCTCCGTAGTGCTGGTGGCCTCCTCCGCCCACTATTCATGGGAGAAGATCGTCCGCGCCCTGGGAATCGGCTCGAACCAGCTCGTCTTCATCCCGGTGGACGAGCGCTACCGAATGGATCCCGACGCGCTCTGGGACAAGGTGAAGGAGTTGACCGACCGCCGGATCCCGATCCTGGCCTGCATCTCGGTGTGCGGAACGACCGAGGAGAGCGCGGTGGATCGCCTGGATCGGGTGCTGGAGGTCCGGGCTCGAGCCCGGCATGAGCTGGGGGTCACCTTCCACATTCACTCCGATGCCTGCTACGGCGGTTATGCCGCAGCGGTCACCTGGAATGCCGAGGGGCGGCGACGGAGCGCCGAGGAGGTTCAGGCTTCGCTGGGGCTCGAGCCCGGGGTGGAGGAGGGACGACCCTGGCCCACCCGGGAGTGGATGCAGTCCATGGAGGCCCTGGCCGGGGCCGACTCCGTCACCATCGACCCCCACAAGCTCGGGTACATTCCGTATCCTGCCGGGGCCATCGTCTTTCGGGATCGGCGGGCCCGGGAGCTCGTGGCGGTGGACCCCCCGTACCTACTGCCCACCCAGGGGCTCGGCTCTGCGGAGGATCTTTTCCTGGGGCGCTTCGTCTTCGAAGGCTCGAAACCCGGAGCCGCCGCCGCCTCGGTCTGGCTCTCACACAAGGTGCTTCCCCTGGACGAACGGGGGTACGGCTACCTGGTGGAACGCACCGTAGCGGGGGCCCGGATCCTCTATCAGGCCCTGGGTGAAGCGGACCTGGACCCCTTCCGCCTGATCCGGCTCCCCGAACCGGACATCAACATCGTCTGCTTCCTCCTGACCCACCCCGGGTTTCAATCGCTGGAGGAGGTGAACGCCCTGAACGAGGGGATCTACGCTCGGATGAGCCTGAGCGAGCCCGGGGCCCAGCCCGAGTACATCATCACCCGGACTCGGTTTCAGAGCCCCATGTACGACGGGGCGGTGAACCCGATTCTCCGGGATCTGGGAGTGGGATCGGTGGAGGAGTGGGAGGCCGGGGGAAAGGAGGGCCTCGTGATCCTCCGCTCCACGGTGATGGATCCCTTCCTGGCCGAGGAGGAGGGGCCGGATCACGCCGCCGGCTTCCTCCGGGCTCTCCGGAAGGCCGCCGGTGGTTCGCTCCGGGAACTGAGGGCGCCGGGGGGGTGAAATCCGGCCGTGCTCCTGCCCTCTGCCACCCTCTCAGCGGATGTCGAAACCGATCCCCATGCGCATGGTCACGTCGTCGCGAGCGAGGGTGGAGGGGGGACGGGTGTCACGGCGCCACTCCAGCGAAGACGTGAGCCGGACCGTCTCGGTGATGGGGACGGTGAGCCCCAGGTCGTTCAGGATCCGAAGGTCGGAGAGTTCTCCCAGGTCGGGCTGGACGTAGCTGATGTTCACGAGGCGGGCGCCCCCCTGGAATTCCCGTCGAACCACCGCCACGTTCGCCATTCGGATGGCGTCGAGAGACGTCAGGTCGTCTTCGGCGACCCGATCCGGGTCCAGCCGCTCCCACTCTCCCATGACCCCCGTTCCCGCCGAGATCAGGGTCCGCTCAGTCTCCAGAAAGGTGCGCTGAACTCCCGTTCCGAGGAGCCATCGGCTCCGAAGGAGCAGCGTCTCGTTCTTCTGGGCCTGGACGAAGTGGAAGGTCTGCAGGCTGGGAGTCAGGATGTACGAGTAACGGAGCTGGATGTACTGCTGATCCAGGATGGAGCGGTCGTCGTCCTTGAGGAAGCGTCCCCCGAAGATGACCCGGGGCCAGTGGCGTTCGTGCCGGTACCCCACGATCCCTGAGCTGGACAGGTCCAGCACTTCCGTGTTCCCCCGCTGAAGGGATCCCGACAGGTCCGCTCCCAGGTGGAAGGCGTCCACCTCCCGGATCTGGTAGCGTTCGGTGTTGAGGATCACCTGGGCGTGGAGGCCGGGAGTGGTGATGAGCAGGACGGCGAGGAGGACGGCGAGGGAGGCCGCCGGGCGTGGGGAAGGAGACATGGACCTCTGGGAGAAGAAACGATTCGGCTGGAACGTTAAGAATTGTGGGTTCCTGGAGGGCGCCCGTCCAGAGCCGGAGCGCCGGGCGGCCCCGCTCGAGCGGTCGGGGGTCCGGCCGGCCGGGGTGGCCCGAACGGGAGCAGGGGGGCCATCTTTCTGACTGCCCGGTCGGCCCCGCGTCCTTCGAGTCCCCGCAGCGCTCGGGGATCCTGTTCCAAAACCTTGAGGTGGAATGCTCGATCTCTGGACCGTGACGCTGGGGGTGCTGGCCGTGGTGGTCCCCGCGAGCGCCTCCGTGCACATCGTCCTGACCAAGCGGAACACCTCTTCCGCAGTGGCCTGGGTGGGGTTGGTCTGGCTAGCGCCCGCTCTGGGGGTCGTGGCCTACCTCATGTTCGGGGTCAACCGGATCCAGCGCAGGGCTCAGGCGATTCGGAGCGACGGATCCCCGGGGAATCTCATCCAACAGGTCACCCCTCTCCCGGCAGCGGCCCTGGAGGCCATCCTGGCCAGGGAGAACTCCCACCTCGCCTCCATCGCTCGGCTGACCGGCCGGGTGTCGGGCCGGCCCCTCCTGGCCGGAAATCGCGCCACCCTTCTGGTGGATGGGGACGAGGCGTACCCCGTCATGCTGGAAGCCATCGACACGGCGGAGCGTAGTGTGGCCCTCTGNACCTATATCTTCGACCATGATCCTGCCGGACTTCGCTTTCGTGACGCCCTGGTCCGGGCCGTGGGACGGGGGGTGAAGGTTCGGGTCCTCATCGATGCTGTGGGAGCTCGGTATTCCCGACCTTCCATGGTGAGGGAACTCCGGCGGGTGGGTGTGCCGGTGGCCCGATTCCACCCGGAGATCCTGACCTGGAAAATGCCTTATTTCAATCTCCGGAATCACCGGAAGATCCTGGTGGTCGATGGGGTGACGGGGTTCACCGGCGGCATGAACATCCGGCACGGACACATCCTTTCGGAGAATCCCGAGCGACCCATCCGGGACCTCCACGTTCGCATGGAGGGCCCGGTGGTGGCGGAGTTCCAGGAGACCTTCGCCGAGGACTGGCTCGCCACCACCGGCGAGGCCCTCAAAGGGGAGGCCTGGTTCCCACCGCTGGAGGAGGCCGGCGACGTGGTGGCCCGGGGAATCTCCGACGGCCCCGACGTCAACTATGAGAAGCTCCACTCCGTCCTGGTCGGTGCGCTGGCCTCCGCGGAGCGTACCGTGCGGATCGTCACCCCCTACTTCATTCCGGACGAGCGGATCATCGACGCCCTCGGGGTGGCGGCCATGCGGGGAGTGGAGGTGGAGGTGTACCTTCCGGCGAGGGGGAATCTGATCATGGTCCAGTGGGCGTCCCAGGGCCACTGGCCACAGGTACTGGAGAGGGACGTGCGCATCTTCCTGACGCCGGCCCCTTTCGATCACTCCAAGGTGATGACGGTGGATGGAGGGTGGGGGCTCGTCGGCACCGCAAACTGGGACCCGCGGAGCCTTCAGCTCAACTTCGAGTTCAATGTGGAGTCCTACGATCCGGACTTCGTTCGGGCCCTCGACGACTTCGTGGATCAGCGGAGGGAGGAGGCCCGGGAGATCAGACTCGAAGAGATCAGATCCTGGCCCTTCCATCACCGGCTCCGGGACGGGGCCTTCCGCCTTCTTTCGCCCATGCTCTGAATAGCGAAACGCCCCCGGACCCTGTGGGATCCCGGGGGCGTTCGACTACTTCCGGCGAGAGGATGACTCTCTCCGCTGGAGGGGCGCGGATTACATCGGGGGGCCGGCCGCCTGCAGCTGAGCTCCCAACTCCTCGACCCGCTCCTGAAGCTCCTCTGCCTC
>SL_3KL_010_SEDDRAFT_10006939_pt1 | contig 10079 bp, 9 predicted proteins | sample SodLakKL_010_SED_2_FD_10381 | JGI IMG/M metagenome (IMG submission 10381)
TCGGCGGAGGCAGCCGGATTGTATGCCTTTGGATACACCTTTGTTTTTCGTCCGGTGAGCCTGTTTTCCCAGAGCACACAGCAGGTATTGTCGCAAAAAATGATTGAGCAGTACCACCAGGGACGATATATATACCCGGCATTGAAACAGATGGTGCAACGTTTTTTCCTGGCAGGCATCATTCCGCTGGTGGTATTCACGATCTGGGCCCCGGAGCTTTTTTCTTTTGTGTTTTCAGAAACCTACAGAACCTCCGGAGAATATCTTCAAGTGCTGAGTCCATGGCTTTTCATGGTTTTTCTTACAAGTCCGCTGACCTTTTTGCATGAACTTTTCTTCAAACAAAAAACAGCGATGGTAATAGATTTAATATATCTTGTATTGCGTTTTCTGGCGTTATATCTGGGTATAAGGATGCAAAATGAAATGATTGCGCTAATTTTGTTTTCCGGAGTAAGTACAGCGCTTGTGGGTTACAAGCTATTCTGGTTTTTATACCTCGCCAGGCGATCAAACAGAATTACAGAAAACAAACATCCCGATTAAAAACGTATCGCATCAAAATTCAAGCATGAAGCCGAAAGAAACAGCAATAAATGTCCTTGTGATCCCTTCCTGGTATCCTCCAGGAGGCGGTGCGTTTTTCAGGGAACACAGCATTGCTCTGGCACAGTCAGGACTGCAGGTGTCTGTCCTTGCCGCTATAGAAACCGGTCTTCGTGATGATCCGGGGAGATTTCTCAGAGCAGGGAAAAAAATCCAGCGAAAAAGTGGCATCACCGAATATACAGAAGTAGTTCGCCGCATTCCGATGTCGGAAAAAAGCAATGTTCGTGTATGGGTGAACCGGGTGATGCGTATGTACGAAAAATTTCAAAAACAAAACGGGCATCCCGATATCATCCTTGCGCACAGCAGCATGTGGGCGGGGCTTGCTGCAGCACGTATCAGAAAGAAATGGGGTACACCTTATGTGATCACCGAGCATCGCGGACGTTTTACCGGAATCGGCAATTTGCCGGATTTACTGATCAAGCCGTGGCATCTGCCCTTGTATCAGGAAGCTTTCAAAAATGCCGAACATATTATTACTGTCAGTGAGGCACTCCAGCAAAAAATCCGGGAAATAGAGCCCGGAGTAGCAGGCAGGTTATCATCGATCCCAAATATGACTGATACGGAATTTTTCAACATCAACAAAAAAAACAATACCGGGCCTTTTACTTTTTTATGTGTTGCCGGCTATGAGCCGGTGAAAGGGATTGACCTGCTTATTGAAGCATTTGCCTTGCTGAGGGATCAANCCTCACGGCCGGTTAAGCTCATAATTGCGGGGAAAGACACCGAGGTGCCGGCGCTTCAGCAGATGATCAGGCAACACCACCTGCAGGATGATGTGACCTGCTCCGGATATCTGAACCGGGAACAATTGCTGGAACATTTGCAATCTGCCAACGCATTTGTTTTGCCATCGCGGTTTGAAGCATTTGGCATTGTGCTGATCGAAGCCATGGCCTGCGGGTTGCCGGTTATTGCAACACGATCAGGAGGCCCGGAAGAGATTGTCACAAATGAAAGTGGGATTTTATGCAGGCCCGAAAGCACTCAGGATCTGTCTGACGCCATGCAAAACATGTTTCAGCGAGCCCAACAGTACAATCCGGAAAAGATACGATCTGCTTGTGTGAAACGTTTCAGTAAAGACAGCGTAACCAATGAATACATCCTTTTATTTAACAAACTGCTGCAAAATCAAACTTCATGAATCGAATTGACCTCCGTTTTCAACATGGTTTTGAGTGGGTATCTTCCGGGAATATTGCATTGAAGGGTTATGTTTTTGACAAGGAAGGTGAGTTTTTTGCAGCGCAGGAAGCGGTTCGTTTGTTCCATCCCGTTGACGGGATAAAAGCATTGGAAAAGATACTGAAACAAGTTGACGGTGTATTTACCCTGGTGATTGATTTGCCGGAGGGAACGCTTATCGCTACCGATCCGATCTGTGGATTTCCGCTGTTTTACACAAAAAAAAACGGGGCATGGATGATTTCTGATCATGTCGATGCCTTTAAAGAACAAAAAAGCCATTGGGAGTTTAATGAAGCAGCACTGCCGGAATTCCTGTCGGCAGGTTTTGTTCTCGGCAACGAAACACTTGTCAGGGATATCATCAGAACACAGGCTGCGGAGATCCTTTGTCTTCATCATAATGGAAACAAGGAACAGAAACAATACTATTGGTTTCTTCCGGATCACTTCTCTAATCAGAAAAAAAGCGTTCTTAAACAAGAATTAAAATCAATTCTTCAAAACACAACCAATCGGTTAATCAAATCATTGGAAGGAAAAACGGCTGTAGTCCCCTTGAGCGGGGGATACGATTCACGATTGATTGCATGCATGTTGAAAAATGCAGGATATGAGCAAACCATCTGTTTCACTTACGGCAGGCCAAACAAAGAATCCGAAATAAGCAAAAGGGTTGCTGAAGCTTTGGGGTTCAAATGGTTTTTTGTCGACTACAGCAAAATCAATACGAATGATTTTACGGCAGACCCCGGCTTCATTGATTATTGCAATTATGCAGGCAACATCAGCTCAATGCCTTACCTGCAAGAATATTTTGCAGTGAAACATCTGAAAGAAAACAAGCTGATACCGGAAAACAGCATCTTTATCCCGGGTCACACGGGAGATTACATTGCGGGAAGCTATCTTGAAAAGACCATAAGAACAAAACGCAACCGGTTGCACAATGACGGCAAGACCATTGCAGCAAGATATTTTAATTTTTTACCCCTTTCCTCTCACCACAGCCAGATAATTAAGGACCGTATTGAACGATGGTTTGGCAATTACACCCATCCTGTTTTTGAAGCCAGCAGCAATTATGATGCGACTACTGAAGACTGGGATTTAAAAGAGAAGTTCAGCAAGTTCATTTTCAACTCATCACAAGTTTTTCCATTTTTTGGATACCAGTTTCGTTTCCCGTTGTGGGATGCAAAATTGCGTACTTTTTTCAGGAGGCTTCCCTTTGAACTGCGTAAATATAAAGTTTTATACGATGAAGTGATTCAGGAGGAATATTTCATTCCGGCAAACGTATTTTTCCATCAGGAGGAGCTTAATGTGAAACCATCTGCGTTGCGATTTAAAAACCTCAGGGATAAGCTCAAGTTCCTGGTTCCTCATGCTTTAAAAAGAAACAGACTTAAAAACCGTGATTATTTGTGTTACCACGTGTTTACCGGGGAAATGAAAAGAAGCCTGATCGACAAAGGAGTTAAAGTGCCTGCGCGGATCAACAGCTACAATACACTGATTTGTCTCTGGTACAGCGAAATAATCAGACAGAAACTAACAAGCTAAAAAGTCTTCTGCGAGACTATTCTGTGATCTGGCCTTCAAAGGAGCTGATGAACTCCTGCAGGTTGGGGCTATCCTCATAAACGCCATCCCTGAAGAAAGCGAGCACGGCTTCCATATTTTTCGGCGGCCTGAATCCTGGTATAGCCGTAATCAATTGCATTTGCTCATTAAAAAAAGCAACAGACGGATAGCTCATCTGGCCCTGCAGAACGGCTATGGCAAAGTTGTGGGTTGCGCGCCGCTGCCCGATATTTTCATTCTCGTAGGTTACACCCTGAAAAACGATAGGGTCTTCCTGTTCGGCATTCAGCTTAACCGGATAGAAATACGTGTTCAGCATCTCTGCAATCCGGGGGTGCGAGAAGGTTTCCGACTCCATTCTGCGGCACCATCCACACCAGTCGGTATAAACATCCACAAATATTTTACGTGGTTCTTCGTTGAATAGCTCCTGAGCTTCCTCTATGGTGAGCCAGTTCACCTTAGAGTGATCAGAGGCTAAAGCATCTGCTTTGCTGCCTGTTAGAAAGAAAATGGCAATCAGAATAATTTTAAAAAGTTTCATAATACATTTATTTCTTTGGTTTGCAAAATTATGCAATTCCCGGATTAAAACATCAACAAAGATAACACACTTGTAATGCATATTGTTTGCTAACTTTGCGGTTTAAACCATAAGCAAGGTGTTTTTTAAGAAGGACAAGACTCAGGCCGTTTCTCCGGGCAGGATCGCCTGGCAGCGTTTCAGGCGAATTCCAACTGCTATGGCAGGTCTTATATGGGTTGGCATGGCTGCATTGCTTGCCGTTTTTGGTTATCTGATCATTCCCGATTCGACACCTTATGCCAACCATCAGCAGCTTGAGCTGGCAACACATCCGCCGGGAACACGGATGAAGCTATTGAAAGTCACGCGCAACCAGCCCCATGAAACCCCGGGATTGATACGCAGAATCATTTATGGTGCACCCAGAGCCACCAACACCTTGCCAATTCAGAGATGGTGGTTTGCGGATGACAAAGTTCATTATGAAACCTATCCCGGTCAGGAAGGATATCCTGGCCTCGAGGCATATTTCAATCTTGCTGATGTGCTTTTTGCGGTGGATCTGTCATACGATATCCAAACAGAGAATGGACACTTAATCTTCAGGGACATTAAGGGGAATGTTCACAAAAAGGCCATTCCCCGGATGCAGGAACAGGTAGAAAAGAACCATATTAAAGAACAGCTTTTTATTTTGGGAACCGACCGTTTCGGGCGCGATATGCTCAGTCAGCTGGTAATCGGAACGAGGGTTTCTTTATCGGTCGGATTCATAGCTGTATTCATTTCTTTAATTATTGGCATCACCCTTGGCAGTATGGCCGGTTTTTTCAGGGGACGTCTGGATCAGGTAATTCTCTGGCTGATCAATGTTGTTTGGTCGATTCCGACACTGCTGCTTGCAATTGCCATCACCTTTGCTTTAGGCAAGGGGTTTTGGCAGGTTTTTATTGCTGTTGGCCTGACAATGTGGGTAGAGGTGGCACGTCTGGTCCGTGGTCAGGTGATCAGCATCCGGGAGCACGAATATGTGGAAGCCGCCAGAGCGCTAGGGCTAAGCAGCTTCAGGATCATCAGGCGGCATATTCTTCCTGTTACGATGGGTCCGGTGATCATCATCTCGGCAGCAAACTTTGCTTCCGCGATACTGATAGAAGCAGGGTTGAGCTTTCTTGGCATTGGGGTACAGCCACCGATGCCATCGTGGGGTTCAATGATCAGGGAGCATTACGGATACATTATCCTGGACAAGGGTTACCTCGCATTTCTGCCCGGACTGTCAATTATGCTGATGGTGCTTGCTTTTATGTTGCTGGGGAATGGATTGCGTGATGCACTTGACAGAAGTGCAAAAGATTAGCGAACAAAAGCTATTTTAGGGTGCTTTCTTCCGCAGCATCGGCACAAAACGAAAATATCCGAATGCTTGTTCCTCAAGCGTCCCATCAGCCTGCTTTGTGACGCGTGTCATCACCTGTGTATCTCCGGCTCCCAACGGGACTACGAGCATTCCGCCTACTTTTAACTGGTCGATCAGGGCCTCGGGAACAACAGGGGCAGCAGCAGTTATTAAGATGCGATCAAATGGAGCAAAAGTGGGCAGGCCTTTGTAACCATCGCCATAAAACAACCGCATTTTGTAGTTCATCGCATTCAGCAGGTTTTTTGTTTTTATGAACAAACCATGGTGCCGTTCTATGCTGTATACCCTCGCTCCGATCTCTTCCAGGATACAGGCCTGATAACCACTTCCAGTTCCGACCTCCAAAACCTTCATCCCCTTTTCAACAGAAAGCAGCTCCGTTTGAAAAGCCACGGTATATGGCTGACTAATGGTTTGTCCGGATCCAATCGGAAAAGGCTTGTCCTGATAGGCAATCTCAACGAAAGAGGAGTCCAGGAAAAAATGCCGTGGCACCGCTTCAAGGGCAGCCAGAACGCTTTCATCCTGAATCCCTTTTGATTGAACCTCTTCCACAAGCTTACGCCTTAACCCCTTATGTCGGTATGTGTCTTGCATGCTATTCCATATAAAAATATTCACAGACATTCAGTCATCCAAAATGCGTTTACGAAAATAATCAATTCAATCAGGATAAAAAATTTTACTTTTGTGAGACATTTGCGCTCATCTGCAAGAAATACGAAATTATGACGATCATCAAAAATCAATAATCAACAAACCAAACTTCTCATGAAAAAAAGAATTGGCGTATTAGGTGCAGGACATCTGGGAAAAATCCATATCAAATGCATATTGGCATCAGACAAATTTGAACTGGTTGGTTTTTACGACCCCGACACCAAAACGGCAGAAGCTGTATCAGAGTCTTTTGACATCAAGCGCTTTGACTCTGATGATGCGTTAATAGAAGCTACTGAAATTGTTGACATTGTAACTCCTACAATTTCCCATTATGACTGCGCTTCAAAAGCCCTGAAACATTCGCGTCATGTATTTATTGAAAAGCCCCTTACAACAACGCTTTATGAGGCAAAAAAACTCATTGAGCTGGCTGAAGAAGCTAAGGTTAAGGTTCAGGTGGGTCATGTGGAACGCTTCAATCCTGCTTATATGGCAGCAAAACCATACCTTGACAACCCCATGTTCATCGAAGCACACCGCCTGGGGCAATTCAATCCGAGGGGCACAGATGTTCCGGTTATTCTGGATTTAATGATACATGACATTGACATTGTTCTCAATGTTGTGAATTCCAGCGTTAAGAAGATATCTGCCAGTGGTGTTTCGGTCGTTTCAGAAACACCTGACATTGCAAATGCCCGCATAGAGTTCAACAATGGCTGCGTTGCCAACCTCACTGCCAGCCGGATTTCCATGAAGAATATGCGCAAAACCAGATTTTTCCAGCACGAAGGATATATTGCTGTTGATTTCCTTAAAAAAGAAACACAGATTATCCGGATGAAAGAGATTGGTGCCAGTCCGGATCCTTTCGCCATGATCATTGATATGGGTCCTGAAAAAAATCAAAAACAGATCTATGTTGAAAAGCCTGAGATAAAATCGATCAACGCCATCAAAACAGAACTTGAAACCTTCCACGAGTCCATTCTGGATAATACGGAACCCCTGGTTAGCATTATGGATGGATATGCTTCCCTGGAACTTGCTTATCAGATCATGGAAAAAATTGAAAGCAATTTAAAGATGCTTGGCTAAGGGGGATAAAAGTAAAAAAATAAGGAAATGTGTTTTTCCGGCCTTTTTTTACAATATGTGCAGACAAGGTACGTTATCAATTATATTTTACAGCCTTTCAAACCAAAACAACACACCGGAACACAGAATTTCCAAGGTTCATTGCAAAGGCTTGCAAACGAATAGGACTCAATGGATAAACGGCTACAAAAGATCGAATTGGTAAAATTCGTCTTTTTTGATTTCCTGGCATCTGCATTGACATGGTTTTTATTTGTCAATATTTTAAGCGCGAACAACGGATTTGCCTTTAACCGCATCAAAGAACAGGTTTTTGTTCAGGAGAACCTGCTTTTGGGTCTGGTTATTATTCCGTCATTCTGGCTGCTTTTGTATTACCTGAGCGGCTCCTACAAGTCCATTTTCAGACGGTCACGGTTGGGCCAGTTTGGTCAAACGGTGTTTATATCTGCCATCGGCGTGCTGGTCATATATTTTGTCATCCTTTTGGATCAGGAGGTAACAGCCAGCAAAGGATATTACCATTCCCTTTTCCTGTTTTTTGTTCTTCATGTTTTTATAACGGGGCTGTTTCGTTTTATTTTATCCTCACGCATTATCCGAAAAATCCATACCCGGAAAATAGGGTTCAATACAATAATTGTAGGCAGCCAGAAACGAGCCATCGAGATAGCAAAGGAACTGGCATCTCAAAAGCATTCTTCCGGGAACAAGCTGATTGGATTTGTCAACGTTCAGGAGTACGATCGTTATCCGCTGGAATCACATTTACCCAGGCTGGGCAGCATTGATCAGGTAAAAGAGATTATTGAAAAGCATGAAGTTGAAGAGGCCATCATAGCTCTGGAGTCCCGGGAACATAAAAAGATCAGCAGAATCCTTACCGATCTGTATGCTACCGATATTCTCGTTAAGATTATTCCGGAGATGCATGACATATTGCTTGGCTCGGTTAAGATGACCTCAATTTTTGGCACACCACTCATACAGATCCAGTCAGGACTGATGCCACCCTGGCAACAAACCCTCAAGCGGCTATTTGATGTGGTTGTGTCTATATGCTGCCTGGTATTGCTGTCGCCTGTTTTCCTGATAACGGCGATCATTGTTAAAGTGACTTCCAAAGGACCGGTCTTCTACAAGCACGAAAGAATTGGGCGCAACGGAAAGCCTTTTATGATGCACAAATTCCGGTCGATGTATGTGGATGCTGAAAAAAACGGACCACAGCTCTCTTGCGAAAACGACCCCAGGATCACACGCTTTGGCAGATTCATGCGGAAAGTACGCCTTGACGAAATTCCTCAGTTCTACAATGTACTGCTGGGTTATATGTCACTTGTTGGTCCACGTCCGGAACGGCAATTCTACATCGACAAGATTGTGGAGAAAGCCCCGCATTACAAGCTGCTTCAAAAAATCAAGCCCGGTGTTACAAGCTGGGGACAAGTAAAATACGGCTATGCCGAAAATGTGGATGAGATGATCGAAAGGTTAAAGTATGACCTGCTTTACCTGGAAAATATGTCGCTGGCGGTCGATTTCAAGATATTGATCTACACGGTACTGATCATTGTTCAAGGTCGCGGAAAGTGATGTGGCCTCATAGCTGGCCGGCTTCAATCATCTGAACAATCTCCTCTATCATCCTGTCTGATCCATTAGGATCATATTCTGTCCGCAGGCTCAGGCCAAAAAGCCGGCTCAGCGATTGCCAGAAAATGGCTGAAAAGGTACCCCGGTAGTCTTTCAGAATATCATAAGTAGTATGACGGGTCTGCCTGTCGATCAGCTTGATCAGAATCAACCCCTGTGAAACGGTAAGGCGCTTCAGATCGTCCTCAAGCTCCTCCCTCAGCTCCCTTTCCATCTCCCTGGTAAACCTGCGGCGTTCCCTGTCACTTTCCAGCGACATAATATACTCACCGTATTCCTCAAACATCTCTCCTGCCAGAAGTGCGTAGGGATAAGCTGCTTTCACATTGCGCACCAGCCTGTTATACCGCCATGCCTCAAACCTGTTCTTAAACTCCCGGGAAGCAACCACCTCAACAGGTTGCAGTTCAATCAACAGCAGGGTATCTCCATTTTCAACCCTGGCAGCAATTGTTTCTCCCTGCAATGAAGGCTCTTGTCCGGCAGCTGACGCAAAGACTGCAACAGAGAAAAACAACAAAAACACAAAGCAGGTAAAGTGGCGCATACAACAAATAAAAATCGTTTTGAAGGTATGGAAAACCTGACCATCCTTATCAGTAAAACGATTTAATATAGCAAATATTTTTCAGAAATGCAAACCGGAAACCGGGTTATCAGGCAACTTTCAAACGTCCCGGTTCAGCTTTATCAATGCGCTGACGGGCATACTCCAGGGTTAGGTGGAAGGTATCCCTCTCCTCTTTGGATGAAGGGATCTCATACATGGCATCAAGCATAATCAGTTCACAGATGGAACGCAAACCGCGGGCACCGAGCTTATACTCAACAGCCTTATCGACGATGTAGTCAAGTACATCATCATCGATCATCAGCTTCATATTATCCATCTCAAACAGTTTCATATACTGCTTTACCAATGAGTTTCTGGGCTCAGTCAATATTTTTCGCAGGACATCACGATCCAGGGGGTTCAGGTAGGTAAGTACAGGCATACGGCCAACCAGTTCGGGGATCAGGCCAAAACTTTTCAGATCTTGCGGCGCAATATATTGCAGGATGTTATCCCTGTCGATGCGCCCGCTTTTGGCTGCTCCATATCCGATGGCATTGGCCTGCATACGCGACATGATCTTCTTTTCGATCCCATCAAAGGCACCTCCGCAAATGAATAGGATGTTCTGTGTATTGATCTGGATCAATTTTTGCTCAGGATGCTTTCTGCCACCCTGTGGCGGTACATTTACCACGGCTCCTTCCAAAAGCTTCAGGAGTGCCTGCTGAACGCCTTCACCGGAAACATCCCGCGTAATCGAGGGG
>SL_3KL_010_SEDDRAFT_10006940_pt1 | contig 10078 bp, 7 predicted proteins | sample SodLakKL_010_SED_2_FD_10381 | JGI IMG/M metagenome (IMG submission 10381)
GTTTGGGTTAAGGTTCCCACCACAGGCGATACCATTCATCGGCGTGAGCTTGAAGAGAATGTTTGGGTGGATCCGATTAGCGGGTATCACTTCAGAATTGGGAGTAAAGAGTATTTTTCGTTTCTGTTCGACGAAGGCAAGTTTAAGGAGATCGGTGATGACATTATGCCAACTGATCCCCTTAATTTTGTTGACAGGAAAAAATATTCTGATCGCCTAAAGGAGACTCAGATGAAATCGGGACTTTCAGACGCGTGTCGCGTAGGTGTGGGTAAACTGGACAAAAGGAATATTGTAATTGCCTGTATGGACTTCAGCTTTATCGGGGGCAGCATGGGATCTGTTGTAGGTGAACGCCTTGGAGTTGCTATCGATCACGCACGAGATAAGAAATATCCATTGATCATCATTTCGCAAACCGGCGGTGCAAGAATGATGGAGAGTGTACTGAGTTTGATGCAGATGGCTAAAACATCAGCCAAACTGGCACAGCTGGATAAAGAAAAAGTGCCCTATATTTCACTAATGACAAATCCAACCACGGGTGGAGTTACGGCAAGTTTTGCCATGCTTGGTGATTTTAATATTGCTGAACCCGGGGCGCTTATCGGTTTTGCAGGTCCGCGGGTGATACGGCAGACAATCGGCAGGGATCTGCCCGATGGCTTCCAGACGTCGGAATACCTGGTAGAACACGGGTTTCTCGACTTCATTGTAGCAAGGCCAAAATTGAAGAGGAAACTTTCCCGATTATTGGGAATGCTTGAAAACAAGTGAGAGCAGGGATGCGATCTCAATTAGTGAAAAGAGAGTAATCTGCCCCGGCTAATTAATAAGATTTTAACTAACCATCTGTTTCAGATACAGGTAAACTATTGCTGTTTTTATTCTAACTCTATACCAAACAACCCGCCATGAGATTTGCTGATTACGCTAAAATTTATGTTACTGCAGGTCACGGAGGCAGCGGAATGTCTCACTTCCGGCGCGAAAAATATGTGCCAAAAGGCGGGCCGGACGGCGGCGACGGAGGCAAGGGCGGCGACGTGGTATTGGTGGGCAACACCCAGCTGAACACACTGCTGGATCTCCGTTACAGGAAGTTTGTGAAGGCAAAACCGGGAGGTAACGGGAAAAGTGCCCGCAAGACCGGAAAGGATGGGAAATCTGAGTTTTTGGAGGTTCCACTGGGTACAGTTGTATATGATGCGGAGTCGAAAGAGAGGCTGGGAGAGATAACCGAAGACGGACAGAAACTGGTGGTTGCCTACGGCGGACAGGGTGGATTGGGCAACTGGCATTTCCGAAGCTCTACCAATCAAACGCCTCAGCATGCTCAAGAGGGCCGGGAAGGTGAGGAGCGTGTTGTTGAGCTGGAACTGAAACTGATTGCAGATGTTGGGCTCGTCGGATTCCCAAATGCCGGAAAAAGCACCCTGCTTTCGGCTCTCTCCGAAGCAAAACCGAAAATTGCCGACTACCCTTTCACCACTCTCGAACCAAACCTTGGCGTGGTAACTTTTCCCGACTATCGAAGCTTTGTAATGGCTGATATACCGGGAATTATTGAAGACGCTCACGAAGGAAAGGGGTTGGGGCTTCAGTTTTTACGGCATATAGAGCGTAACAGTATTCTGCTTTTTATGGTAGGATGCGACTCGGATATTGAATCGGAATACCTGGCTTTGCTGCACGAACTGAAAGAGTATCGTTCGGATCTGCTTGATAAGCCACGGATTTTGGCGATTACAAAAATGGATCTCAAAGAGGGATATAAGCTTGATGAACCTGTTGAGATAGATGATGATGTGGAAATTATTGAAGTGTCGTCTGCAACCGGGCACAATATTGATAAGCTGAAAGAGATGATTTGGAAAAAACTGCAGGAAATTGGAGAGGAAGAGCCATCATAAATACCTGATTGCACTGCTGAGTGTGCCTGAATTGGGGGTTCAAAGGGCAAGAGTGCTTTTACAAAAAACAGGTGTGGAAAATGCACATAAACTGTTCGGGATGAAACTGCCCGATCTTCTGCGAATTGACGGTATCGGTAAACGGGTTGCTAAAAACCTGATCGACTTTAACGGCTGGAATACGGTAGAAAAAATTCTGCAGAGAACCGAAGAGTGCGGTGCAAAACTGCTTTCCATTGACGATGAGCACTACCCGGATTTATTAAAGCAGATTTACGCACCGCCCATTATTCTTTGGTATAAAGGGGATGCAGAAATATTTAAGAATCCCGGTATAGCAGTAATCGGAACCCGAAGCCCCGGCAGATATGGCCTGAACCAAACAGAAGCCTGGACAAAGCAGCTGGTTCAGTCGGGCCTGTGCATCAACAGTGGGCTGGCTTATGGCGTGGATGCGAAAGCTCACCAGACAGCCCTTGAATATGGCGGCAAAACCATCGCTGTGTTAGGTTCGGGAATTGATGTGATCTACCCCTCAAGAAACAGCAAGCTGGCCGATCAGATATCCAAAAACGGCGGATTGGTTGTGTCTGAGTATCCACCGGGCACTCCGCCCGATGCCGTAAACTTTCCGGACCGAAACCGGATTGTGAGCGGTATAAGCCATGGCACACTGGTTATTGAGAGCGGGATAAAGGGAGGCAGTATGATCACAGCCCGCTTTGCCCTTGATCAAAACAGGGAGGTGTTTGTTGTTCCGCATCAGCTCGGTTACCTAAAGGGCGAAGGCTGCAACTACCTGATCAGAACCGGACAGGGCAAGCTGGTTCAAACACTGGATGATCTGTTGGTTGAAATTTCAGTTGAAACAGTGGACCAGAATCAAAAAGCAGAACCTGAAAAAAAATGGATTCAGACGGAGCTGACAGAGGAACAAAAAGGGATCTGTTTATTACTGGAAGAGGAGGCACTGCATATCGATAAACTGAGCGATCTGCTACAGAGGCCGACGTTTAAACTTTTGCCGGTTATTCTGGAGCTGGAGATGATAGGAGTGATCAAACAGAGAGCCGGTAAAATATTTGAGCTCTCATAAAGTCCTGTCTTACTCTCTTTCAATTACCCGGTAACCTGGATTCGATTGTTATGTAAATTAGTTTAATCTTCGAATCTGTTAAAGATGTATCCCTCTGCCGGCTGAAAAAGGGCAATGGGGGATGATTTGTAGTGTCTTGAACAATGTTAGTTGGTTATTTACACGAATCAACGCTATGAGCCCATCAACCTTAACTCCGCAATGTGGAGTTTTCTACTTACCACGCAGTGGATCCCTATGAAAAATAAGAGCTTTCAATAACCTTATTTTAAACATCGAACTGAGGTTTACACGCTTACAGACTGTGAAAATTGAAATTTTAAAACGCAAAGGTGTGTTTCAAATAGTTCAATGGGTATCTTAGGAAACCGGTAACGAAATTGGTGCAGCCAATCACTATTTTGTCAATTCATTAATGTTCATTAAGTACAACTATGATACGAGTAGATGATGTGATTTTATCAGAAGATATCGCAACAGCAACTTTTGCCTGCGATATCAGCCGATGCAAGGGGGCCTGTTGTGTTGTGGGTGATGCCGGGGCACCTGTAAGCAAAAATGAAATTCCGATTCTGCGAAAAGCATTCAGAGAATTAAAGGACGAACTGGACCCTGTGGCTGTCAGTAAAGCCGAGCACGAAGGGGTAGTAGTGGGCGACTCAGAAAATGGATACGAAATTAATTGTGTCGATTCAGGGGAGTGTATCTTTGTTCAGAAAGACCGGAATGGGGCTGCCACCTGCGCGATACAAAATGCATATTACAAAAAACGGTTTAACTGGGAAAAGCCAATCAGCTGCCATCTCTACCCGGTTCGTTTAAAGCATATCGCCGGAGTAGATTATGCAAACTTTGAATATATACCCGAACTCTGTGCTGCGGGTTGCAAGCGGGGAAGTGAAGAGGGGGTTTACCTGTCCGATTTTTTGGGTTCCGCTTTAATCCGAAGATATGGACAGGAGTGGTACGACAAATTTTTAGAGACATGCAATGAAGTAAGAAGGAGGCAGTAAGGTGCTTAAAACCGGGCAAAACATATCGCAAAAACAGAGTTTGCAGCAGAAGCTTTCGCCGCAGCAGATTCAGTTTGTAAAGCTTCTTCAGCTGCCCACCACCGGTTTGGAACAGCGGATTAAAGAGGAGATTGAGATGAACCCAGTTCTTGAGGAGGTTGATCCCGTTGAACTCGAAGAGCGGATATCTGAGCAAGAGCAGGATTGGGATAAAGAGCCCGAACAGGACGAAAACAGGGATCCCGACCCCGTTGACAAAAATGAAGAGATCGATTGGGAGTCATTCCTTCACAATACCGAGTATGACGGCAACACCTATTCGAGTTCGAGGGCATCGGGTGATGAAGAGTGGCGCGATTTGCCTAATCCATACTACGAACCGCTTCTCGAAGACCTGGAAAAACAGGTTTCACTATTAGATCTGGATGATGAAGAGATGCTGATTGCCGACCAGATCCTGGGGTCGCTGGACAAAGACGGTTATTTCCGCCGCGATATCGATGCTGTAGTGGATAATATTGCTTTTAATCATGGGAAACTGGTAAGCAGTTCGAAGGTTGAGAAAGTTCGGAAAAAAATTCAGGGACTGGAGCCGGCAGGGATAGCCTCAAAAGACCTCCGAGATTGCCTTCTTTGCCAGGTGAAACTGATTGACGCCGATGAACAGATAAAAGATCTTGCGGTTGAGATGCTGGATAAGGAGTGGGATGCTTTTGAGAAAAAGCATTTTGAAAAGCTCAAAAGCCGGCTCAATATTGAAGATGAGACGTTAAAGAAAGTATTTGGCCTGGTTAAAGGGTTAAACCCAAGGCCCGGAGCCGTTACAAACCCTGAACAGGATAACCGGCAATATATTGAACCCGATTTTGAGGTCTATTATGAACCTGCCGATGAGGGGGCGGATGATGAGGGCGATTTTGTGATTCGGCTCAACAACAGAAATACTCCACCTCTGCGAATATCCCCGGATTATAAAGTGATGTGGGAAAACCTAAAGACGAAGAAGGGCGATAAAGCTGAGAAGAAGCAGGCCCGGAGCTTTATTAAGGACAAGATTGAGTCGGCACAATGGTTTATCGACTCGATAAGACAGCGGCAGAACACCCTTCTAAAAACCATGCAAACAATTGTGAGGCTCCAGGAAGAGTTCTTTAAACATGGCGACGGCCTCAAACCGATGATCCTTAAGGATATTGCTGAACGAATCGAAATGGATATTTCAACAGTTTCGCGTGTCGTAAATGGGAAGTATGTACAGACAAACTTCGGAGTATTTGAACTGAAGTACTTCTTTAGTGAAGGGTTGGAAACCGAGAGCGGCGAAGATGTTTCGAGCAGGGAGCTGAAGAACATTTTACAGCAGATCATCAGCGAAGAAGACAAGAGCAAGCCGTTGAGTGATCAGGCGTTGACCGATATGCTGAAAGAGCGTGGCTACAGAGTGGCAAGGCGAACGGTAAGTAAATACAGGGAACAGCTAAACCTGCCGGTTGCACGCCTTCGAAAACAGATTGTTTAAAATCCGGGTTGAGTGCTCTCCGCCATCCGGCGAATCGCGTTGAGTGTTCGCTGCGTTCACGTTGAGGCGTCGGTTTAGTGACGGCGGGCAGCAGGAGCATCGTTCTATACCGTAACCGGATGGCCGCCGCATGCCCCATCAACTCCCCTTTCATCCTGAAGAAAGCGCAGCGAAGTGAAGGATCTCCCTTTATTTGGGAGTCATTTAAAATGAAATTGCCAGCCGGATGGGATCAGCCAGGATAGGGTTGTAGAGAAACATCCAGATCACCAGAACAACCAGGAGTGTAAAAATGCCCGTGGTTAATAAGATATTCATGATCTTGTACTCATTGAGGAATCCGGCGCTGTCAATTGCTGCCAAATTGAAACTTGAAAACCAGACCAGGCCGAACAGTATACTCAAGGTAATCACAAGAAATTCGCCCGTCCCGGTTTGATTTAATACAACCAAAAGGGTTACAAGTATCAGGTTCACATGAAGCGGGAGGGTGTAGAGATGTAATACCTGGCTGAAATGAGTCAGCTTCTTATTCAGCATATATATCCAGCCCACAAGAAGAAATTGTAAAATGAGGGAGAGAACCAGTCCGACCAGAAAGAGCGAGATCAACGGATTTCCCGGAAGGAAGAGTACCGGGAAATGGTGGGCAAGTGCCTGTAAACCCAATGCAGTGACCATGATCTCTGCACTTACGTAAAAGAAGAGTCCGGTGATGAATGCATGCTGTATCATCACGATAATTCCGGGCAGCGTATTTCGAATGCGATGCTCCATTACATCGATTACAAAAAAGGTGTGGTTAAAATAATACCTGCCTAAAGATTGATTATAAACCGGCTGGAATTTATAGTGAAGAATAAAACTGATCCAGAGCAGAAGCAGAAACAGAACGCTCCAGTTTAGCCCGGGAAGCCGCGAAGGCTCTGATGGAATAGGAAAAGCTATCTGTTCACCGTTTAAATGGCCTTCGAAAACCACATGTAGTTCTGGCTGTTTGTCTAAAAGATTAAAAAACCATTCGGCCGGTAGTAATACAACACTGCTTTCGAGTTCCGCTTTTGAATTGAATAAGTGGTTAAGCGCGATCAGAGATTCCCTGTCACTTTCATTTGGAGAAAATTCAGTAAAAGCAGCTGCAGGCCTGCCCGGAACAGTGGTGGGCGTTACACGGGCGGCATTGAAGCTGAACCCGCCGGGCAGTGCAAGCGGTTCGGGATGGCCGGATGTGAAGTAGAGCGGTGAGTCTATTTGTGCTGAGAGGCTGTTTGCGAGGCCAGATGCCAGGGGGAGAAAGCGGTTGTCTTTTTCATGTGGGTAGCTGAGTACCTCAACGGCCGCAATTTGACCCGGCCATGTCTCATTTATTTCTCTGTAGTTATCAAGTCTCAATTCAGCAAAGAGCTCTCTTTTGGTTCGTAATTGATTGATTACAGGAAACCGGATATCAGATTTAAGAAGTATAAAGAAGGGGGCAATAGAGAGGTTTTGCATTTGAGCCGGATCAGAAAAGGCAATCAGATCGATACCCATTGAGGCGGCAAAATCCAGCTGCTGCTGTGTAGCCGTGAAATCCTGTCCGGTTGAAAACCCGAGTGCGATACGATTTCCGGTCTGCTCTGCACGATCATCTGAAGCGGCAGACGCGGGCAGAGTTAAGATTAGCCATGGCAGAATCAGGGCATATATCAATTGCAGCAAAATGGCAGCTGATTATTTTTTGATTTCAACAGTACGTTCAATTGGGAGTTCACGGGTCTCTTTAAAGCTGGAAAGCACAATATTTGAACGGGTACGGGTAACACCTTCCCACGACTGAATCAGTGAGAGAAACTGCTCAAAAGAGGCGGTGTTTTTTGTCCTTACCTTAAGGATGTGTGATCCATCCCCGGTTATAGAGTGGCACTCCAAAACCTCAGGATGCTTTGATACATGCTCTACAAAGCTTGGATAGCGGTCAGACCCATCCACTTCAACAAAGATAAAAGCTGTAATGTCGAAATTAAACTTTTTGGCGTCTAAAATTGCATTGTAGCTTGATATCAGCCCTTTCTCCTCAAGCTTGCGCATTCGCTCTGAGACAGAAGGAACAGAAAGATGCACGATCTCGGCAATCGTATTGCGCTGTGCACGTCCATCACGCTGAAGATGGTTTAAAATTTTGATATCTGTTTCGTCCAGTTGATTTGCCATCGCTTTTGTTTGACCTAAAATTTCTAATCTGACATCAAAATATCCTTAATTAGTTAGGATATCAATGGGCAGTTGAATCAAATTGGTAAAAAGATTTTTCGTTATAAGATTTATCAAAGAGTAAAATTTATTTCACTCGGTATAAAACGACTCGTATCTTTAAAATTCTGTAGAAACTTTTGAAACTAACCGTTTTACTCAATGCTCGATATCAACTATATCCGTGAAAACCGTGACCTGGTAAAAAAAGGAATGCTGAATAAAGGGGAGAGTGAGACCTCGGCAGTCGATTCCGTACTGGAAAAAGACGAAGAGTGGAGGGCACTGGTAACGGAACTGGACAGGCTCAGGGCTGAAAGCAACATCAAGGCTAAGGAGATCGGAACCTTAATGGGACAGGGTAAAAAGGATGAAGCCCAGGCGCTTATTAAGGAGACGGGCGACAATAAGGAACGCATTAAGGAGCTTGAGGAGAAGATCCATACAGTAGCCGCCGAACGGGATGAGCTGCTCTATCGAATCCCCAACGTGCCGGATAGCTCGGTTCCTGTTGGAAAAACAGACCAGGATAACGTAGTGCACTCCAGCTGGGGTGAACCGTTGAAGGCGGAATGGCGTCTGCCTCACTGGGAGCTGGCATCCGAAAAAAAATGGATCGATTTTGACCGCGGCTCCAAGGTTACCGGTGCGGGATTTCCGTTTTATATTGGTAAAATGGCCAGGTTGCAGCGATCGCTCATCAATTTTTTCCTTAACGAGGCCGTTGAAAAAGGATATACAGAGCTCCAGGCACCCTACTTTGTGAATGAAAATTCGGCCCGTGGAACAGGTCAAATACCCGACAAGGAGGATATGATGTACACCATTCCCAGGGATGGGTTCTTTGCCATTCCTACGGCAGAAGTACCTGTTACGAATTTTCACAGGGATGAGATTTTTTCAATGGAGGATCTGCCTGTCCGTTATACGGCCTATACACCCTGCTGGCGAAGGGAGGCCGGCAGTTATGGAAAAGATGTAAGAGGCTTGAACAGGCTGCATCAATTTGATAAGGTGGAGCTTGTGAAAATTGTACATCCTGATGAATCGGATAAGGAATTGGAAACACTGCGTGAAAACGCTGAATCGCTTCTCCAAAAACTGAAGCTTCCATACCGAACCCTGCTGATGTGTACAGGGGATATGGGATTCACTCAAACCAAAAAGTACGACCTTGAAGTTTGGAGTCCGGGACAGGAACGCTGGCTTGAAGTGAGCTCATGCTCCAATTTCGGGTCCTTCCAGGCTCGCCGCATGCAGCTCCGCTTTAAAAACGAAAAAGGGAAAACGGAGATGCTCCACACATTGAACGGTTCCGGTTTGGCGCTGCCCAGAGTGGTGGCAGCCCTTCTTGAAACCTACCAGACAGAGTCGGGTGATGTGAGGGTTCCGGATGTGCTGAAGCCGTTTATGGAAGATGAACTTATTTAGTTCTATTTAATAATCCTTTTCGCACCGAAAACTATCAACGAAGCCCCGTTTCATCTTCGAGATTGGGGTTTCAGAAGTATAAAACCTGAATTTCCACAGGGAATTGTATTGCCGGCCAGAGTGCCTGATGAGCCGCATTTTACTTCTGCACCTCTCAGGCATTCCAATGGCGTTTGATTAATGCTCAATACTCAGCAATCAGCTATTTGATTTTCAGTCTACAGGTGTTATCTTTGGGCTTGCTAAAAAAATGAATTTGAGATTCAGATAAACAAGCTCTCTATTGACTATGAAAAAAATTGCTCTTTTCACGCTCTTATCGCTGCTTTTTATTAGTTCGCATTTGCCCAAAAACGTAAATGACCACCGATGATATTATCAATATGAACCGATTGGGTTCAGCGATGATCTCTCCCGATGGGCAATCCGTAATCTTCGGAAAATCGACACTGAACTGGGATGAAAATAAGCGGGATACCAAATACTACTACATCCCGGCCGACAGCGGGGCCGTTTATCAATATATCGGAGACGCCGGCGCGAGTGACCTGAAGTACTCTCCGGATGGTAGCTATATTTCGCTGAAACGTACCGTGGATGAGAAGGCTCAGCTATTTCTGCTTCCAACAAGCGGAGGTGAGGCTGTACAGTTAACCGAACACAAGAGCAGCATTGGCAGTTACGAATGGTCTTCCGACAGTAAAAATCTCTACTTTATCTCTTCTGTACCCCGCACCTCTGAAGAGGAAAAAGAGTACAAAGCCGGCTATGACCATCTGTTTGTAGATGAACCCCCGCATGGGCAAGACGAAGGGCAATGGAACAATATATGGAGGTTTAATATAGAGGAGAAGGAGGAGACCCGGATCACTCA
>SL_3KL_010_SEDDRAFT_10006941_pt1 | contig 10078 bp, 3 predicted proteins | sample SodLakKL_010_SED_2_FD_10381 | JGI IMG/M metagenome (IMG submission 10381)
CGGTTCCCGCGAAGGTCCACCAGCCGACCCTCCCGTCTGGGCTGGTATGGACCGTGGTCCCGCCGCCATCGTCGACCCACCGGAACTCACCGCGCAGCCGTTCGAGGCGTTCGGCCGCACGGCGACTGAGCTGCACCTCATCCAGATCCCGGCCGGCCAGCACCTGACGGATGGCTTGTGCCACCTCGAAGCCGGTTCTCCTTCCCCCACCGAGCCAGCGTGCCTTCCCAAGCCGCTCGGCCGGCACGACCTGGACCACCTTGCGTCGCCAGTCGATGTCCTCGACGTGCCAGCTGCGGCCACCGAGCAGCAGGATCGGCGCCTCGCCCTCCCCCGGATCGATCGTGAGCACCTTGCTGTGGATCGTCCCGAGCTCCCGTCGGCCTGCCAACACCCGCAGGGTCGGCGGATCGGTGAACACCGCCATCAACTCGAGGAAGTTGCGACGACCGAACCGGCGTTCCCCCTCCGGCCCGATGCCAAGGACCCCACCATCTTCGAACAGGATCTCCTCGGCCACAAGGTGATCGACGATCTCGCCAGCCCAGCTGACCACCTCGTCTCCGAGGATGCAGGGATCTCCCAGCCACTCCAGCCAGGTGTTGCGTCCCACCCCGCCCTCCTGGAGCACCAGGGCGAGCAGCTGTTGTGCCAAGAGGTGGAGCGGCAATGCCGGAGCCCGAAGCGGTTCAACGAACCCGTCCTCCCAGGCACGCAGGAGCCCGGCCGCCAGGAGGAACTCGTCCTCGTCCGTGGTCAGGAACAGTGCGTTCGACGTCGTACCCACCCGTCGGCCGGTCCGCCCGAGCCGTTGGAGGAATCCAGCTACCGAACCTGGGGCGTCCACCTGGATGACCCGGTCCAGGTCGCCAACGTCGATCCCAAGCTCCAACGTCGAGGTAGCGACGATGACGCAGTCCCGTGCCTCGGCGAAGGCGGCCTCCGCCGCGTGCCGCTCCTCGCGGCCCAGCGAGCCATGCGAGATGAACGTGGTCACGTCGCGCTCACGCAACAACGCCGCCAGCTCCTCGACACGGGCGCGGCTGTCGACGAACACCAGCCGCTTCTCCCCACGGTGGAGCCGTGAGATGACGACGGCGGCGTTCTCGGTGCTTCCGACGTGGTCCAAGGTGACCTCTGGCCGGACCCGCTCATGCACCGCAGGCGTCTCGATCACCTCGCCCGAACCCAGGCAGGTGCGGGTCAGCCACCCCAACAGCTCCTCAGCGTTGCCAACCGTCGCGGATAGTCCGACACGCTGCAACTCTCGCCCAGCGAGACGCTGCACCCGCTCAGTGACCGCCAGCAGGTGCCAGCCTCGGTCGTCGCCCGCGAAGGCGTGGATCTCATCGATCACCACCGCCTGCAGGTTCGCGAACAGTCGCTCATGATCGGTCGACCGGGAGATGAGCATCGCCTCGATCGACTCAGGGGTGGTGAGCAGGATGTCCGGCGGGTCATCGCGGATCGCCCTACGGGCGGAGTCGCCGACATCACCGTGCCACAGAGCAGCGCGTCGACCGACCAACTCGGCATACTGCTCGAGCCGAGGGTGGAGGTTGTTGAGCAGCGCCCGAAGCGGACACAGGTAGAGCACGCTCAGGCCTTGCCAGTCCTCGGTCAGCATCCGCGAGAGGACTGGGAAGACCGCCGCTTCGGTCTTCCCGCCAGCGGTCGGGGCAAGCACCAGCGCGTGCTCACCTGCGGAGATCGGCTCCACCGCCGCCGCCTGCAACGGCCGCAGGGCCGGCCATCCCAGGGTGTTCACGACGTGATGCTGGAGAAGCGGATGGAGCTGTGGTTCCTTCATCGTCCGCAGGCCCGGTGAACCGGCATCATTCACTCAGTCCGAGAGCCGCGAGCTGTCGGGGCTTAAGCCCGTCACGCACCTTGTTCAGCTGCGCACGCAGCGCCGCGTTCTCTTCGTGCAGCTCACGGAACTCCTCCTGCTTCGCGGCGATGGACTGCGCCTGCTGGTTCACCGACTCCGTGAGGGACTTCACTTCCTGCAAGAGCGTCTCGGCCGCGTCGAACCGGGCTTCCACCTGGTTCTGGAACCCGGACGCCTGTTCTTCTCGCTGGGTGGCTTCGGCCCGGATGCTCGTGTCGAGCGCCGTCAGACGTTCCACGAGTTGTCCCGCATCCGTCGCCTGTAGTGCCGAATCGGCTGCACCTAGGACCTCCCCGACGGAGGAGACGGCACTCTCGAGTTTCTCCGTCAGGGTGTGAAGGCGCGCGGCCGTGTCCCCGAGTGCCGCCGCGGAACCTTCCAGTGTCGCTCGCTCCGCCCGCCGCTCCTCCGCCAGCGTCTCGAATTCCCGCAGGGTCCCGGCGACCTTGCCAAGCTCCTCGCGTGCGCGGTTGAACTCTCGCACGATCTCATCGAGCGCGGGAGGACTCTGCTCACTCTTCGGGTTGTCACTCATAGGGTCACCTCATCCTCGGCGTGAGGACCAGTCGAAGTCTTCATCGCTGCCAGCAGCTCGTCTAGTTCAGCGTCAAGCGTGCGGACCTCCTCTGCGAGGAGGCTCATGACGAGATCGGGATCTGGGCGATCTGAGCTGGTGGAGGATCGGACGAAGTCTTGGGCCAGCGATCCATCGTCGACGTTCCGAAGAGCAGCGACGATCAACGGACGGTCTCGCCGCTTGTCCGGCTGCACCCGCGGGTCTGTGCGAAGTAGCTCGTCGACCCGTTCGGTGACGGAGCGGATGCCGGCTGGCGTGATNCCGTACCGCCTGGAGGCGCTCTCGAGGCTGGCCGCGAGGTTCGCGTGGAACTCCTCGGATGAGCCGCCGGGGGCGAGCTGTTCGGTGATCGCTCGCACGAGCAGGAGTCCGGGATGCTCCGGTTCGGAGACGAGGAGCCGAGCGCTCGCTCCCCGCCATTCGGTGGCATCATCTGGCAGTTGGACCTGCTCGACCGCATCGAGCCAGTCGTCGTAGCGGAACGGAGTCCGATCCAGGAGGCCCTCCAGTACGGGCACCCCACTCCCTTCGTTGAGGTAAGCGAGGATGCGACGTCGCAGCTCGTCGCCGTCACCCTGTCGTGCAGCCAGCCAGATCTCCCGGAGGGACCGCAGGCGCGAGGCAGCGATGGTGTCGTAGACGAAGGTCATCAACTCCCGCGCACAGACCTCCACGACGCCGTACAGATCGTCCCCTGCTCCGGAACGGACACGCTCGGCGACAGCGGCTGCCCGTGCCGGCTGCGTCCGCCTGATGAACCCCAACAGGGCATCGACGACGTCATCCGGCTTCGTCGGGTGGAGCCGGACGCCGAAGCTCTTGGCCCCCCAGTCGACGGTGTAGTCGTCAACGATGCCAAGCAGCACGAGTCGATGGAGCGCACGTTCACGCTGTTCGCGGGCCGAAGGCTGGTTGCCGAACGGGATGTCCAGGACCCGAACTCGGTCGACCTCGCCCAGCTCCCTGAGCACCTCGAGAAGCTGCTCGAGTTCGTCCTCGAGACCCCGGAAGCTGTTGAGGTAGAAGAACAGCATCCGACTGACGTCGTCCTGCTCGTTGCGCGAGACTGCATCGGTGTGGGCTCGGATCTCCTCGATGCCCAGCTCGGGGTCGAGGAGTCGCCTTGCCTGTTCCTCGGTGAACTCGGAGAAGACGATGGTGCAGTGCGCACGTTGTCCATCACGGCCGGCACGACCCGCTTCCTGGTAGTACGCCTCGATCGACCCCGGGATGCCGTAGTGGACGATCCAGCGGATGTTGGGCTTGTCGATCCCCATCCCGAAGGACTTGGTCGCCACGAGGGTCGCAACCTCGTTCCGCTTGAACCGCTCCGCGTAGGCACGCTTCTCGTCGTCCCACTCACGTGCCGTGGCACCGAAGCGCTTGGGAGCGGAGCCACTGTAGAGGGCGGGGCGTTCCCCGACGATGGGTGTCAGGATCGGGGCGACGTCAGCCACTCCGTACGACCCATTGACATGCGGGGTGAATACGATGCCGCTGTTCGTGGATGCTCCCGTGGGGTCGAAGAACCCCTGCCGCTGGCGGAACCGCTGCGGGAGCGTCTGGACGACACCTTTGAGGCGTGCCTCGGATGACTCGGGGTCACCCACGGAGATCTCGAAGTTGAGCTCGGGGCGATCGAAGGTCCGTGGGCGGATCATCGTGTTCGGGGACGCTCCACCGTCGATCTCGAGCTCGAAGAGGACGTCGCGAAGGACCGAACGCGACGCGGTGCCCGTCAGGGCAAGTAGAGGTGGCGGAGCCCCCGAGGCATCTGCGCAGATGCGACGCAGGACCGGGCCTAGCCGTAGGTAGGCGGTACGGAAATCGTGGCCCCACTCGGAGACGCAGTGGGCCTCGTCGGCGACAGCGAGGTTGATCATGCTCGTCGCACTGAGCTGCTGCAGCGCTTCACGGAAGGAGCGTTGCTGCAACCGCTCGGGCGCGACGAAGATGAAGTGGGCATCGCCGGAGCCGACCCGGGCAAGCAGTTCCTCGCGGAAGCCTCGCTGCACGAGTGCGCTCGAGATCCCGATCACGCGGTCGATGCCATGCTGGCGCAGACCTCGGATCTGGTCCTCCATCAACGCCACGATCGGGTCCACGACCAGGGTCACGCCGGGCAGCAACAGTCCCGTGAGCTGGTAGATCAAGCTCTTGCCTGCCCCCGTCGGGAGGAGGACGACCGCGTCGCGCCCATCGAGGACCTCGAGGACGGCTTCGAGCTGCCCCTGCCGGAAGTTCTGCTTGCCGAACAGCCACCGCAACAAGGTCCGGAGGGAGGCCTCGGTGGCATGTCGCTCGGTCCGGACCGACACGCGCGACACCGTCGAGTACGCATCCATGCGGATCTCGACCGGTAAGACCGCAGGACGCGTCACAACTGTCGGGATCTCGCTGACGCTCGGCATGGCCTCGGTCGGGCCGACGGTGGTGTCGAGCACGATCCGGACGTCGAGCTCGGGGATCTCCGGGACGGAGACGGCTCGATACCGGTTCTCCCGACGCTCGTAACGCAGCGTCGTGCCAGCCGTCCGTACCCACATCTCGGCGGGCGCGATGAGCTGTCCCCACAACTCGTCCACCGCTCCCAAGAGTTCAAGAGCCAACGGCAGGGCTCGTGCCGCGACCTCGAGCTCATCGTCGATCTCCACCACCCACCGGTCACCCAGGAGGAAGCCCTGCTCGACAGCGGTGACGAGCGCGAGGAGGAGCCGGTTCACCTGCGCCGGTGCGAGCAGGAGGTGATGCGCCTCTTCCTCGTCCAGATCAGGTTCTTGCCACCTCGACACCATCTCATCGAGCATCGGCCCAGCACCAGCACGAACCTCAGCTGCAGGGACTCGAACCGTCTCGATGCCGACCTCTGCCAGCTGTTGATCGCGGTCATCATCGACGCCTTGCGTCGCGTCGTGTTGTTGCCCGTCGATCTCGACGACGAACGGGGCTCGGCCAGGGGGCTGGACGAGGAAGTCGACGCGACGCTGTCCACCACTCGGGAGGTCGTAGCCCTTCCCGACGAGGAGGTCGTCGAGTGGAGCTTGCGGCAGGAACCAGCGTGCTGCCCCTCGACCCAACAGGGCGGGAGCCAGCTCGGTGTGGAAGCGGCGTTCCTCGTCCGAATCCCAGGCGAGCTCCGTTACGACCGCATCGTCAGGGAACGGTCGAGCAGGACGTCGACCAGACAGTTCATGGGCGACAGCGGGATCGAGTGGCGGCAGGACGTCGTCGCCCGGCGCGGTAGCGGGCACCTCAACACCGAGGTGGCGGAGGATGGTTCGCTCAAGTTCGGGGTCGACCGGTGCTGCGCACCCTCGTTGCAGGAGCTTTCGGATCATGCTGCAGACGCGGACGGTGTCATCATCCGCAGGTTCGTAGGACGCGACCGAAGATGCCGCGATCCACGTGTCGCGGCTGAGGGCGGCAGCAGTCGGGTGCAGGGTGAAGGAACGGAATCCGCCGCCGACCGGAACGACCCACGCGTCCCATCCCTCCCTGAAGCGTGTTGATCCGTCGTTCCATGGGACCCGGGGACGGATGTCGTCGAACGGGTCGTAGTCAGTCGGCGCAGCGTGGTACCTCGCGGGAGGTCTCGTCTCCGCTGCGGCCAGCGATGACTCGCCCTCGTACGGCAAGGTCTGCCGACACTTGGGATAGTTGGAACACCCGTAGAACTGCCCGCCTCGGTTCCGCCCACGACGGGCCGTCCGCAACTGCATCGCAGCGCCGCACTCAGGACAGGCCGGGGTCTCCATCACACATCCAGATCGATGTCGTCCACGTTGCTCGCCCCCCGTGCGTTGCGTTCTACCTCGGTGAGTTCGTTGTCGGCCATCGTGAGCTGGTAGTTGACGCGAGGGTCGAACTCTTCGAACTGATCCACCCGGTCCAGGACCTCACCAACGAGCTTCTTGAGGAACACCCGTGGCGCGATCCCGACCTGCTTCCCCAGCTCCCCGGTCACGTTACGCGCCAACAGCGACACGTAGTCGTCATCCACCAGCTCCCGGATCCGCGCTTCCGCGGAAGCACCGTCGGCGTAGATGTCGCGGACCCGCTGTCCCACCTCACAGAGCTGATTCATGCCGAAGCCCGACAACCGGATCTGGACCGCCCGCGGGTTGTCGAACCGCGCCTCGGTGGTGAAGTCGGTGTGCAGCCGCTGCGCCAACGGGGGAAGCCGCTGCACCCCCTGCGGGCCCTCGTAGAAGGCCGTCGTCCCCGTGATGACGAGGTACAGCCCGGGGAACCGGCCGGTGTCCAGCTCGTCCATCAGCTGCCGCAGCGCGTTCAGGGCACGGTCCCGGACGTCCGAACGCATGCGCTGCAGGGTCTCGACCTCGTCGAGCACCAGCACCAACCCGGACCGCCCGGCATCCCGCAACAAGGTCAGCAACCCGGCGACGAAGTTCAGGGCGCCGTCGTGGTCGAGGTCGCCTTTGACCCCCGCCGACCGTTTCACACCTGCCGCGACGTGGGGCTGTCCACCCAACCACGCCAGCAGTCCCTCGGCCTGCGCGACGTCGCCCTCAGCAACCGCAGTCCGGTAGCCGCGTAGGACGGCCGCGAACGCTGGTGCCCGTTCGGTGATCGCCGCCAACCGGCGTTCGGCCAACGCGTCGGTCGCGGCCAGCAGCGCGGCTTCGTCGTGCTCGTCGATCTCGCCGGTCGCGAGCACGTCCTCCTCCAGGGTGAAGAACCACGCGTCGACGACCGACCGCAGCGCCCCGCCGAGCTGGTCCGGGGTGGACAGCCGCTCGACCGCCCGCCGGTACACGGTCTGCAGGTGGTGCAACGGCGTCTCGCCCTCGGAGATCTGCACCTCCGAGGTGGCGAACCCTGCCGACCTGGCCCGCTCGGCGATCCAGCGGGTCAGGAACGTCTTCCCAGAGCCGTACTCACCTCGGATCGCCTTGAACGCCGACCCGCCACCGGCGACCTGGCGGAGCTCGTCGTCGATCGCGGGGGCGAACCGATCCAGCCCGACAGCCAGGACGTCCAACCCGCGTTCGGGCACGGTTCCGCGTCGCAGGGCATCGACGATCTCTCTGCGACGTTGGGGCGAAACGGCCGGGACCATCACACATCCACCCCGAACTGGGTCGCGAGCAACGTCAGGTTCAACCGCACGGTGCCATCGCTGTGCAGCTCGACCACCTCGTAGCCGTCGAGGTTGAGCAGCCGCTTCAGCGCCTCGAGCTTGCCTCGGATCCGCACTGGTGGGGTCCCGGTCCGTTGCGCCACGGCGTTCATCGGCAAGGCACCACCGCTGGCGGCCAGCAACGTGACGAGCTCGGCCACCTGGTCGTCGTCAAGGGCGGCGCGGCCGCTGGCTGTGCGCTGCTGTTCCAGCTCCGGACTCGCCAACAACGACCGCACCCACGCCGGCCGTTCCTCCTGCACCGAGCTGGGCCCCGAAGGTGCCGCACCTGCGCCCTCCTCCACCGGAGACGTCGAGGTAGCGGGTGCGTCAGGAGCGGAGCTGTCGAACAGGGTGGGCATGCCTTCGGTTAGCGTGGACTTCCGTCGACGACCGGGACGCGAAGCTGCCCGACCAGCCGCCTCCGCGACCGCCTCGTCGACCGATCCGGCTGGTTCGGGAACGACCCCGAGCCCGGCCTCCCACCACAGTGGCCGCGCCGGGATCGCGGGCGCCCACCCATCCAGCTGCAGCCCGGTGGGGAGCAGCACGGCCAGCGGACACAGCGCTTCGGCCGGGATGGCACCGCCGTGGTAGCCGTGCTTGATGTCGGTCACGTACCGCACCTGGTCGGTCGCCGGCGCGACGATGCGGCCTTCCCCGCGCAGCACCCTCGGCCCCTCGAGCAGGACCTCATCCTCCCGTACCGGCTCGTCGGAGGACCGCCAACGTTCGCCGCCCCCTGCGGTCGCGCGGTAGGTCGTCCCGACCTCGATGATGTGCCCGTGGTCGGAGGTCAGCACGACCGCACGAGGTGCTTCGGCGGCAGCGCTCAGCAGGTCCTCCAAGGGTCGGATGCCCGCGAGTCCTTCTGCCAGTTGGAGCTGTCCGCCCTTAGCGAGGTGGTCGTCGACCGCGTTGACCACGACCCCGACGACCTGCTGTTCGGCATCCCGCAGCGCCGCGAGGACCGCGGGAGCGACCTGACCGGCCTGGTCCCGCAGATCGGCCTTGTGGAACAGCCGGGGCGGCTTCCCTCCCGACACCGCGAGGAGGCCAGCATGACCGGCGAACCCGTCCCGTTCGACGTCCTGTCCCCCGACGGTCAGCTGCCCGGTGAGCAGACTGCTGCGGGAGACGTTCGTGACCGTCGGCAACACCGCCAGCACCGGAGGCAGCTCGCCGTCAGCGGGGACGCTGCGACGCCACCCCAGCGCCGTCAGGTCGCGGAGCAAGGGCGACGCGGTGGCGTGCGACAACCCATCGATGACCAGCACCAGGACCGGCGCGGATCCAGCGAGCGGCGCGACGACCTGGTCCAGGACCGCTTCGATCGGCAGCACCGGCCCGTCCGGATCGGGTGCGAGGGTGCTGGAGGCAGCCAACGCGGCGGCGAACCGCCGGTCCCGCGTCGCGCGGTCGCCATCGACCGACGCCAGCAAGCGGTCGTAGGCCTGGGCCAACGACCCAACCGTCTCACCACTGATCGCCAACCGTGCCGCATCCACCCAGGCACCGTCGGCGAGGTAGTCGCGGGCTTGGGCGGCGAGATCCTCCCCAGCCGGCTGCGGCGGTGCGACCGCGCGCCGGACGAGCCGCACCGCTGCCTCCAGCGCCAGCACCCGCCGTTCGGACCGGGGCGCGGAGAGGTGTCCTCGCACTGCCGCCAACCACATCTCCAACGGTTTGAGCTTCGCGGAGGTCGGGTCGTCCAACGCCGCCGAGAGCGCGAACCCGGCCTGCTCCCGACGGCGTTCGAACGCGGTCGGCAACACGTCGGACGCCGCGATCTCCGACGACGCCTCGGCCTGGTCGAGCACCTGCTCCGCGAGGCCGCACCAAGCCGCCAGGTCGGCGACCTCCTCGTCGGTCCCGCGGGCGGCGTCCCGTGCGACCGCGACGGCCGCCCGACCCCAGGCGGACGCAGCCGATGCTTCGAGCTTGTCCGTTCCGACGATCCGCTCGAACCGTGCCCGTGCGTACCCGAGGCCGGTGTCGGTCAGGTCGCGGTAGATGACGTCGGCCACCAGCCCGAACGCCACCGTGTTCGTTCCCTTACCCGCATGCACCAGGCGGATGAGCTCGCCTGCTGCGCCACCCACGGTTCTCGACAGATGTTCGGCTACCGCGATCCGCGCTGTCTCGCTCAGGCGCACGACCGCCTCGTGTGCCGTGTCGGTCTGGGCCCACCGGAGCAGATCGGCCAGCTCAGGTCGGTCGAGGTCGAGGTGGAGCGCGTGCCGGTACAGCAGACGCCAGGCCGCATCGAGGGTCAGCATCGGGGCGCTGACGCTGAACCCGCGGGACGGTGCGACCTCCACCAGCAACTCGGTCAGCCACCGTTCGCTCGCGAGCTTGGGGTCGAGTGCTTGGACGCGTGCCAGCTGTCGGAGCGCCTCGAAGGAGGACGGCCGCACCAGCCGACCCCGCCAGATCCGGGCGAGCACCTCCTCCCCCAGCGCGGCTTCGT
>SL_3KL_010_SEDDRAFT_10006942_pt1 | contig 10077 bp, 8 predicted proteins | sample SodLakKL_010_SED_2_FD_10381 | JGI IMG/M metagenome (IMG submission 10381)
ATTATACTTGTCACTGAAAACCCTCCTTTTTGCTTTAAATATGCTATATTATAACCCGAAGATAAAAACAAAGCAAATTGGGGCTCGGCCTCATTTAAAAATTATGCTAAAACACAACGAAATAAGAAAAGGAAAAATTATTCTTTTTGGAGAAGATCCTTACGAGGTGATAAAACACTCGCACGTGGTAAAAGGAAGAGGAAAGTCTGTCGTTCAAACAAGAATGAAAAACTTACGCACCGGAAACATTTTGCAGAAAACCTTCCATCCCGGAGAAAGTGCAAAAGAAGCAGAGCTAGAAAAACTAGGTGCGGTTTTTGTTTATTCTCATCGTGGCAAATACGTTTTTCACAAGGAAAACGATCCCTCTTCTCGTTTCGAGCTTACAGAAGAGCAAATTGGAGAAAAGGTTGATTATTTAAAAGAAAAAACAACCATCACGGCCATTTTGTTAAACGAAAAGATTATCGACATCTCTCTCCCGATAAAAATGAACTTTCGGGTCAAAGAAGCCCCTCCGGGAGTAAAAGGAAACAGAGCAGAAGGAGGAACAAAGACCGTAATGACGGAAACCGGAAAAAAAATTAACGCTCCTCTGTTTGTCAACGAAGGAGATGTAATAGAGGTAAATACAGAGACAGGAGAGTATCTTCGAAGAATTTAAAAAAGCTTGGGTGCTTTCTTTTCTCCGTCAAGTACTTCGTTAACCATCCTGTCAGCATCTTTATTTTTGTTTCGAGAAACAGATTTAATTTTTACTTTTTTGAAATCAAGGCACAAATTCCAAAGTTTTAGGAACAAGGGTTGAAGTTTTTCATTTTCAATCTTGTACTTTCCTTGCATCTGCTTTACAAGAAGCTCAGAGTCAGAACACAGTGTTACCTCAACCTCTTTTGCAAGGCGTTTTCCAAAATGAGCCTTAAACTTTTCTAGTCCAAAAATAGCAGCTTTATACTCCGCTTCATTGTTAGTTAATTCGTCACCAAGATATAATCCGTACTCTTTTACATTCTCTCCTTTTTCGTTACAAAAAACAACTCCAGCAGCCGCTTTTCCCGGGTTTCCTCTTGCGCCACCATCAGTGTAAATACTTATTTTCTTCATAGATATAATAAATGTTATTTTTTCGAAAAGTAATCAACAAGACATTTTTTTAACTTTGTGAGATTTTTGACTTCTAATACAAACCCGGCCGCAACAGGATGCCCACCAAAAGATTGAAGGTAATCAGCACAACAACTCATCGCCTCTACCGCGTCCTGTCCGGAAACCGCCCGTACAGAACCACATGCAAGATCTCCTTCCTTAACATAAATAAAAACAGGTTTTTTATGCTCTTTAATCACCCTTGAAGCAATCGATCCCGCCAGATAGGAGGGAAAATTTCCTTCTTCAAAAATAATCTTCTCTTTTCCGGTAATTTTTTCTAGTATTCTTTTCTCTTCAATTTCAATTTCTTTTTTACGTTTCTTTTGCCTTTCTTTGAGGTGTTCAATCATCTCTCGTGCAGCATCCTCTCTTTCTTCCGTAAGAAAAAGATAGGCAACGTTTACACCACCCTCCGGTTCGGTTACGTTCAATAGAGAAACGGTTTTTTCAACAAAATTTTCTGTAGGCTCTTCCTTTAAGGCCTTTAGAGACGTAATGCTCGGGTTCTCCAGAAACTTTAATCCTTCATCGAGTATCTCTTTGTTGTCGGATTCTCTCGGAACCATATCGGCAACAGTAGCAATAGCGGCAAGCTCTAAAAATCTCTTTTTCTTTTTAGAAAAATCATCCCCAAGCATCTCTTGCACAAGCCTGTAAACAACCCCTGCATTAGCAAACTTTTTAAACGGATAATTGTCTTCCTCCTGCATCGGGTCAAGTATTAGCGAGACATCAGGTATTTTAGAAAGAACTTTATGGTGATCGATTATTATAAACTCAAACCCTACTTTTTTCGCTTCTTTTGCGCCTTCGAAATTACTTATTCCACAATCAAGGGAAACAAGTAATGCCGGCGCTTCTTTCTTTATGTCAGATATTGCTTCTCGACTTAGTCCGTAACCCCACTTCTCACGATTAGAAATGTACGGCAGATACTTTCCTCCAATCTCTTCGATAGCTTCTCCTAAAATTATTACCGATGTTACACCATCCAAATCGGCATCACCAAAAAGAACAATTTTCTCGTTGTTTTTTATTGCCTCTTTTATTCTGTTAGATACTTTTTTTAAATTTTTCATTTTCCTAATGCTTCTATTCCCGGCATTTTTCCTCCACTTATATAAGTAAGCATCGCCCCTCCCCCGTAAGAGATAAGATCCATCCTGTGCAAAAGATTAAATTGTTGAAAAGCTTTTCCCGTATCCCCTCCTCCGACCACTTTCAACGCTTTTTCATTTTCAATAACATATGCTCCTACTTCTTTCGTTCCTTTTGCAAACACCTCTTTTTCGGAAAAACCCAAAGGGCCGGCCCAAATAATCGTTCCCGCTTCACTGATAATGTCCCCATACAACCTTCTTGTTTCTTGGCCGATATCAAATATATCTTCTTTTTCGCTTACTTTCGCAGGTGCGGTTTCCCTTGTTTCTCGCTCTCCAGTATTATCTACAGAAGCAATTACGTCAACCGGCAGATGGAGCTTAGGTGAAGTGTGCTCTATCTTTTCCACCGCTTTTCTGATTTTAGTATCCGGCCAAGGAAGGTTAAAGGCGATTCGGCGGACAATAAGAACCATGTTTGCTATCTTACCCCCCAGAAGAACATGATCGGCAGTTCTTAAAAAATAATTTACAACGGATATCTTTGATTCCACTTTTGCGCCCCCAATGATGGCAACAATCGGTCTTTTCGGATTCTTTTTTACTTTCTCTAACACCTTGATTTCTCTTTCCATAAGTATCCCCATTGCACTGGGAATAAAGCGAGGAATTTTTGTTAACGAAGCGTGGTTCCTGTGAGAGACAGAAAAGGCATCATTTATAAAAATATCGGCTAAAGAGGCTAGCTTCTTTCCAAACCAAAGAGAGTTTTCCTTTTCTTCTTTATAGATACGTACATTTTCAAGAAGAAGTATTTCTCCTTTTTCCATTTCGTCTATCTTCTTTTTAACTTTCTCACCGATGCATTCGGGAACAAAGTTCACTTTTTTTTTAAATGCGGAAGAAAGAACTTCTTTTAAAGGGGCTATACTTTTCCCGCTTGAAAAATGACTAAGCAAAACAACCTTTGCCTTTTTTTTTAAAAGATATTTAACTGTCGGAACCGCTTGGCGAATGCGTGGGTTCTCCAACATTTTTTCTTCGCTTTCAAGAGGGATGTTAAAATCACAACGGACCAAAACACATTTTCCCATTACATCCACCTCGCTAATCTTTCTTCTTTTTTTTGAAAGCATCGCGAAGAGCTTGCTTAAGGTTGCTGACATGATTTTCTTTTTTACTTTCTTTTTTCGCTTCTTCAAGAGCGTCTCTTAGAGAAACTTCTTTTTTAATTTTTCCTTTCTCTGAATCCGGTTCGCTGTGAGTCTTTTCGGTACGTTCTTTCGTGTTTTTTCGACAAGTCTTACAGTATGTCGGCCGTTTTTCATCCGGGAGAAAAGGAACCTTTGTCTTTTTCCCGCACTTAGAACACTGTGCATCATAAAGATCTTGTACTTTTCCACCCCCGGAAGCTTCTTTTGTCCCTGCAACTTCATGAAACTCTCCAAGCCAGCGAGACAACTTTTCTTCTACTTTCACCCTATCGGTACCGTAACGCTCTCCCGAGGCTCGGATAATCTTTTCTTTTATCTCTTTTTCCTCCTTTTCTGTCGGAGGAATTGTTTCTGCAGAAAAAGCCCTTCCGGAGATACCGTCTATCATCAACTTGGTATAAATATTGTATTTTGGAAGATTAATAATATCTTCGATGAAGATGTTGGGAACAAACTCTCTTTCGATAAGTTCCGCGTCTTCCGCCCCGAGGCGAAAAGTAACAATCGTTCCCACGTTACCAAAAATCGCATCTCTCATATGGTGGCCCACCTTGTCGTACTCGTCAAGTTGTCCGATATACTGGTGACTTAAAGTTAAGGCCAGTCTGTACTTACGTGCCTCAGAAAGAATGTTGATAAAGGAGCGTGTGGCAAAGTTTTGAAATTCATCAATATAGAGAAAAAAGTCTTTTCTTTCTTCTTCCGGGATATCTACTCTCTCCATTGCAGCAAGCTGAAGCTTGGTTATAAGAAGTGCTCCCAAGAGGGTAGAGTTGTCCTCACCTACCTTACCTTTAGAGAGATTAACAATCAAAATCTTTCTGTTATCCATAATATCTCTCATATCAATTGTTGATTGCACTTGTCCAATAATGTTCCTAACAAGAGCTGCGGATGTGAACTGCCCTACCTTGTTTTGGATGGCGGCAACCGCTTCTGTTGCATACTGTTGGCTCCAAGAAGCAAACTCTTTTGTCCAAAAAGATTTTACAACCGGGTCGGTAATCTTCTCCACTACCTTTCTTCGAAACTCTTTGTCAGACATCATTCTGTTGATGCCGAGAAGTGTCGAGTTTGGATAATCTAAAAGGGCAAGAATTGTATTGTTAAGAATATACTCCATTCTTGGTGACCAGACATCGGGCCATATCTTTTTGAAAACTCCCATCAAGCCCGAGGCAACTAAATGCCGGTGCTCCTTGTTCACTTTTTCCATTACATTAAAACCGATAACTCTTTCCATATCTGCAGGGTTGAAGTAGACAACATCATTGATACGACTTTCGGGGATAAAGCTGAGAATGTCCTCTGCGGTTTCTCCGTGGGGGTCGATAAAGCCCACTCCGTCTCCTCTTTGGATATCTTGTACCGCCATATTTTTGAGCATTTCTGATTTACCCATACCGGTTTTTCCGATCGCATAAAAGTGACGGCGTCGATCATCTCTTTTAATGCCAAACTTTTTCTTTTCGTTGCGAAAGTTTGTGTATCCGAAAAATGTAATATCGTTATTGTCCATGAAATTTAACTACTAATGATCTTCGCCTTCTACCGGCAGATTATGTGGAGCTTCTTTCTTTCTTGACTCAACACGAGGTATAACAGAAGGGGGAGAAGATGCTCTTGAAGGAAAATGAAAAATACTAGCAAGTTCTTCTGCGTTTAAAACAAATGTCTCTTCCTCTTTGTCTTGAGGGAAAGAAAAAGGAACTCTTCTTAGATAACTGCGAAACATTTTCCTTTTTTTCAAATAAAGTCGCCTCTCTATGAGCCAGAACCAGTCGTACCAGTTTTGCTTTACCTTGGTGATGGTAGTGCCGAGCGGTATTATCTCTCCTTTTCCCGGATTGTTGAACTGATTAAAATAACTCATCGGTATTTTAAATCTTGAGCTGGAAAACTTATCTTTTCTCGCGAGATAAACAAAACGGATAAAACAATCAAACAGGTGTTTTGATCTTTTGTTTTCTATTCCGGCAACAAGATCCTTTTCTCCGGGAGTAAGCTTCATCTCCGGATAAACATCTCCTTCTTCTTTTACTTCTTTTTGCTTTGGATAACCAAATAGTGTTGAGCTTATCTGCTCAATCAGTGACGGTTCGGGTGGTTTTTCTTTTCTTCCGGCAATTTTTTCGTACATCTTCTTTGATTTTTCCGGAAAGTCAGATATCTCTGCAGTAATCGGTTTTGCTTTTATCGTAATCCACATCTGCTCTCCTTCCCCCATCTTGGAGGCCCCCTCCATCAGAGCAGCCATGGGATCAATTCTTTTTTCCTCAATAGCTTCACGTTCTGTTTCAAAATCTCGGTATGTTTTCAAGGGATAAGCGTCCGAGCGAAGAAATGTGTAATCCGTCCCCCATATCTTCCACCTTTCATTGGGAATACTTTTTGAGACCATGTTTGTGTAATCTTCGACCTCAAAAACCTCTGCTTCCGGATACTGTGCATAAATGTGCTGCTCAAACATATCTCTTTGCTTTTCCGGAATACGAAGCAGAAAGTGAGGAACTCCGTCAATGATGGCAATTTCCATGGTGAAAGAGTAGTTGTACTGTCCTTTCCACCACTCCTCAAACCAGTTCGGTGGTCCGTATATCTGCCAGAATCCGGTAAGCACTGTTTCCATGGCACGAATCGGCTTCAATATTTCTCCGGGAATACGCACCTCTAAAAGCATTTTCTTGTTTTCCGTCTCGTCAAACAGATCATTTCTCCAAAAAAGCCACTGGTCTTTAACAATCGGCCACAAAAAAAAGGGCAGAACAATCCACCCCCAAGTCCAAACCAGTTGCCACAAAAGCTGCAAATTAGGCACCACGCTCTCGGACAACTCAATCTGGTATAAAAATATTTCGCTAAGCGACGGTATATTTGCCATCAGGAGTCCTTATAAAATACTTTTTATTGCTGAGATTTTGCACTATTGTGTTTTTCTTTACTATCCTTTGTTCTTCAACACGAACTATAATCTCATTTTTATGCAGGGCTCCTTCTTTTTTTAAAATATTAGCAATTATTTCCTTTACTTCCCCGGGAACATACCCCCACTCTTTAAGTGCATAAACCCCTCTTCCCACCAGAACAAAACGAGAATCTTTTATCAACTCGTTGTGTGTGGTTTGAGGATTCGCCCCTTCTCCTAACGCTTGAGCCACTTCCCGAAAATGAAGCGGTTTTTTTGCCTTTTTCAAAACAAGATAGGCTTTATCTTTAATTCCTCTCGGGTTTATTTCCGGCCAGCTGGATATTCCGTAAAGACCGTCTTCATTTTGCAACACACGTTTGGATGTCTCTAAATAAGATAAAAATACCTCTTCCGGCAACCCTTCCTTTGTTTTTAAGTCTTCAAGGGGCATCAACCTTCTTTTCTTTCTTAGTGTGTTAAAGGCTTCCTCTATCACTTTTTTTGCTTTCTCAATAATTTTTTTGTCTCTCACCCAGAAAGAATGAGTTTCCTCATTTTCGGGAACTCGCAAAAGATTATCACTAATATTTAAAAGAAAAACTACACAGTTTCGGCAGTCGTCATTATTGATTAGGGCATCAACAAGTAAGTCTTCTTTTTTTATCCCACCAAAGCGTTCCATTTCTTTTTCAAAAAAGGAGAAAACATCCTGATAGTCAGCCATTCTCTTTTTTACCTGTCTTGCTCCGTCCTTTTCAATCTGACGAATTCTTTCTCGAGTAATGCCATACTCCTCCCCGATAGACTCAAGAGTCTCTCTTTCGTTTCCAAAAAGCCCAAACCGCCTAATAATGATTTTTTTTGTTCTCTCGGGTAGAGTCTCTAAAAGTTCTTCGCAAATTTTATTATATTTGAGCATACTTTTATCCTTATAAATTGCACCGCTATAGCCGGTGATTATTACGAAACAATACTTATTGTGGGTTGTTGACTACTTACTAATTTATACTTTATTTCTTCTTCTCGGTCAAGTTGTTCCAGTCCAAAACAAGACAACCTGCAAGAAAAATGGAAGAGTATGTTCCCAGCACAATACCCAATATCAGCGCCAAAACAAAATAATAAAGAGTTGCTCCTCCAAATAAAAGAAGAGAAAAAAGAACAAAAAGAGTTGTCAGTGATGTTCCCACCGATCTTCCGATGGTTTCGTTAAGACTATCGTTTATTACTTTTTCTAAAGTATCTCTTCCGCTTCTGTTTTTGCGTAAATTTTCACGAATACGATCGAAAATAACAACCGTATCATTGATCGAATAACCAAGTGTAGTGAGAAGGGCAACAGCAATCGGTATTGTTACCTGCACGCCGTAAAAGTGTCCGAGAAGTGCAAAGATACCAACAACGATCAACACATCATGTAAAAAAGCTACACCGGTTGCAATTACTCCGTACTTGGTAGAACTTACCGAAGAATCTTCTTCTTTAAAGCTTATCGCAATATAAACAATAACAAGCAGTGAAGCGACAGTGATTGCAATCAAAGACATCCTCTTCAACTCATCTCCCACTGCAGGACCGATAGATTCAAACTGTCTCTCTTTTGCACCATCCAACGCACCTATCAACATTTTGTAAGTCTCTTCATCAGAAGCCTCCGTTCTTATCAAAAATCCCCTTTCACCTAGTGGTTGAACACTTACCTCCCTCAATCCCAGCTCGCCTAATCGTCTCTCTACTTCTTCTATCGGGGGAACTTCGTCTTCGTACTCAACTTCTAGAACACTTCCTCCGGCAAATTCAATTCCCGGAACAATGCCAAAAAAAACAACCGCCACCAAACTGACAAAAACCAGAAAGGAGGAGAGAGTATAATAAACTTTTTTGTACTTGGTAAATTGGAACTTCATATTTTTATAACCACAAACCTTTTATTTTTGCCAACTTTCCTTCTTCAAAAAAAGATAAAAGAATACGATTTATAATCATCGCGGAAAAAAGACTCATTAAAATTCCCAAAATCAAAGTTATCGCAAACCCACGAACAAAACTGGTAGTAATAAAGAAGAGAATAATTGCTACCATCAAGGTAGTGATATTTCCGTCTCTAATCGAAGACCACGCTCTCCTATATCCTTCTTCCACACTCTTGCTGATGCTCTTTCCTTCCCTTATCTCTTCCCTCATTCGCGAAAGAATGAGAATGTTGGCGTCAATTGCCATCCCGATCGAAAGAATAAAGCCGGCAATTCCAGAAAGCGTCAACGTAACGGGAACAATTTTAAAAAGAAAAAGAACCATCAGGATGTAGGCGGAAAGAGAAATTATTGAAAAAAGTCCCGGGAGACGGTAAACAAAAATCATAAAGACAACTACCAAAAGAAAACCGAAAATTCCGGCCCTGAGAGAAACATTTAAAGAATCTTCTCCGAGAGCGGGACCGATGCTTTGCTGAGAGACAAGCTCAATCGGAACCGGTAATGCCCCGATACGAAGATCCCGAGCTACACTGTACGCCTCTTCCACGGAAAAACCTCCTGTAATCTGTGCCTCTCCTCCAGATATCTTCTCTTGTACGGTCGCTTCCTGAAGAATCTCTCCGTCAAGAAAAGTTGCTAAGGGTCTCCCCACATTCCTTTCGGTAATATCAGCGAAAAGATCAGCTCCTTCTTCATTAAAATTAAGAATAATAACTGGGTCTTGAGTGACCGGGTGCATTGTTACCCTTGCATTTTCAAGGTGTCTGCCGGTAAGTTCCGTTTTGCTGTATGGTTCCTCAAGAACAATCTCCCAGCCCTCTACTTCTTCTTCTAGCCCCATTAAATCTTCAAATGTTACTTCTTCTACTCTTTTGTCTAAATAATCCGTTATCTCTTCCCATTTTTCTGCTTGTTTTTCTTCTACTTCAGGAGAAATTTCACGGAAATCAAGAAAAGGTGTTTCACCGATAATGCTTATCGCTTCATCTAAATCGTGATCTCCCGGAATTTCTACAACCAACCTCTCTCCCCTTACCTGTACCATTGACTCGCCGATTCCGTAAAGGTCAACTCTTCTTTCGATAAGATTCCGAAGACCCTCCATTCTTTGCGCCCTTTCCCCGGAAGAAACCTCTTCAAGATCTGCCTGATAAAGAAGATAGGCACCACCCTGAAGGTCCAGTCCAAACATAAAATCACGCTCCTTGAGAGTTGGCAAAGAAGAAGAAAAACTATCATTCACATAATCAATCCCCCGATTAAAAACAGCCGGAAAAGTAATAATGTAGCAGAAAAACAGAACCAGAAAAAGCAGTATTATTGTTGTATTTTTCGTTTTCATAGTCGCTAATATGACACTTTTTTATATTTTTGTCAAACCGCCTTTATTTCCCGTGACACTTTTTATACTTTTTGCCGGACCCACAAGGACAAGGGTCGTTTCTTCCCACATTCTTTTCTTCCGCTTTTTTCTCTTGCGGTTCAACATTTCTTTTAATCATTATCCGCGGACTAATTGATTTCTTTTCCGCTTTTTTAACTCGTAAAATTCTCTCCGCAATCTCAACCTCTATATTTACCATCAAATCTTGAAACGCCTTGTGTCCTTCTCTTTTATACTCAACAAGAGGGTCTTTTTGCCCGTAGGCTCGCAACCGCACCGCCTCTCTCAACTCATCCATCATTGTTAGATGATCTTTCCAAAGAAAATCCAGTGTTCGTAGGATAAC
>SL_3KL_010_SEDDRAFT_10006943_pt1 | contig 10076 bp, 8 predicted proteins | sample SodLakKL_010_SED_2_FD_10381 | JGI IMG/M metagenome (IMG submission 10381)
TTCNNTCGTCTGCCCTTCGGACCTCCGCTTCGCTTCGGTGACGCTCGAACCGTCCCCATAGGCACGGCTTATCATTAACCAGGGCGTATCGGGCTGAACAGTTACAAAAACTCTATAAATTAGAAGCGATTAAAAATATGGCTGTTAATAAAATTTTTTCAAGAATTTACACTTCTTCCTTCCTCAATCTACGCTCATAGTACGACCGGATGTCACTGACCGTGTAAAGAGAGCCGGTCACCAGGACTGCGTCTTCCGGGCCGGCCAGCTGCAGGGCTTTTTCAAGCGCTGCTCCGTGTTCCTCAATTGTATAATGTTCTTTTTGCAGGTTAAAGTGATCGGCGGCAAAGGCGGCAAGTTCTGCCGGATCAGCTGCCCTGGGCAAAACCGGCCTGGTAAATATAACAGTGTCGGCCAGGGGTAAAATATGCTTAAGCATTGCCGCGGTATCTTTATCGGCAAGCATGCCGATAACCAGGATTAATTTTTTGTAACTAAAATAGGAAGGCAGGGCTTCAGAAAGTTTTTCAATAGCTTTCGGGTTATGCGCTCCATCCATAATCAACAGCGGTGCCCTGTCCAGCAGTTCAAGCCGGCCGGGCCAAACCGTTGATGAAAGACCTTTGCGAAGTGATTCTGATGCAACAGGAAAGCCTTCTTTCTCCAAAAGCTCTACTGCAGCCAGTGCAGTTGCAGCATTGATAACCTGGTAAGCTCCGCGCAGAGGTATAAATACATTTTCAAGCTGCAGCCCGTAACCACGATAAGAAAAATACTGCCCGTCTTCGCTTATATTTTTCAGGACAGCATATGGTTTATCAACAGGCAGATCAGCCTCACCGTCTTTTGAAAAATAAACCCGGTTAAAAGAAGCATTAAGCATCTGACAGCGCTGCTTTAGTACAGCTACAACCAGGGGATCTTCGGCTGCTGTAAGCAGGGGCCTGTCCTGTTTGATGATACCTGCTTTTTCAGCGGTTATCTTTTCGACGGTATCGCCGAGGACTTCCGTATGTTCAAGGCTGACGTTGGTAACAATGCTTAAAAGAGGCGTTACTACATTGGTGGCATCAAGCCTGCCGCCAAGGCCAACTTCAAGGACCACCAGGTCTACTTCCCGGCGGGCAAAGTAGGTCAGGGCCAGGGCGGTTACCACTTCAAACTCTGTAAGGGCTCCCAGCATCGGGTCAGAGCTAATCTTTTCCACCAGGGGGCGGGTCAGACCAACCAGTTCGATTAATTCATCCTGGTTAATATCTGCCCCATTTACCGACATTCTGTTTGTAAAAGAAAGCAGGTAGGGCGAGGTATAGAGACCGACCTCATAACCCGCAGTACGCAGCATGGAGGCAAGCATAACCGCTGTGGACCCCTTGCCATTGGTTCCGGCAATATGAACAAAGTGCAAACTGTGATGAGGATTGCCCAGATGTTCCAGCAGGGCAGTAATACGTTCAAGCCCCGGCTTAATTCCAAAGCGCCCCAAACCATGGATCCATTCCAGGGCTTCATTATAGCTTTTTTCCCTGTTACTCATCGGCCTGCTTCAGCTCCTGTAATCTCTGCTTCAACTTGACCAGCCTGTCTTCCTGATCCTTACGGCGGGCTTTTTCTTTGGCGATAACCTCAGCAGGCGCCTTCTGCATAAACCCATCATTATTAAGCTTACCCTCGGTTTTCTTAATTTCATCAAGCAGCTGGGCAAGTTCTTTTTCGAGGCGGGCTGTTTCTGCTTCGAGATCAATTACACCTTCCAGGGGCAGATATACTTCAATTCCTTCACCGATAATTGCAGTCAGGGCCTGTTTTGGTTTTTTAACTTCCGGCTTGATGGTCAGAGGTTCGGCAAAAGCAAGCCTGCTTAAATGATGACTTTCTTCTTCAAGACAGGCAGCAACTTTTCCACCGGCCCTGATAATTACAGCGGTTGTTCTACCCGGCGGAAGCTGGACCTGGCTGCGCAAATTCCTAATGGCCCGGGCCACTTCCTGTAACATGGCCATATCAGAGGCCTCCTCAGTAAAAGTAAACTTTTCATTTGCCAAAGGCCAGGAAGAGACAATTAGGGCAGCATCATTACGATATGGCAGCTGCTGCCATATTTCCTCGGAAATAAAAGGCATAAAGGGATGCAGAAGACGCATTACCCCATCTAGAAGGTAAACAAGCAGGCTGCGGGTACGCTCACGGTCGGCATCGACCCGGGCACTGCTGTCCTTCATGTAAAGATAATGCTTGCTAAGCTCAACATACCAATCACAAAAATCGTTCCAGAGAAACTCGTAAGTAAGGCGGGCTGCTTCCCCCAGTTCATATTTTTCAAGCAGTCTAGTGACTTTTTGCAATGTTTCATTATAACGATGCAGTATCCAGCGATCGGCACGATTCAAAGTATCAGGCAGGTTTTCGGAGTTAAAAGCTGCAAATGAAGGCTCGTTTTCACCTTCATCCGTTAAATTCATCAGAACAAAGCGCGAAGCATTCCAGATCTTGTTGGCAAAGTTACGCCCTGCCTCAACACCTTCCTGCCGGAAGCGCTGGTCGTTACCGGGAGCCTGGCCGGTAACCAGGGTAAAACGCAGGGTGTCAGCCCCGTAATTCTCAATCACTTCCAGGGGATCGATTCCGTTACCGAGGGATTTGCTCATCTTGCGGCCCAGTGGATCACGAACCAAACCTGTGATATAGACCGTGTGAAAGGGAACCTCTTTCATAAATTCAAGGCCCATAAACATCATGCGGGCCACCCAAAAATATATTATATCGTAGGCTGTAACCAGGACTGAAGTAGGGTAGAAATGCTCCAAATCAGGAGTTTGCTCAGGCCAGCCGAGAGTGGAAAAAGGCCAGAGTGCTGAGCTGAACCAGGTGTCTAAAACGTCGGAGTCCTGCTCCAGCTTGTTACTATTGCAAGAAGGGCAGCTTTGCGGTTCAGTATAATCAACAATGAGCTCGCCGCAGTCACAATACCAGGCCGGTATACGGTGGCCCCACCAGATCTGGCGTGATATACACCAGTCCCGGATATTTTCAAGCCAGTTCTCGTAAATACGGGTAAACCGGGGGGGAACAAACCGGGTTCTTTCATCCTTAACCGCTTCCAGGGCAGGCTCAGCCAGGGGCTTCATCTTTACAAACCACTGCCTCGATATTAATGGCTCAACAACAGTCTGACAGCGCTGGCAGCGCCCCAGGGAGTGATCGTGTTCTTCTGTTTTTTCAACCAGGCCCATCGCCTGAAGATCTTCAATTACCTTATTGCGGCACTCATAGCGGTCCAATCCCCGGTAAGGCCCGGCTGCTTCGGTCATTTTCGCGTCTTCATCAATAGCCTTGATCACTTCAAGATTATGCCGCTGACCGATCGCAAAATCGTTCGGATCATGACCGGGCGTAACCTTTACCGCTCCGCTTCCAAATTCGGGATCTACAAAATCATCGGCCACTACAGGTATCTCCCTGTTTAGAAGGGGCAGAATAACTATCTTTCCCTGCAGTTCCTTGTAACGCCTGTCTTCGGGATGGACTGCCACACCGCTATCCCCGAGCATTGTTTCGGGACGGGTTGTCGCCACCGTAATTGAGCCAGAACCGTCTTTAAGGGGATAACGGAGATGAGTTATGGAAGAGGCTTCTTCTTCGTGCTCAACCTCTATATCTGAAAGGGCTGTATGACAGCGGGGGCACCAGTTAATCATGTAATCGCCACGATATATCAAACCCCGCCGGTAGAGATCAACAAAGACCTTGCGCACTGCCCTGGAACAGCCTTCATCCATGGTAAAACGCTCGCGCGACCAGTCGCATGAAACCCCCAGGCGATAGAGCTGCCTTGTAATACGAGCATGGTAAGTGTCTTTCCACTGCCATACTTTTTCAAGGAATGCTTCACGACCCAGATCGCTGCTGCTCACGCCCTCTTCAGCCAGATGCTTCTCAACAACATTCTGGGTCGCAATACCGGCATGATCACTCCCCGGCAGCCAGAGAGTGTCATAGCCCTGCATACGCTTCCAGCGGATTAAAATATCCTGAATAGTATTATTAAGGGCATGCCCCATATGCAGCGAACCCGTTACATTGGGTGGAGGAATTACTATTGTATAAGGAGTACGATCGGTATCGCGGGCAGCTTTAAAAAATTCTCCGTCAAGCCAGAATTGGTATCTTTCTGTTTCGACCACAGCAGGATCGTAAACAGGGGGCAGCATTTTTTCAGACATATAGTCACCTCATCATTAACAGGATTCGCCGTCAGAAGTAAAAACAAACCCTGATTACAATTATTAGCACCTTCTAAGACTGATACTAAACAATTATACTTCTGTGCTTGATCAAATACAAGGTCAGTTCACCTAAATAAACTGCCAGCTAACTTGAACTGAAATAAATACCTGGGGAAGCCGGCAATTAGGCGTTCGGGACAGATTTTTACTGCATTTTTTAAAACAGCTCAAAACCTGGATAAAAAAACAGATGGCTCCCACAATATCAATGGTGAGCCATCATAATGATATAATGCCTGTTAAAACAGCTAAACTTATTGCCGGGGTGTTTGAGCAGATGCTTCGATATCCTGCCCGGAACCCTCTTCATAAAGGCGGTAGCCCAGGTCGAAAGCTTTTTGATTAAGCTCACCGCTTCCCTTGGGCGCAAACTTAAAGATGCTTCCCCTGAAAATTTCCCGATCAACCAGTCCGCTTGCTGCATTTATTACACCCAGGGCAAGCATGTTGGCAACAACTTCTTTTCCCAGTTCTTCTTTGGCTGAGCGGGTAATAGGATACAACTGCACTTTGTATTCTTCACTGTATGAGCCGCTGACAAAAGTGGAATCAGCAATAATAATACAGGACGGCTCAACTTTAGGAAGGTACTTGTTAAAAGAAGTCTGGTTCATACAAAGCAAGACGGTGGGTTTCGTTACCTTGGGATACTCAATGGTATCTACATCAATAATTACCCCGGCCATGCTGGCCCCTCCCCTTGCTTCCGGACCGTAAGATTGAGTCTGAACCACATTTTTGTTGTCTTCAACTGCTGCCGCCGCCAGCACGATAGATGCAAGAATCAAACCCTGACCCCCGGCACCGGTTAGCAATATTTCCTGCCTGTTTCCCAAAGGAATCCCTCCGCTTTTTAGCCGATATCTTTACCGATAGACCGGTAATATGCTTCGGCATACTCGGGAGCATCATCAGAGAACAGCACTCCGTTTATAGTTCTATCCTCCAGCTCCGCTTCGTCCATATTAGCTGCTCGTTCAACCGATATACTTTTTTCTTTCATCTCTCGCAGCATATCGACTGCGCCACCTAACTTATTACGCCTTCCATAAGCTATGGGACATGGAGAAAGGGCTTCAACTACAGAAAATCCCTTATGATTGGCAGCCCTGATTATTAGCTGCTCAAGCTGCCGCGGCTGTGCAGCATTGCCCTTGGCCCCAAAAGTAGCTCCTGCTCCCCTGGCCAGTTTGAGCAGGTCAAATGCTGGTTCCAGAGTCCCGCCCGGAGCTGTTGTCGCTTTTTTACCTGTTGGTGTCAGGGGCGAGTGCTGGCCTCCGGTCATTCCATAAATATGGTTATTTACTACTATTGCATTTAAGTCAATATTTCTTCGTGCCGAATGGATAAAGTGATTACCGCCGATGGCGCTGCAGTCACCATCACCCATAATCACAAATAGCTTAAGCTCGGGCCGGGCCATTTTCAAGCCGGTTGCAAAAGCAAGCGCCCGTCCGTGGGTGGTATGGAGGGTGTTAAAATTCAGGTAACCCGCTGCCCGTGAAGAACAACCGATACCTGAAACAATAACAACATCTTTCTGATCAAAACCCGTTCGTTCTATAGCCCTGACCAGCGCAGCAGTAACAATGCCGTTTCCGCAACCGGGACACCAGATGTGAGGTAGTTTTTTCGTTCTTAAAAAATCCTGGGTTAACTGTTCCATTACAGCCACCTCCCGACTTCCTCAGATATTTGATCCGGACTGATCATTTCTCCGTCATAACGATTAAGGGGAACCACTTTAGCCTCACCGCGGGCATAACGCTCAACTTCACCGACAAGCTGACCCATATTCATTTCGGGAACAATAATTACGTCTACCTTTTTGGCCAGCGCTTCAATTTCTTCGGCCGGGAAAGGCCAGACGGTTTGCAGGCTCAACAAGCCAACCGGCATCCTGTTCTGCCAGTATGCTTTCTTCACTACTGCCCTTGCAGAGCGAACTGTGCAGCCATATGCCACAACAGCTACGCGCGGTTCTTTATGGCCGATATAGTTTGTCAGGACAATCTCATCCCGATATTTTTCCAATTTTTCATGAATGCGATCAAGAGCCCGTTCAACCTGCGGGGGGTCTCCCGTGGGGAAACCATACTGATCATGAAAGAGACCTGTAACATGGTAATAATGGCCAAAACCAAATGGCACCAGCGGGGCGATCCCTTTTTCATCGTATGGTTTATAGTCTGATGGCACATCTTTGTCACTGGACCTTTCAACCATCAGTTTCCCTTCCGGAATCAGGACCTTTTCTCGCATATGGCCGATTACCTCATCGAGCAAAACAATAATCGGCTGTCTTAGTTTCTGGCTTAAGTTCACCGCAGCTATGGTCAGGTAATAAGACTCGTAAACTGAAGCCGGGCAGAAAACTATAATTGGATGGTCTCCATGCGTGCCCCAACGGGCCTGCATAACGTCACCCTGGGCAGGTGCAGTAGGAACCCCGGTGCTCGGGCCCATGCGCTGAACATTGACAACCACACAGGGAATTTCTGCCATAATAGCATAGCCCAAATTTTCCTGTTTTAAAGAAAAACCCGGTCCGCTTGTAGCAGTCAGGGTTCGCATCCCGCCAATGGATGCACCGATAACGGCAGCCATACTGGCTATTTCATCTTCCATCTGAATAAAAACACCACCGATTTCCGGCAACCTGGCTGCCATTTGCTCGGCAACTTCCGTTGAAGGAGTAATCGGATAACCGGCATAGAAACGAACACCGGCATTAATTGCTCCTGCTGCACAGGCTTCATTGCCTTGCATCAGGACCGGTTTTGTCTCCGGCATCTTTTGAAAGCCTCCTCTTCACCAGCGAAATTGCAAAATCGGGACAGAATGTTTCGCAAACACCGCAGGCAGTGCATTTTTCCATATCCTTGTCCGCTTTTCCGTAATTATCCATAAAAAGAGCTTCCTTTGGACAGAAAGCTATACATACACCACAACCTTTACAAAAAGTCCGGTTAATGACCAGGTCGGCCTTTATACTTTTTTTTCTAGCCTGAGCCAAGGTTAATATCTCCTCCTCATCGGAATCGATTTATATACCACTTATCATTTTAAACTTCACCCTGTCAGAAGAAACAGGCTTACAGTTCCACTTATACAAATAAGTTTCTAATACTTGCCATTTTTATCATTCAGCCAGCCCCTGAAATGCATTGCTTCGGCCAACCGCTTAATCGAATACATATACGCCCCGGTTCTCATATCGGAGTCAACACATTTTTCACAGTAATAATGATAAACCATTTTAAAAGCTTCCGCCATTTTTTCTTCCAATCGCCGGTTGACTGTAGCCAGATCCCAGCGGAAACCATAGTTATTTTGAACCCATTCAAAATAAGACACGGTAACCCCGCCGCTGTTGGCCAGAATATCCGGTACTACAAGAACCTTATTCTCCTTGAGTATCTTATCTGCTTCGGGTGTTGTCGGGCCGTTTGCGCCTTCAACAACGATTTTTGCCTTGACATCAGCCGCATTGCTTTCGGTAAGCTGGTTTTCGAGGGCGGCCGGCACAAGAATATCGCAATCTACAGCAAGCAGTTCCTGGTTGTCAATAGCCTGGGAATCCGGGAATCCTTTGACATAACCTGTTCTTTCTACATGATCAATGAGTTTGCATATATCGAGACCTTCTTTGTTGTAAACACCACCGCTTACATCGCTTACGGCAATGACAGAGCAGCCTGAATCTGCAAATAATTTAGCGGCATTGCTCCCGACGTTACCAAACCCCTGGATGGCAATGCGTGCATCTTCAAAGGGAATGTTGAATGCCTTCGCTGCTTCCCTGGCAACGAAGAATACGCCCCTGCCGGTTGCTTCATTCCTGCCGACACACCCGCCGACAGCGAGAGGTTTTCCGGTAACCACACCGAAAGAAGGCTCGCGCATATTACTGCTGTATTCATCTGCAATCCAGGCCATTGTCTGGGCATCGGTAAAAACATCAGGCGCAGGGATATCTGTTTCCGGTCCGAGGATAGAACCAAGCGAGCGAACATAACTGCGGGTCATTCTTTCCTTTTCCTTTACGGTTAACTGCTGGGAGTCACAGACAATTGCTCCCTTGGCTCCGCCAAAAGGCACTCCCACCAGTGAACACTTCAGGGTCATCCACATCGAAAGAGCCTTGATACTGTCAATTGTTACATCCGGGTGGTAACGCAACCCGCCTTTATATGGTCCAAATACGTTATTATGTTGACAACGGTAGCCGGTAAAAACCCTGGTGCTGCCATCTTCCATCTCGACAGGAATAGCCACTTCAACAAACCGCATTGGAGTTTTTAAATGTTCATAAACCTCTGGAGATAATTCAGCCAGGTCAATTGCCTGCCTGACCATGGACAGCGTTGCTACCAGGGTATTATCTTGTTTCTTTTCCTGCTCAACCTCTACCGACATTAATGATCCTCCTCGTTAATTTTTTATCAAACGGTAACCCCATCAATAATACCACTTTATTTTGGTTTGTTAAATATGTAAGATCGTTTATTAAGAATGTAACCAAAAAAATATCTGTTTGTAATATTCCTGTAATATTGCAGCACTATACTATTAAGTGAGTTGACCCCCTCTTTTTATATATATTGCTGGGCGCAGTTAAAGATAACTGCGCCTTTTTCTTTCCGGCTTTATTCTGCATCATATTGTTCATTTGAGATTTTTAATGCTCCCAATAATATCATAAGAGCCAATTATAAAAAAAATACGAGCCTGATATTTGCTATTGTAAACCAAATACGCCTTTAAGTGGGTTGACATTAGGTTAATTCAGGTTTATTATTTAATTTAGATTAAAAAAAAGTGCCACATGGTGAACAAATGGGGAAAAGCAGAGAAGCAATCCTGGCCCGGTTACGTGAAAACCAGGAGCAATATTTACCAGGCGATTTACTGAGCAGTGGTCTTGGCATCAGCCGCGCTGCTGTCTGGAAACAAATCCGGGAACTGCGCAAAGACGGTTATCGAATCAATGCCGTTCCAAATCGCGGCTACCGCCTGGAGAAAGAACCTGATTTTTTGGAAGCAAAAAAACTCGAAGACAGCAGCATTTATTACTACCATTCAGTCGATTCAACTAACCGGGTCGCCCGCCGGCTGGCCGACGATGGCGCTCCAAATTACAGCACTGTAGTTGCTGAAGAACAGCTGGAAGGCAGGGGGCGTCTCGGCCGCAGCTGGTTTTCCCCGGCAGCAAGCGGAATCTGGCTTTCAATTATACTGCGCCCCCAGATGCTAATTCCATCTCAGGCTGCTCCTGTTACCCTGGTTACTGCTGCAATACTGGCCAACCTGATTAACAATCACTATAACCTGCCCCTGAAAGTTAAATGGCCCAATGATCTTTTGCTTAAGGATAAAAAGGTCGGCGGGATACTTACAGAGCTAAAAGGAGAACTGGACAAAATTGAATACCTGATAGTCGGTATCGGCTTAAATATTAACCAGCAGCAGCAGGATTTCCCGAAAGGACTGAGAAAAGTAGCCACTTCGCTGCACATAGAGAGTGGCGAATATTTCAACCGGACAGATATTATTGTAGCCATCCGCGATAACCTCGTCAGGGCTTTTAACATTTTCTTCAATGAGGGATTTGCTCCTTTTTATATGACCTGGAAAAAATATAATGTCACCCTGGGACAAAAAGTCACTCTCAGCTGGAAGGGAGGATTACTGCAGGGAAAAGCCATTTTGCTGACAAGAGAGGGCGCCCTCCAGATCCAGGACAACAGGGGAGAGATCTACACCGTAAATTATGGCGAACTTATCTAA
>SL_3KL_010_SEDDRAFT_10006944_pt1 | contig 10076 bp, 10 predicted proteins | sample SodLakKL_010_SED_2_FD_10381 | JGI IMG/M metagenome (IMG submission 10381)
AGCCTCGCAGAACACCTTCACCGTCGCCGGCCGCACCTTTCAGTCCCGCCTGCTGGTGGGCACCGGCAAGTACCGGGATCTGGACGAGACCCGCACCGCCATTGAGACCAGCGGCGCCGAGATCGTCACCGTGGCCATCCGCCGCAGCAACATCGGTCAGAACCCGGACGAGCCCAACCTGCTCGATGTCATCCCCCCCGAGCAGTACACCCTGCTGCCCAACACCGCGGGCTGTTACACGGCCAAGGACGCGGTGCGCACCTGCCGGCTGGCACGGGAGCTGCTCGACGGGCACAACCTGGTGAAGCTGGAGGTGCTGGGCGACGAAAGGACGCTCTACCCGGACATCCCCGCCACCCTGGAGGCGGCCGAGCAGCTGGTGGCCGACGGCTTCGACGTGATGGTCTACACCAGTGACGATCCCATCATCGCCAAGCGCCTGGAGGAGATCGGCTGTGTGGCGGTGATGCCCCTGGGAGCCCCGATCGGTTCCGGGCTGGGCATCCAGAACCACTGGAACATCCTCACTATCGTGGAGAACGCGTCGGTGCCCGTGCTGGTGGATGCCGGCGTAGGCACCGCCTCCGATGCGGCCGAGGCCATGGAGTTGGGCTGCGACGGCGTGCTGATGAACACCGCCATAGCCGGTGCCCAGGAGCCGGTGCTGATGGCCAGCGCCATGCGCAAGGCGGTGGAGGCCGGTCGCGAGGCCTACCTGGCCGGGCGCATCCCGCGCAAGCGCTTTGCCAGCGCCTCCAGTCCCCTGGAAGGCACCTTCTTCTGACATGGCCGCGGGCGACGAGCAGACCACCGGTAAACGGCCCATTCGCAGCTTCGTCCGGCGCGAGGGCCGCCTGACCGCCGGGCAACAACGGGCGCTGGAGGTGCTCTGGCCGGTGTTCGGGCTGGAACAGCCCCCTGCCGATCAACCGCTGGACCTGGACGCCGCCTTTGGCCGCCGGGCGCCGCGGGTGCTCGAGATCGGTTTCGGCAACGGCGAGTCGCTGGCCGAGCAGGCCGCGTCCCACCCGGAGCGGGACTACCTGGGCATTGAGGTTCACCGGCCCGGGGTCGGCCACCTGTTGATGGAGTTGGAGGCCCGCGGGCTGTCCAACGTGCGGGTGATGATGGCGGACGCCGCCGAGATCCTGCGCCGGCACATCCCGGACGGCAGCCTGCACGGGGTGCAGCTGTATTTCCCCGACCCCTGGCCCAAAAAGCGCCACCACAAGCGGCGACTGGTGCAACCGCAATGGGTCCGCGAGGTCGCGGCCAAGCTGGCGCCCGGCGGCTTCCTGCACCTGGCTACCGACTGGGCCAATTACGCCGAACACATGCTCGACGTGCTGGAGACCGAGCCAGCGCTGGAGAACTCCTGCGGCCCCCGCCAGTTCAGCCCGCGCGGTGAGCGGCCGGAAACCAAGTTCGAGCGGCGGGGGCTGCGCAAGGGGCACCGGGTGTTCGACCTCTACTACCGTAAGCCCCGGGCTGCCGGCTGAATCACCACTATCCTGTCTGACCGAGGGGGTTCCATGCAGTACCGCAAGCTGGGTCATACCGATATCGAGGTCAGCGCCCTCTGCCTGGGCACCATGACCTTCGGGGAGCAGAACACCGAGGCCGAGGCCCACGAGCAGCTGGACCAGGCCCTGGCCCGGGGCATCAACTTCATCGACACGGCGGAGATGTACCCGTTCCCGGCCGAGAGCGAGACCCAGGGCCGGACCGAGACCTACATCGGCAACTGGCTGAAACAACGCAAGCGGCGCGAGGACGTGGTGCTCGCCACCAAGATCGCCGGCCCGGGCGCCAACACCGTGCGTGACGGCAAGACGCGCTACACCCACGCCGACCTGGTGGAGGCCGTGGACGGCTCGCTGCGNCGGCTGCAGACCGACCACATCGATCTCTTTCAGCTGCATTGGCCCGAGCGAAAGACCAACTTCTTCGGCAAGCTCGGCTACCAGGCCGACCTGAAGGAGCCGGACCCGATCCCGCAACTGCGCGCCACCCTGGAGGCGCTGTACGACCTGGTGGAGGCCGGCAAGATCCGCTACATCGGGCTGTCCAACGAGACCGCCTGGGGGGTGATGCGCTGCCTGGCCCTGGCCGAGGCGCAGGACCTGCCGCGGGTGGTGAGCGTCCAGAACCCCTACAATCTGCTCAACCGGACCTACGAGGTGGGGCTCGCCGAGGTCTCCCACCGGGAGCGGGTGGGACTGCTGGCCTACTCACCGTTGGCCTTCGGCACGCTGACCGGCAAGTACCTGGAGGGCCGCCAGCCGTCGGGCGCGCGCCTGACGCAGTTCAAGCAGTTCCAGCGCTACACCAAGGACCGGGCCGTGCAGGCCACGGCCGATTACGTCGCCTTGGCGCACCGCTACGGCCTGGATCCGGCACAGATGGCCCTGGCCTGGGTCACCTCCCGACCCTTCGTCACCAGCAATATTATCGGCGCCACCGATCTCAATCAGCTGGAGGCCAATATCGACAGCATCGACCTGGAGCTGGACGAGGAGGTGCTGGAGGCCATCGAGGCGGTCCACGCCCGCAACCCCAACCCCGCCCCCTGAGGCGGCTCAGCCCCCGGCCGGTCCGTCGTCGGCGGTGTAATCCCGCTGGTGGACCGCGAGGGCACGGATCCGCTCGCGGGTAACCGCCTCGGCGATCTGCTTGCCCTTCAGGCCGGCCTGAACAAAGGGCTTGGCGGTGACCGCGGCCGCCACCCGGTAAGCCTCGCGCAGGAACGCCGCTTGCGGGTAGGGGCGGTCTTCGAGGCCGAGCCGGCCGCGGGCGTCCGCCTCGCAGGCAAGCAGGAAGGGGGCGAGCCGGCTCTCCCGCCGGAAGAGATCCAGCCCCTCCAGCAGCTTGAGCAGGGTATTCGCCCGCAGCTCGAAGGCCCGGTGGGCCTCCAGGTGGTAGCGACAGACCAGTCGCGCCAGGTCGCGGCACTCCCGCGACACCCGCAACCGTTCGCACAACGCCTCTACCAACGGCACTCCGCGGTGCTCGTGGGCCGGATGCCGGGGCCAGACCTGGGAGGGCGTGGTGGCCTTGCCCAGGTCGTGGACCAGCGCCGCCCAGCGGACGGGCAGCGGGCCCTCCAGGCGGGCCGCCTGGTCCACCACCAGCAGCGTGTGCTCGCCGGTATCGCCCTCGGGGTGGTACTGCTCCGGTTCCGGTATGCCAAACAGGCGGTCCACCTCCGGGAGCACGCGGGCCAGGGCACCACACGCGCGCAGCACGCGGAAGAAGGGCACCGGGGTGGGCTCCATCAGCGCCCGCGAGAGCTCCTGCCAGACCCGCTCCGGTACCAGGGCGTCCACCTCGCCGCTGTCCACCATTTGCCGGCACAACTCCAGCGTCTCCGGCGCCACCCGGAAGCCCAGCCGGTGGTAGCGGGCGGCGAAACGGGCCAGGCGCAGGATACGCACCGGGTCCTCGGCAAAGGCGGGGGAGACGTGGCGCAGCAGGCGGTTGTCCAGGTCCTCGCGGCCACCGTAGGGGTCGATCAGCACGCCGTCGGCGTTACGCGCCATGGCGTTGATGGTGAGATCCCGCCGCGCCAGGTCCTGCTCCAGGCTGACATCGGGGCTCGCCTGGAATTCGAAGCCGTGGTAGCCCCGACCGGTCTTGCGCTCGGTGCGGGCGAGGGCGTACTCCTCGTGCGTGTCCGGGTGCAGAAAGACGGGAAAATCCTGGCCTACGGCCCGGTAGCCGCGCTGCTCCAGCTCCTCGGGCCGGGCCCCCACCACCACCCAGTCGCGCTCCCGGACCGTTCGGCCCAGGAGCTCATCGCGTACCGCACCGCCGACGAGATAGACCTCCACGGGTCAGCGACGGGCCTCGCGACGCAGGGACTGGTAGCGGTTGTTCTTCTCGTGCGGCCCCAGGAACGTGGGCACCACCGCCTCCACCGCCGTCGGGTGGATACCCAGCCGCGGCAGGGCGTTGTCGTCGGAGACATTGGGCACGGTGGCGGACAGGTAGTTGTCCATGGTGAAAGGCTTGCCCGGCACCAGCCCCAGCAGCCGGGCGTTCAGCCGCGACATGCTGTCGGACAGCGGCACGATGTGGCGCCGGATACCGGCCACCTTGGCGGTGTAGCGCACCAGTTCCTCCAGCGTATAGCGCTGCGGACCCACCAGGTCGAGCGCCTGGCCGCGGGTGCTGCCGTCGTCCAGGCAACGGATGAAGGCGCTGGCCACGTCATTGACCCAGACCGGCTGGAACTCCGCGCCGGGCGTGGGCAGGAACATGAACCCGGGGGAGAGCCGCAGCAGTCCGGCGAAACGGTTGAAGAAGCTGTCACCACTGCCGAAGACCACCGAGGGGCGGAAAGCGGTCACCGACAACGACTCGCTCTGCGCCGCCAGCACCAGCTGCTCGCCCTCGCCCTTGGTCTGCTGGTAGAGGCTGGGCGCCTCCAGGCCGGCCCCCAGGGCACTCATGTGCAGGTAGCGGCCCACGCCGGCGCGCTGGCAGGCGGACACCACCTTGCGGGGCAGTTCCACGTGGCTTTGCCGGAAGCCCTCGCCCTTGGGACCGGAGAGCTCGTTCAGGATGCCCACCAGGTTGATCACGGCAGTGCAGTCCTGGATCGCCTCCACCAGGGCATCCTCGTCGTGGACATTCAGCTCGACCACTTCCACGTTGGGGATGGGCAACAGGTGGCGGCTGCGCTCGCGGTGTCGCGTGGGCACGATGACCCGGTGCCCATCATGGCCCAGACGGCCGGCAATGGTGGTGCCGATGAACCCGGAGCCTCCCAGGATACAGACGGTGTGCTTGGCCATGAGTCGGTCCCTGCCTCTTTCTGTTATCGTTAAATGCTTTTACAGATGGTGTGCCTCGTTCCCGGCATTGTAAGCCACCGGGAGGAGGGGAAAAAGCGGCGCCCCGCCGGCGCTGCCCGCGGATCAAGGAGCGATCAGCCGGACGGGGGCGCCACCACGGGGGAGAGGCGTGTGCTGGATATCCTGGTCTACCTGAGTGCCGGCGCGGTGGCAGGACTGCTGTCCGGGCTGTTCGGCATTGGCGGTGGCGTCATCATCGTGCCGGTGCTGCTGGCCCTGTTCACTTTCCGCCAGATGCCCGACCCGGTGGTGATGCACATGGCGGTGGGCACCTCGCTGGCCACCATCGTCTTCACGGCGATCAGCTCCGTGCGCTCCCATTGGGTGCGGGGCGGGGTGCTGCCCCCGGTGTTCATCCGCCTGGTGATCGGCATGTGCATCGGGGCGGTGCTGGGGGCGCTGATTGCCGACCAGATGAGTGGCGAGCTGCTCAAGGCGGTGTTCGGGGTGTTCCTGGTGGCCCTCGGGCTACAGCTGGCCCTTGGCCGCGGGCCCAAAGTCGGTGCCGCGTCCACAACGCCCAGCGGGTTCATTCTGGCACCGGCGGGCACGGTAATCGGGGGTATCTCTTCGCTGCTGGGGATCGGCGGCGGGGCCATGACCGTCCCGCTGCTTGCCAAGCTGGGGGTGCAGATGCGCCAGGCGGTGGGCACCTCGGCCGCCTGTGGCATGCCCATCGCGCTGGTGGGGGCGGTGGCCTTCATGGCCACCGGTTACGGCCACCCGGAACTGCCGGACAAGGCGATCGGCTACGTCTACTGGCCGGCCTTCCTCGGGGTCATCGCCATGAGCCTGTTCACGGCACCGCTGGGGGCGCGGCTGGCCCACGCCCTGCCCCAGCACATCCTGCGCCGCGCCTTCTCTATCCTTTTGGTGCTTCTGGGCCTGAACCTGCTCCGACCCCTGATTTTCAGTGGCTGAACGCCCCCCGGCGGGGCACCACCGGGGAGGCCGGTGGGGGTCAGAAGCGCAACCGGACGCCGATCTGGAATCCGTCGGCCACCCGCTCATCCCGCAGCCCGCGCTCCATGTTGAATCGCAGGTAGCGGTAGCCGGCGAAGAGGTGGGCAGCATCGGTGATCTGCGCCTCCAGCCGGCCGGTCAGGTCGGTGATGCGGTCGGCATCGCCGAAGGTGGTCACCTTGGGTGCCACGGTGCCGCTGACCACCACGGCCAGGGGGACGTCGGTGGGGATCCCGAAGCGTGCCGAGGCCCCGACCCCCACGCCGCCGACCGATTTGCTGGGCCGGTCGAGACGGGCACCGTAGGCCTTCACGCCGGCCCCGAACTGCACCGGCCGGTAGCCCTCGCGAGCATGACCGAGCACGGACAGCGAGCCACTGGCCACGTAGTCATCGTCGTCGTTGTACATGAACCCCAGGCCCCAGCGGCCCTGGCTGGCCTCGAAGGGCTCACCGGCGGGCATGGAGAAGTTGACCTCGGCCACCTCGTCGCTGAGGCCGATGTCCAGTTCCCGCGCCGAGACGCCGGAGGCGGCGGCCAGGGCCAGGGTAGCGATCATCAGTTTACGGATCATGCGTGCTCCCGATTGCTGTCGGTGGGCCCGGGCCCTCAGCTCAGGCCCAGCTTTTTCTCCAGGTAATGGATGTTCATGCCGCCGGTCTGGAAACCCGCGTCATCCATGATCTCCTGGTGCAGGGGGGTGTTGGTCTTGATGCCACTGATCACCACCTCGGAGAGGGCGGTGCGCATGCGGGCGATGGCGCTCTCCCGGTCCTCGCCGTGGGTGATCAGCTTGCCGATCATCGAGTCGTAGTAGGGCGGCACCCTGTACCCGCTGTAGACGTGCGAGTCCACCCGAACACCAGGGCCGCCCGGGGCGTGGTACTGGTCAATGGTGCCCGGCGAGGGCATGAAGGTGCGCGGGTCTTCGGCGTTGATCCGGCACTCCATGGCGTGGCCGCGGATCTCGATGTCCTCCTGGCGGTAGCGCAGGGGCTGGCCGCTGGCGATGAGGATCTGCTCCTTGACCAGATCGACCCCGGTGACCATCTCGGTGACCGGGTGCTCCACCTGCAGGCGGGTGTTCATCTCGATGAAGAAGAACTCGCCGTCCTGGTAGAGGAACTCGAAGGTNCCGGCNCCCCGGTAGTTGATCTGGCGGCANGCCTCGGCGCAGCGCTCGCCGATGAANCGGCGCTCCTCCGGTGTGATGCCCGGNGCCGGCGCCTCCTCCACCACCTTCTGGTGGCGGCGCTGCATGGAGCAGTCACGCTCGCCCAGGTGNATGGCNTTGCCCTGGCCGTCGGCCAGCACCTGCACCTCCACGTGNCGGGGGTTGTCCAGGTACTTCTCCATGTAGACGGTGCTGTCGCCGAAGGAGGACTGCGCCTCGGTCTGGGTCAGCGAGATGGCGTTCAGCAGCCCCGCCTCGGAGCGGACCACCCGCATGCCCCGGCCACCCCCGCCCGCGGCGGCCTTGATCAGCACCGGGTAGCCAATCTCGCGCGCGATGCGCAGGTTGGCGTCAGCATCATCGGCCAACGGACCGCCGGAGCCGGGTACACAGGGGATGCCGGCCTCCAGCATGGCGCGGATGGCCGCCACCTTGTCACCCATGATGCGGATGGTTTCGGCCTTGGGTCCGATAAAGACGAAACCCGACTGCTCCACCCGCTCGGCAAAATCGGCGTTCTCGGAGAGAAAACCGTACCCCGGGTGAATGGCCATGGCATCCGTCACCTCGGCCGCACTGATGATAGCCGGGATGTTCAGGTAGCTCTCCGCGGAGGCCGGCGGCCCGATGCAGACGGACTCGTCGGCCAAGCGGACATGCTTGAGCTCCCGGTCCGCCGAGGAGTGCACGGCCACCGTCTTGATGCCGAGCTGGCGGCAGGCGCGCAAAACGCGCAGGGCGATCTCGCCGCGGTTGGCAATGACGATCTTTTCCAGCATGTGAGGCTCCGGGCGCGGCTAGCTGATGATGAACAGCGGTTGATCGAACTCCACGGGCTGGCCGTTCTCGACCAGCACCTTGGCCACCTCGCCGTCACGGTCGGCCTCGATCTGGTTGAGCATCTTCATCGCCTCAATGATGCACAGGGTGTCACCGGCCTTGACCTTCTGTCCCTCCTCCACGAACGCCTTGGCGCCCGGAGAGGGGGCCCGGTAAAAGGTGCCGACCATGGGTGACCGGACCTGGTGCCCCTCGGGTACCTGTTCCGCATCGCCGGCCTCATCGGCGCCGCTGGTCGCGGCAGGCTGGGATGCCTCCACCTGGGGCTGCGGCGCCGGGACCGCGTATGCCTGGGCCGGCTGCGCCTGGGCCGGGGCCCCGCGGGTGATCCGTACCGACTCCTCGCCCTCGTGGATCTCGATCTCGTTGACGCCGGAGTCCTCCAGCAGCTCGATCAGTCGTTTAACCTTTCTGATATCCATCAGTTCTGTCCTCGCGGGCCGTCCTCAAACCGCCGCAGTGCGGCCTGAAGCGCCAGTTCATAGCCGTGCACACCCAGGCCGGAGATCACCCCCACGGCAACATCAGCCAGGTAGGACTGACGGCGGAAGGACTCGCGGGCGTGCACATTGGAGATATGGATTTCGATGAAGGGAATACCCACCCCGAGCAGCGCATCCCGCAGGGCGATGCTGGTGTGGGTCCAGGCGCCCGGGTTGATGAGGATGAAATCCACCCCCTCCCGGCCGGCCTGGTGAATCCGGTCGATCAGGGCATGCTCGGCGTTGGTCTGGAAGGCGGAGAACCCCGCCCCCGCCGCCTGGCATTGCTCGCCGATCCGGCGCTCGATGTCCACCAGGGTATCGCTGCCGTAGATGCCCGGCTCGCGGGTCCCCAGCAAATTGAGGTTGGGTCCGTTCAGGAGCAGCAATTCAGGCATGGCATCCCCGGCGCTTGGTCGTGGTGACATCGTCAGCGGCCGATTTTGCGGTATCCGCCCGGTATTGTCCAGATCCGGGCTAGATCAACGAAATTACCCGCAGGTTGGCTGCGAATAGCCCGAGATACCCCACCCTGCTAGAGCAGTTCGCGGATGACCGGTTCGATTTGCTCGCGCTTGACCTCGCGATCGAAAACGTGGCGGATGTGGCCCTGTTGATCGATGATCACGGTCCACGGGAGGGTACCCGCCTGGTTACCAAAGTCCTGGCCAGCACTCATGGCCGCCTGCCGGCCGTAGAGTATCGGGTAGCGGATATCGTGCTCCTCGATGAACTCGGCGACGGCATCGGGGCGATCCACTGCCACGCCGATGAACTGCAGCCCCTGGTCACCGTACTCATCCTGCAGCGCCTGGAAAAGCGGCATCTCCTCCACGCAGGGCGGGCACCAGGTGGCCCAGAAGTTCAAAGCGATCAGTTTGCCGTCCCACTCGGCGAGGCTGCGCTCGCGATCCTGCAGGTCCGGTAGCGTGAGCTCCGGGCGCGTCTCGGGTCGGCTGTCCTCCCAGGCCTGATAGCCCAGCGCCCCGGCCAGCGCGGCGCCGAGCACCACCACCACGAACAGCAGACTGCGGGGAAGGAGCCTCATCCTTGCGGATCCTCGCCGTTGAGGGCGGTATCCACCCGCTGGCGAAACTCATCCGCCCCGAGGAAGCCGGAGACCCGCTGGCTGCGCGCCTCACTCCCGTCAGCACGGTAGAAGATGACCGCCGGGGGGAGATAGACCCCCAGTTCCTCGAGCAATTCGCGCTCCGGTCCGTTCATCGCGGTGACATCGACGCGGATGAACTTGACCCCCTCCAGTGCGGCCTGAACCCCGGCATCGGGGAAGGTCCGATCCTTGAGCTGCTGGCAATAGATACACCAGTCGGCGGTGACATCCAGCATCACCGGCCGGCCCTCGGCCCGCGCCTGTTCCCGCAGGGTGGTCAGTTCGTCGACGCTGCGGGCGTCCACCCAGGCCATCTGCACCGGGGCCCCACCGGTCAGCCCGGCCCAGGGCTGGCTCAGTTGATGGGCACCGGTTCCGGCGCCCACGATCGCCGCGACACCCCACAGGGCCACCCCCAGTGACAGGCTGCCACCGGCCCAGCGCTGCCAGGCCCGGCCACCCCGCAGCTGCCAGAGCAGCCAGGCGGCGAAGCCCACCAGCAGGCCCCCCCAGAGCGCCAACGCCAGGGCATCGGGCAGGAGGCGTTCGATCATCCAGATGGCCACGCCCAGCAACACGAATCCGAAGAACTGGCGCACCCCGTCCATCCAGGGCCCGGAGCGGGGCAGCCACTTGCCGGCTGCGGTACC
>SL_3KL_010_SEDDRAFT_10006945_pt1 | contig 10076 bp, 7 predicted proteins | sample SodLakKL_010_SED_2_FD_10381 | JGI IMG/M metagenome (IMG submission 10381)
ACTCCAAAAGCAAAATCTATTAGCATTGCGGACTCATCACTTCCTCCTGAAAGTATTGGGTCATCATTTATAGGGTCAAACTTACTAAAATCGATAACTTTATCAATAAATCCGACTTGCATCCCTATCCCCATATTTCCAAACCAAACTGGTGTATGATAGGCATACCCAATTTTAACCCCTGTATTTTTTTCAAAACCTAACTCATCTTGAAGAAATCCCAATGAAACGCCCCCTCTTAATACATCAACGGGAGCATCTAAATTAAGGCTGTATGTTTTAGGGTGTACCCTTTGGTCATCATCTTTAAATCCAACCCACTGCTGCCTAGCTATCAATGTTCCACATATTGCATTTCTCATACCTGCATATCCGGGATTAAACCCCATAATATTAAATTTATTATGGCTAAACTGCGCATCCTGTTGTGATATCAAGTTTATGCTAATGAAAAACAAAAAAATAAAACTAACTTTTCCTTTCATCATTATATTTTGCCGGGATTTTTACACTTATTAATAATTTACATACTATAAACGGCAAACGAATGACAAAATTAAAAATTATTTTTATTCTGTTCATTAAATTTTAAGGTTTTGATAAAAGAGTTGAAACCAATTAATTATTAAAACCTCTACAAATATTGCTTTTGCAGCACTTCATAGAATATGCAACATTTTAAATGAAATCAGAATGTCAAAGAACTTTTATTTTATTTTTATATTATAATTAACACAAAAGTATTTGTAAAAAACAAACCACAAATATAATAAATATTTTAATAAAAAAATAAGTAAAAATACTACCATTAAATAAAATAGTATTTGTTGCTTATTCAATAACTAAAAACATCTATATTTCTAATTATATTTTTAACAAAAATAGCATACAAAGATATGCATTTTTATTTTATTTCCACAAATAAAAATCAATAAATATTTTATTTCAGTATATAATATTAGTGTAACTTATTAATTATGAGAACTTATTATAAACCTGCCACCATTTTTCGGGTATTTCTTCATTGCAAGCCGTTTGATAGTCTTTATATGAACAAGGGACTAAATGTTGTCGTTCATATTGCTTTTCCATCTTTGTAGGGCATGGTACTTCCATCCACCATCTATCACTTATTTTACTTTTGTAAAAAACAATTTTATTCCAGAAGTCTTTTATAGATACAACATATTTAATATACTCTTTTGACTCTTTACTAATCTTATCCGGGAAATCATTTTTTCTAGAATAAAATCCCTCAATAAAATACCATATCATTTGAGCAGTCAAATGGGATGTTTGTTCTCCTTTATCAAAGGCCGGGTTAATTTCATAAAATCCTACTGAAGATATTTTATCACTTAATCCTGCATATCTAGTTATTTGACAAGCTTCTTCTCCATATAACCCATTAGGGGATGCATTTTCTGATGCCGGTGCATCTGATTGTCTAATACTTGATATATCAAATGATACCATATCTCCATTTCTAACAATCGGTTCTACCTCCGTTATATTTTCACGAACTTTACCTAACCTATAAGTGTCAAAATATAACTTTTGCATTAATTCAATTGCATCTTGATCGACAAAGTATGTCTGATAACCAATATTCGTATAATTAAATAAATAATTAGGTTTATGAGTAAATATTGAGTTTAAGTAATTATTATTATTTATTTTTTTTTCTCCCGACCCAATATCGAAAGAGGGGTCAACAGAAACAAGGTTAATTATTTGCCCTAAAGATTCATACGCCAGATAATTGGCATAAGTTATATCTTGACTTCCGCCAATAATTATAGGGATAACCTTATTTTCAATCAAATATGCTATTATTGTTTTTACAGCAAGGTAAGTATCCTCAACATTTTTGCCCGGAATAACATTCCCTATATCTGCTATTTTTACATTAAAATTGCCTTGAAATAACTGATATAAATATTTTCTAACATAATCGGGGGCATATTTTGTTCCTGAATTATACTTCGCATTTCTATCTTCTTTTACTCCAACTATAGCAATATCTATATTTTCAAGATTTGGAAACATATTTTTTTTATAGTATGACACTATAATTTGTGATAGAGATAGAGGGTGCTTTGCTTTTGGCAACAGGAAGTCCTCTTTGTTCAAAGGTTCTAAGAAATCCGTTACATCCATAATATTAATTATAATATAGTTTTTAAACTACTTTTTTGTAGTTCCCTTTTTCTTTTTACGGGTTTTCTTTGGCGAGGTTGCCTGTTTTGTTAATTTTACACACTCACTATAAGTCATTTTTTCAGGTTCCGCATCCTTTGGGATTCTATAGTTTTTGCCTTTATAACTAAAATAAGGGCCCCATCTTCCTCTTAAAATTTTTGAATCGGGGTCCTCCTTTTCAAAAGTTTTAATTATTTTTTTTCTATCCGCTTCTTTTTTAGCTTCGATAATTTCTACAGCCCTATCTTTTGAAATATTCAGAGGATCTTCATCTTTTGGGATAGAGTAAAAACTTCCGTCATATTTAATATATGGGCCAAATCTTCCGACAGAAGCGATTAACTCCTTGTCTTCATATAAACCAATTTTTCTAGGTAATTTAAAAAGCTCAAGTGCTTCTTCAAGAGTAATACTCTCAAGGCTTTGATTTTTACGAATTCCCGCAAATTTTGGTTTTTCTTCTTCATCGGTGTCACCGATCTGCACCATAGGTCCATATCTCCCAATTCTGGCATATACGTTTCTTCCACTTTTAGGATCTTCTCCTAGCAATCTTGTGCCGGAAAATTTTTCTGATTTTTTAGTTGTTTCTTCAACCTTATCATGAAATGCACCATAAAAGTCATTAATTAGCTTATTCCATTCATATAATCCTTGAGCTATATCATCAAATTTTTTCTCAAGTTCGGCTGTAAAGTTATAGTCCAAAATATCATCAAAATATTCGACAAGAAATTTTGTCACTACCACGCCTATGTCTGTTGGGAATAATTTGTTTTTTTCAACTCCTGTATTTTCTGTTTTTTTTGTTTCAAATATCTTGTTTTCTTTAAAGCAAATAAAGCCATATTCTCTTTCATGCCCTTCTCTGCTTTCTTTTAAAACATATTCCCTTTTTTGAATTGTAGAAATAGTTGGTGCATAAGTGGATGGTCTTCCTATGCCGAGCTCTTCAAGTTTTTTAACCAAGCTTGCTTCTGTGAATCTTGGCAAATGTTTTGTAAATCTTTCAATAGCATTTATTTCTTTAAGGTCAAGTTTTTGAGAAACTTTTAATGGGGGCAAAATAATTGAATCAGAACTTTCTGAAGTAGCATCCTCATCTTCGCTTGATTCTATATAAACTTTTAAGAATCCATCAAAGACCAGCACTTCTCCTGTTGCTATAAACTTATATTCAGATGTAGAAATTCCTATTGTAATATTTGTTTTATCAAATAAAGCTTCACTCATTTGAGATGCTATTGTGCGTTTCCAAATCAATTGATAAAGTTTCTGCTCATCCGAACTCCCTGCAACTGCATCATTTTCAAGATATGTAGGCCTGATTGCTTCGTGAGCTTCCTGAGCTCCTTTAGATTTTGTAGAATATTTACGAGTTTTGGCATATTTTTCACCAAACTGATTAGATATTATCTTTTTGGCAGATTCTATTGCGCTATCTGCAAGATTTACAGAATCTGTACGCATATATGTAATTTTTCCGGACTCGTATAATTTTTGAGCAACCATCATAGTTCTGGCAACCGAAAATCCTAATTTGCGACTAGCTTCTTGCTGTAAAGTTGATGTTGTAAAAGGAGCTGATGGTGTTTTTTTTGAAGGTTTGGTTTCTGTATTTTCAACTGAATATTCTGCACCTTTGCATGATTCTAAAAAATCAAGGGCTTCTTTTTTTGTTTTGAATCTTTTTGGCAAATCAGCTTTAAAGCTATGTTTTTCGTTATTCTTTTTTACTTCAAAATAAGCTATTACTCTATAGGAAGATTCCGGTTTAAAGTTTTGTATTTCTCTTTCTCTCTCTACTATTAATTTAACTGCTACAGATTGAACTCTACCTGCTGACAATGCCGGTTTTACTTTTTTCCAAAGTAAAGGGGATAATTCAAAACCAACAAGTCTGTCAAGTATTCTTCTAGCTTGCTGTGCATTTACAAGATTATTATCAATTTTCCTAGGGTTACTAATTGCATTTTTAATAGCTTTTGCTGTTATTTCATGAAAAACTATACGCTTATATTTATCATCATCCAGCTTTAAACTTTCGGCTAAGTGCCAGGATATAGCTTCCCCTTCTCTATCTTCATCCGTTGCCAACCACACTGTTTCAGCATCTTTAGATAATTTTTTCAGTTCGGTTACAACTTTTTTCTTATCTGGCGGGATTTCATAATTCGGAGCAAAATTCTTTTCTACATCAACTCCAAGCTTATTTTTTGAAAGGTCACGTACATGCCCATAACTTGATTTCACAAGGAAATCTTTGCCCAAAAAGCCCTCTATAGTTTTTGCTTTTGCAGGTGACTCAACAATAACAAGATTCTTTGCCATAATAATTCGTTGGTTTTTAATAATACACAAAATTTTTGCTTTTAAATAAAGCAAAATCAGTTATATTTTTGTTTCGCTAATTAACTATTCGTTACTGACAATTTTTTTAATATAAAACATTATTAAATTAAATTTCAGCATGCAAAGAAAAGCAAAAGGTTTATTAAATTCCAAATATTTATAAAAAATTTTCAATTATTTTTTAGTTTAATTTGATTACTTTTGTCCTGAAAAAACAATAAAATTAAGTGTTATAAACTGATGGCTTCAAAATTATATATAGAAACTTATGGTTGTCAGATGAATTTTTCTGACAGTGAGATTGTAGTTTCAATTTTAAAAAATCATGATTTTGAATTGGTTAATGATCCTAAAGATGCTACTGCAATTTTTATAAATACTTGTTCTATCCGTGATAATGCCGAAAAAAGGGTTATAAAACGTTTGCATAATTTGAATGCATATAGAAAGAAAAGACCTGATTTAATAATCGGAGTGCTTGGTTGCATGGCAGAAAGGGTAAAAGAGTCTTTATTTGAAGAAGAGAAGCTTGGGATGCGAATTGATATGATAGTTGGACCCGACTCATACAGAGATTTGCCAAAGTTACTTGAAAGCGTTGAACAAGGACAAAAAGCGATTAATGTAATTTTATCTAACGAAGAAACTTATGCGGACCTTATGCCTGTGAGATATTCTTCAAATAATGTATCTGCATTTATTTCGATAATGCGAGGCTGTGAAAACTTTTGCTCATATTGCGTTGTACCTTATACAAGGGGTAAAGAAAGAAGTCGTGACCCGAAAAGTATTATTAATGAAGCAAAACAACTTATTGATAATGGGTACCGTGAGATTACTCTTTTAGGACAAAATGTAAACTCATATAATTGGGATAATGAAATTAAATTTTTTCATCTTCTTGAAAAAATTGCATCTTTAAGCGATTTATTAAGAATTCGTTTTGCAACATCTCATCCCAAGGATTTATCAAACGAACTTGTAAATGTAATAGCAGCTTATCCGAATGTTTGTCGCTCTATTCATTTGCCGGTTCAGTCAGGGAGCAATAATATATTAAAAAAAATGAACCGAAAATATACAGTAGAATCTTATTTAGAAAGGATTGATTATATAAAAAATAAAATTCCGGATTGTGCTATTTCAACTGATTTGATAACAGGATTTAGCGGAGAAACAGAAAAAGATCATAATAGCACTATAGATTTAATGAAAAAAGTAAAATTTGATTTTGCTTATATGTTTAAATACTCTGAAAGAGAAGGCACAATTGCTGCAAAAACATTCGTTGATAATGTTCCTGAAAATGTTAAAACTGAAAGGTTAGAGGAAATAATATCGCTTCAACAAAAATTTTCAAAACAGAGTAATGAAAAAGATATAGGTAAAGTATTTGAAGTTCTTGTTGAAGGACATTCAAAAAGATCACATAAAGAACTTATGGGCAGAAATTCTCAGAATAAAGTTGTGATTTTTGGAAATAATGGGAAACCCCCGGGAGAATACTTGAATGTTCAAATCAAAGAATGCACCTCTGCTACTCTAAAAGGCGATGTTGTTTGATTATAAAAATGCTTTTGCTATCAATAAATCACTTTGTTTTGTAATTTTAATATTCTCATGATTGCCTTCTACTAAAAAAGTCCTATCCTTTTTTTTAGATTCAAGAACAGATGCATCATCAGTAAATCTCTCATTGTAATTCTGATTGTAAGCATCTTTTATAATATCTGATAAAAAAGCTTGAGGTGTTTGAATCAGCTTTATTTTTTTTCTGTCTATAGGTTTACTGATAGCTCCTTCAACTATTCTGACGGATTCATTAACATCTGTATAAGGTATTGCATTCCCAAAACGTTCAGCGAACTCAAAAACCTTAGATATTGTTTTATTATTTACTAAGGGTCTAGCTCCATCATGTATTGCAACTATATGATTGTCTGGGATGTATTTTAAGCCGTTTTTCACAGAATGAAATCTGGTAGGACCACCGGCAACGACTTTATGAGGATACTCAAAGCGGTGCTTTACACATAATTCTTCCCATTTGTCAATTAAATTTTCCGGCAATACTATTACTAATAAAATATCTTTATCATATTCAATAAAAGGTAAAACAGAATGAATTAAAATTGGTATTCCTTTAACAGTCAGAAATTGCTTTGGAGTGTCAGAATTCATTCTTGAACCTTTTCCTCCTGCAGTTATTATGACAGCTTTTTTAAACATAAAAATCAAATTATTAACATAGCATCTCCATAAGTAAAGAACTTATATTTTTCTTTAATTGCGGTTTTATAAGCTTTTATAAGAAAATCATGGCCGGCAAATGCAGAGGCCATCATCATTAGCGTTGATTGAGGCAAATGAAAGTTTGTTACCATGCTATTTGCAACGCTAAAGTTATAAGGGTCATATATAAATTTATTAGTCCACCCGGAATAAGGCTTTAAATAGCCGGTAATTGACACAGAAGTTTCTAAAGCTCTCATGGATGTTGTTCCAACAGCACATATTTTTTTTTGCTTATCCTTAGCGTTATTTATAATTTTAACAGCCTCTTCACCAACTGAAAATTGTTCAGAGTCCATTTTATGTTTGCTAAGGTCTTCAACTTCTACGCTCCTAAAGTTTCCTAATCCTGCATGAAGCGTTATTTCCGCAAATTTGACCCCTTTAATTTCTAACCTTTTTGATAGTGATTTACTAAAATGCATTCCTGCAGTTGGAGCAACAACAGCTCCTTCTTGTTTAGCGAAGATAGTTTGATAACGTTCTTTATCACACTCTTCAACTTCTCTTTTAAGGATATGTTTTGGAATAGGAGTTTCTCCCAGCGCACTCAGTGTTTTTTTAAATTCGTCATAGGTGCCGTCAAACAAAAATCTTAATGTTCTTCCTCTGGAAGTAGTATTATCAATAACTTCAGCAACTAAATTATCATCTTCCCCAAAATAAAGTTTATTTCCAATTCTAATCTTTCTAGCAGGGTCAACCATGACATCCCATAATCGGGATTCTCTGTTAAGCTCTCTAAGCAAAAAAACTTCTATTTTTGCCCCTGTTTTCTCTTTAGTTCCGTATAATCTTGCCGGAAAAACTTTAGTGTTGTTTACCACCATTACATCGCCATCATCGAAAAAACTTAAAATGTCTTTAAAAGTAGTATGCTCTATGGTCTGTTTTTTTCTGTTTAAAACCATAAGCTTCGTCTCGTCTTGATTTTCACATGGATGTTTTGCAATTAGGTCTTTTGGTAAATTAATTTTGTAATCAGACAGCTTCATATTTCCTCTTTTTAAATATTTTATTGTTAGTTAATAATAAAATAAAGCATATTTCAATAATTATCTATGTTTAATTTCTTAAAAAAATATAACAGGCAATTTTCCAAAAATGTTTTCTCTGAGTATTATAATAATACGTAATAATTTACAGAAAATTGCAACATCAGAGTATTTGACTTATACGTGAAGTAACAAAAAAGTTATATTTATCATTCAAAATCTAACAAATATAATATATGAAACTACTTTTGTCAATAAAAAAATAATTTTTAATTACAAATTTTTGATAGTATTATTTTGGATTTTCTGTCAAAGAGTTTATTATTTCTTCAATAGAATTAATATCAATCGCATCGTTAACATTATATTCTCCGATTTTCAAACGCCTAAGGTTATAAAGATACGCTCCGGATTTTAATAAATGTCCAAAATCTCTTGCAAGAGATCTAATGTAAGTTCCTTTGCTACATTTAACAAAAAAATCGATATACGGCATATCTTCTTTTATTATATCAAACTGATGGATTGTTATATTGCTCGGATTTAAAGTTTTTTCTTTGCCTTTTCTGGCATATAAATATGCACGTTTACCATCGATTTTTTTAGCAGAATAAAGAGGTGGGATTTGTTCAATGTTTCCTGTTAATTTTTTTGCTGCATTTAATATGTCTTTATTTTCTATATGTTCTGTTCTGTATTCTTTATCTACCTCTGTCTCAAGATCAAATGATGGTGTTGTTTTTCCAATAAAAAAAGTTCCGGTATATTCTTTATCCATTGATTGTAATTCATTTATTGATTTAGTTTTTTTACCGGTACAAACAATCAACAAGCCTGTAGCAAGAGGGTCTAATGTTCCTGCATGCCCTATTTTTATTTTTTTAATATCAAACTTATACTTTAAAACGGATTTTATTTTACTTATAACATCAAAGGATGTCCATTGATATGGTTTATCTATAAGAAAAATTTTGCCGTCATTAAGAGTTTCATGAATTTCGGAGACAAACTTATCCATTATTTAAATGTTATGTAATTTTTCTCAATAGCCGGGATTCACTTGTTGTTTTTTACATAAAGCTTCCGGCAATTATTGCAGTAATACCAACTATGACACAGTAGATTGAAAAATATTCGATTTTTCCTCTTCTTACAATATTAAGCATCCACTTACAAGCGACAACGCCGGCAATAAATGCGGCTATAGCGCCTATTATCATTGGCATTACTTCCATTGATGAGCTCCCTGCCTCTTCCGACATTCTAAGAACTTTCAAAAAGTTAGCTCCGAAAATAGGTATTAATACCATTAAAAAAGAAAATTTGATAGCTTTTGATCTTTCAATTCCAAAAAACAAAGCGGTTGATATAGTTGCGCCACTACGGCTGATGCCCGGCAAAACAGCTATAGTTTGCGCAATCCCTATTACTATCGCACTTTTTAATGTTACATCTTTATTATTTTTTGGAATAAAGCGTGTCAAAAATAGCAAAGTAGCAGTTATTAACAACATAAAGCCAATAAATGTTACTCTCCCTTCAAAAATGCTTTCTATTTGTTCTTCAAAAGATAATCCTACAATTGCTGTGGGCACAGCAGATGCGAGTAGTAAAAGAGCAAATTTCATTTCGGCATTCCATTTGAATCTGAAAAAATTCACAACTAAGCTAATAATATCTTTCCAAAATACAAATACAACACTTAAAAAGGTTGCTCCATGAACAATAATATTAAATGTAAAAAAATGGTGTGGGTCTTCTAAACCAAATAATGCTCCTCCAAGTTCAAGATGACCACTACTACTTACAGGTAAAAATTCAGTAAGTCCTTGCAATAATCCAAGTATTAATGCTTCAATCCAGCTCATACAATTAATATTTTAGTTAAAAAAAGGAGCAAATATACAACATTTTTTATTTTTTTTTATTCTTCATGTTATTTTCTAATTATTTTCTAACAACGAGATTTCTCAAAAACCTCAAAGTTATACACGAAAAGCTTGCAAAAAGTTGTTAAAAGATTTAACCACAATTGCACCAAGGAATACAAAGATTTATACAGGAGAAAATTGTTTAACTTTTTTTAACCCCTTACGCAAGGGGCTGTATCTTAATTTATTAAATACTCGCAATTCAGTAGTGTTGCGTTGTTTCGGTCTTTAAGAAAATAAGTGCTGATATTCAATGTGTTACAAATTAAAAAAGACATAATATTTCTGAAATCAAAAACAACAC
>SL_3KL_010_SEDDRAFT_10006946_pt1 | contig 10075 bp, 8 predicted proteins | sample SodLakKL_010_SED_2_FD_10381 | JGI IMG/M metagenome (IMG submission 10381)
CTGGTCCCAGCTTCTTTCTTTCATCGTATCAACATGACTGCCGTCTTTATCGTATACTTCAATCGAAACATTGGCATTTTTCATCGTTTCATAAGTGAAGGACACTCTACGGTTCTCAATATCGACAGCTGTTTTAGTAATCAAATCCAGACTAGGAATCTCGAGTGATTTTTCCTCATACACTACTTTACTTCCGTCTGCCGCCCGAAGCTTAAATGTGTGCGTACCTGTATACGTTCCGGCATCCCAGGTTACTGTGTTTTTTCCGGCCTGGTCCCAGCTTCTTTCTTTCATCGTATCAACATGACTGCCGTCTTTATCGTATACTTCAATCGAAACATTGGCATTTTTCATCGTTTCATAGCTTACAAGTACTTCTCTGTCTTCCAGCTTAATGTCATTAATTACAGCTGAAAGAGGAGAAGGAATTTCCACTGATTCTTCTTTGAAAATTACCTCGTTCCCGTCTGCTGCTCTTAATTGAACGACGTGGCCGCCATGCACATCTTCTACTTCCCATTCTATTTCATAGGAGCCGGCACTGTCCCAGGATCTGGATTTCAATTCTTTTACTTTTTGTTCATTATTATCCAGAAGATCTATAGAAAGATTCGCACCAGTTTCGGAAGTAAAAGCAACGATAACTTTACCATCCTTGTATTCAACATTCGTCAGCTCAATCATGTCTTCCAGTTTCTTTAACTCTTCGATAGTGACTGTTTTCGTTTCATAGTCGACCTGCATACCGTCTGCTGCTCTTAACTCAAAAGTAAATTCGCCTGAAAGCTCCCCAGGATCCCAGGAAATTGTTTCTTTCCCGGCCTTATCCCAGCTTCTGGATTTTAATTCTTCTATCAGTTCATCATTTTCGTCCAATATATTGATGGAAACATTACTGTTCCTTGCGGTTTCATACGTAATTTCTACTTTCCTGTCTTTTGAAATGATATCCATAGACGTTATTAGTTTAGACAAGTCGTCGAAACTGACTGATTTCGATTCATTTACAACGTTACTGTCGGCATCAGCAGCTCTTACTGAAACGGTATATGTACCTTCCAGTTCAGATGCATCAAAACTGTAACTATTTTCTCCGGCACTGAGCCAGGCACGTTCCTGAAGCGTCTCGACAATTTCTCCGTCTTTTTTCAAATGTACTTCTAAATTCCCCGACCTGGAAGTCGAAACCGTTACCCGCAGATCGTTACCGGGATTAACGTCTGCATAAAATTCTTTCAGAGACATTTTATCTTCTTTAGTCTCATCAGGTTCTGAAGGCACTTTCCAGCTTACGTTATCCGGATCGTATTGATCACCGTTATGTTCGATTAACGCATTAGGGAAGTAAAAAGCTAAAATACTTTGATCGCTGTAACCATTCAAAGCCCGTTGAATAGCCCCCCGCTGACTCAAACCTACCCCATGGCCAAGTCCTTTGCCCTTCAACGAAATCGCATTGTTTGTAACCTTGACGTCAGTAATGACATGACTCCCCATGCCGCTGATACCTGAACCTAAAAGCTCAATGCGCAATTCATAAACAGGGGCTGTAAACTTCAAAGTAGAAGAACTTCCATTCTTCTCAACTAAAGCCTCAACCTCCATTAAAATCCTTTCATTAGAATCAAAATCAAGTGGAACAATATTAATGATGTCTTTTACTTTTACATCTCCGCTTGAGAAATCATCTCCCCCGTGTCTTTTGACCAGGTTTTCAAATATATTATAAACAGGAGAACCAGCATCCTTCCGCTTAATGTCGAAATTCCATTCAGGCTTAGGATCATAGTCATCGGTTCTCTTTTGCAAATATGGGAGGGAGCTTCCTCCCCATGCATTTACATTGGACTGGACGATTCCCCCATTACTGGCTGAATAAAATGTTTCAAACAGTTTGCCGTCGTAAGTGAGTACCTCTCCGACGGTTTCGTTCACAGCTTTGATACTGTTCGGCGCATCCAGAAGACCACCGTATACCTGATCGTTTGTTGTATCCTCCAAAGTTCTGTCCATTCTGGCCTGGGCAAAAGTTCTCGCAATTATAGCCTGTGCTTTCAAGGCTTCCAGTCCGCTGTTTCCTTCTGCATCTGTATTTCCTGTGCTGTCACTCATTTCTCTTGGAACTACACCTTTCAAATAATCTTCAAATAAAAGGGTGTTTGTAGGAAGTACTGCATAGCTGCTCCCCCGTTTGTCTGACTGAAATTTCATGTTTCCAAGATAACTCTGATCGTTGATTTTAATATATTGATCTTCGTACTTTTCAGGGGTTAAAGTAAAACTCCTGCTTTCAGCTTTTTTCTCCGTCCCGTTCATAAACAGTATATTCTGACCGTCCGTCTTGACTTGATAATTTTTTCCTTCTTCCATTACAGTACCGTCTTCCAGATAATAATCACCTTTTAACTCGACATCAACGGATGAAGCGTTGTTTATGTACTGCTTTAAGTCTACCGATATTTCTTTCACTTCTGCTGAAGCGAAACCTCCAAACAAAAACATGCTTAACAATAAAGAAATAAATATCGTCCCAATAGTTCTTTTCATTTTCCCATCCCTTTCAATTCTTTTTACAAATCTGCTGTACTCCAGCATTACTTTAAAAAGCTGCAGCTGAAGAATTCCCCCGCACCCGCAGTGAAATTTCTTCAAAATAGCAGCAGGGCAGTCTTGCCGCCTGTTCCTGTGAAAAGTAGCATCCCCCCTATTATTTTTTAACATTTAACGGAAAATAAAATTACTAATGCATCTTAATATTACAAAATACTTCCAAGTTATTATATCAATTTATAAGCTTTTGTGCTTAATTTTTTTCATTTTAGTGAACAATTTTCGGTAAAATGCCTCGCCCATTCGCTGGAACCGGTGATTTCTGATACTTTAGAAGTGGCAGGGCACCACTTCATGACGACGAGTAGAAAATCACTTTACACAGGAGTAACGACCCCTGTAAACAAAATCATCATTTCGAGTTTATTGAAGTTTTGGGAGCGGGTATGAGGGAAAAGTGCTTTTTAAATTTAATAGTTCTATTTGTATCATAAACTGTTGGAAATACAATTGGGGCTGCCAGCAGCTTTTAATGAACAATAATAAAACTAAATATGTTGAAACGGAGGAATTTTTCATTGTATAAATGGCTTCCTGAATCGTTGAGAAAATATTTTCAAATGAACAGACGGGAAAGAAAACATGAAATGCAGTCCACGCTATGGTACATGCCGCTATTATATATCACTCTTTCACTGCTTCTCGTTGCGGCTACACTGACAGCGGATATTTTAATGGAAGCTGAAACATATGTGCCGCCAATTATGCGGATCAGTGCAGAAGCTACGCAGGTTCTTGTCAGTACCCTGATCGGTGGTATTCTGACATTAAGTGCCTTCACCCTGAACTCCCTGCTTGTCTTCCTGACTACGTTCAGCGGACAATTTTCACCAAGAATGCTTCTTAATTTTGTATCAGATAAAAAAACGCAGCATGCCCTCGGAATATTCAACGGTAACTTTGTTTACGTGCTCGTTGTGTTTCTTTTTATCGGCAGCACCCAGAGAGAGGTATTCGCTGTTGTACCGGCAGTCACGATATCTGTAACTTTCTTGTCATCGATAACGTTTATTTATTTTATTAACCATGCGACCACCTGGATGCAGGTGCATAATATTACTGACACCATGAAAAAAAATTCGCAGAAAATAATTAAAACGACGCTTAGCGAAGAGCTGGAAGTTTATCGTACGAAAGAGCCCGGATACATTATGAATGAAGAAAAATCCAAAGAAACTTTCGTTCCTGCTGAACGTAACGGATATATTCAGCTTATCGACTACCGCAAAATGATTGAACACGCCCGCCGAGACAATGTGATCATTCAATTTCATGTAAGTATGGGAGAGTATGTTCTTGAAGGAAATACACTTTTCAGCTACTGGGGTAAAAACGTTGAAGCAATTGATGAGAACCAATACTTCGACATGATACGTATCGGTCATAAAGAGCTTGAAGTTCAGGATCTCCACCTTGGTATGCATAAACTTTCAGAAATAGCCGTTAAATCACTCGGTAACAATGACCCAAAAACTGTCATAAACAGTATTCATCAGATGGCAGAACTGATGCTGAACGTCGTCAGTCACGTTACTTTTACTCCGTACCTTGTCGATCACGACAGGCAGGTCCGGGTTATTCTCGTGTCGGAATCGTTTGAATCATATCTTCACAAAGGTTTTGGCTACATCCGTTTTTATGCCGGCAATGACCATTTAATAATTGCGGAAATGACAAAAGCTTTCAGCAAGTTAGCCCCGGCTATTGACGAGCAGAAAAAGCAGGCGGTGTGGGATTTCATATACGATACAGCTGTACATCTTGATCCGGACAAAATTTACCGTCTTGACCGCAAGTTTCTTTTGGAAGCTTTTAAACAGCTTGCTGATGAAACCGGACGGGAAGATGACTATCAAAAGATTGAGCTGCATTTTTCTTAGTTCACTTCAACTCGAACAAATAATATAGGTTCACTTGTATGTATCTACTACAGCTTTTTACCTCTGGCTTTGAAAGGGTCTTACGACTTCACTGAATCCCTCCAGCCTCCACGCCGAACGTTTCGGAGAAAAAGATACTAACAAAAAGAATCGGAGAGCCCCGTCTCTCCGATTCTCACCCCATTATTAACGTTTTAAATTATAATTCCCACCTCAGCCGTTATCATTTTTATTAATATATAGCTGCATCTCTTCTCAAAAATGCTGTCATACAATGGACGGCCCCCCACCCTTTCAGAAGTTCAGACAATTCTACTTCAATCACTTCTATTTGATGGGATTCGAAAACTGCTTTAGAGTCCGGACACCCTGCAGGCATTACAATTTTTCCAGGTTCCAGTACTATAAAATTGAGAGCCATCCCATTTTTAGTTTCTTCTATATTAGTCAGTTCAATCAGTTCAATGCCTTTATTCATCAGTAATTCAGCAGTATCATATGCTAAATGCCAAGGAAATACAGCAAGTTTCCTCGTATCTACCATGTTCATAAAACCATCGAGATGAATGGATCCATATGGTACCGGGGCGTGGATAATTTCTGTTACTCCTATGCCGCGAAGTTCTCTTTCCACCTGCTGGGCTCCGGAGTCATTGGTCCGGCTTCCTGTACCAAGTATGACTGTCTCCCTGTCGATCCACATTGCATTGGCTCCCTCAAAAAAACCGCTCCCATTAACCGTTTTAAGAACAGGGATACCTAATTTGATAAGTTTCTCTGCCACTGCTTTTTCTTCGCCACGCCGGGAAGAAACCGCCGGACGCGAAACAATTGCACCCTCTGGAGTCATAAGCATTAAATCCCTCGTAAACATCGCATTCGGTCTGTCTATCCGCTGATTTTCTACATAATGAACCTCTACTCCATTATTTCTGTATACTTCCGCGAGTTTGTCATGTTCCTCCCTGGCTCTTCCTGGATCGATCACTCCCCGGAAACGGTATTTTTCAACTGCTGCTTCAGTCATCCCATCAATTTCTCTGCCCGGCCTGTGCATAAGCACCGCCCGGAGCTTTCCTGTTTCCGAATCGCAATACCAGTTTCCCCATAAATCTTTCATTTCATCAGAAAAGGACTTTTCGGACGGAAACCATCTCTCGCCCTGTACTTTCACTTTTTCTCTTCCCATGACAAACCTCCTCAATCTTTTCCCACAAAAAATCCCCAGAACATTATCTCTTTAATTGTTACAGACACAATCCTCAACGTTTGAAAAAGTGGTATTTATTCATGATATGAAAGTCAGTTGAGTGACTAATGAAAGACTGCCAGGTTTCATTACTATTTAAAAGTTTATGTTAAGTTATCTTAATATTTCTCCCCCATGTTCTTCCACTGAGCGGAAAATACGCTGCCTGTAAGTAACCAGTTCACTATTCATGCTGAGTTCATACCGCTCTCCCCCAGAGAAAAATAATTCAATTGATTCGTAGGAAGCACGATCACCCTCTTCGGTAATGTGAAGAGCAATTTGTTCGATCTCTTCCCAGGAATAATGATTTTCTTCGAAGGAAAAAAGAGGATTGACTGAAAACCCTTCGTCATCAAAATAATAGTAGTGCATCATTCCTGTAAAAGCTATAGGCAGAGCCGTAAGTGCGATTAACAGAAAAACAGCACCACCAACTAGTGGATGCATTCGTTTCCATATTTTTTTCGTCGAGAAATAAATTACGGCTGCAACCGGAATAACTAAAAAGCTGCCTATAACTATAATGTATGAAAGGGCTGGTCGTGACAGCAGCCACTGTTCCTGATCATAGAAAAATATTTCCTGAAAGAGCAGCACAATAACAATAGGCATCATAACTGCCATTAATACTGCGAGAATAGCTGTGACTACTATACCTTTATCAATATCGTCATAATCTATCATATCTAAAAATCCCCGCATCTTTCCCCGCCTTTCCTGTCATTATTCGGTTCTGATTCTTGTTAAACCTACCTTACTCCGCTGCACCTCCAGACAATTACCAACGTCAAATTAAATCACGAAAACCCGTTCAGTTGCTGACCCGGGAAACGCTGATACATTCAATTCAGTCACAAGGATTAAAATAAAACTGTTATGATTCTTTATATATTATAGTATATAATAATTCACATCTGAGTAAGTCTATATCTTATTTACTTATCAAATGTACTCATTCGGGTTACATCAGAAAGGGTGGAAATCATGATACGGACTGCGGCTTTACAAATGCACTCAAAGCCAGGAGAACATGGTAAAAATTTCAATAAAGCTGTCCATTTTATTAAAGAAGCAGCTGCAAAAGGTGCAGATTTAATTGTACTCCCTGAACTCGCGGTCAGCGGATACGGACTTACAGAAGAAAATTACCACACTCTCGCCGAAACGTCCTCCGGGAGCTTAATTACTTCTTTTCAGGAGCTCGCCCGGGAGCTTAAAACAGTTCTTGTTGTTCCGTTTGCCGAAAAATCTGAGGGCAGTCTGTTTATTTCTGCTGCCGTTATTGAAAGCAGTGGACGCCTTCTCACCGTATATAGAAAATCTTTTTTATGGGGAGACGAAAAGCGGATATTTTCTTCTGGTAAAAAAAGCTATGAGCCGGTGGAGAGCTCTTTAGGAAAAATCGGTATTTTAATTTGTGCCGATGCTGAGTTCTCGGAACCTAGCCGCCTTCTTGCTCTGAAGGGAGCAGATTTGATTATCATCCCGTCAGTATGGAGTTTAGGTGCCGAAAGCCGCTGGGATATCCAGCTCCCGGCGCGTGCTCTTGATAACACAGTCTTTGTTATGGGAGTTAACACTGTGAAAGAAGGCACCTGTGGAAAAAGTAAATTCGTGCGTCCTGATGGAAAAGTTATAAATGAAGCTCCACGAGAAAAGGAAAGTTTACTGATAGAGGATCTCGATCTTACCATCATCAAAAATATCAGGAAAAATATTCCCTATCTGCAGGACTTTCCAGCTTCATTTTATAACTTTCCTCTAACTGAAAATAACCCGGGAAATTAATCACCTTTAATCTCCCGGGATGTTTATGGCATAATATTTTATGAATTACTTGGACGGCTGCCGAAGCCACTCTCTCGCCTTTTCCACATCTTCTGTCCCGAACGTACGGAAATTAGCTTTAGTAAAAGCATCCCCAGCTTTAATTAACCCTGAGGCTGCTGAAGAATCTGTGACAAGAGCATATTTCTCAACATTTTTTAAGTCATCCTTTAAAAAACCAAAATAGTCCTTAAAGGAACTCAGGTTTCCCATCGGCATTTTTTCAGTGTATTCCAGCATTCTGATTTTACCATGGGTTTCGATCAGCCTTCTGACTTCTTTCAGCATTTCTTCTTCTTCCTCTGCTGAAATCTTTCCTTCTATTTCGTATTCCAGAATATCACCTTCACTAGTGCTCAACTTTTTAAGCATACAATTTCCCTCCTTTTTGAATTATTATTCCCTCTTGTTAATTAAATTCAAACACATGTTGAGGGGCAGAGCAGTAACTGCCTCTTTTGTCCTTCCTTATACGACGTGTTTAAAGTCCTTCACCTTCTGCTTTATACTTCGTTCTACTAAAATTCGGTAAAACGCATACGCATAATCATAGCAGTCATTGTAAGGTTACTACTCATAATAAGAAATTACTTTTTCTGCCTGCCGACGATCCGAAGCCCGGCATAAAAAGAAAAAACCGTAAATAGAAGCGGAGTTCTTCATCAAAATTACTCCCGCCTTATGCATTTTTTCTCTCTTCTGTTCTCCTCTGTTTTTAAAATTCAGGACGAGGAAATAACAACCATTTTTTCCAAATGAGACGATTTTTTCTTTTCGACGCCAGAAATATGTATTATGATAAAATCAGATCAGGAGGGATTATATATGAAATTCGGCATGCGTAAACCGAGTATTAAGCGGTCACTGAAAGCAAGAACTACAGGGCGCGCGAAAAGATCCATAAAAAAAGCCGTATCCCCCGGCTACGGCAGAAAAGGGATGGGAGTTATAAAAAACCCCAAAAAATCCGCATACAATAAAGTATATAAAAAAACTTCTTTCAGCTTCTGGGATTTATTTAAAAAGTAAGTTCCCCAAAAATGTCCTGTGCTTTTTACGGATGCAAAATAATCCGCCCCGCTCTGCAGGACATAGAGTACAGGACGGATAATCATAGTTCAATCAGCTGATAACCTTCAATCTGTTCCAGTCTGTAAATTTCCCGCTCCCTTTACAACCGGTGCATTCCAACGGTTCCACATAGTAATACTCATTCTGCAGAACTTTTTTCACCCCACGCCCCCGGCAATCTGGACAAACACCCTTTTCCCTGCAGCGGGAAATTCTTCTTTCATACAACACATTTTGTTTACGGAAAACCAACTTCTTTTCTTTCATGCTTCCCACCCCCTTCTATATGATGCTCAGGCTTTATGCACCAGCACTTCCAGTCGACTATTAAAAAACCTGACGGGATTTCGCTTTTCTGCATCGTCGATGTAAAAAGGAAGCCAGTCAGGTTTTCATCCAAAATTATTGTATTAATTTTTTAACTACTATACCCTTCAGACCGTATTATTAAACGTCCTTCAGTGTTATTTTGTCACCCTTTTTTATCGTTCCTTTCTTTAAAACAGTACAGTACATGCCAAAAACGTTTTCCCTGTTACGTACTACGGTTTTCAGCAGAGACGGAGACAGCAGCCCATCTTCTGGATCAACATTAATAATCATACATCGTTCACACGGTCTTTTAATCAAAAGTTCTGCCTCCGGTCCGATCTGCAGTTTTTTGCCTGTCCAGCTCTCTTCTGCAAAGGGAATTTTATTATCAAGCTCCAGTATAATGTTTGGACGAAACCTCATTGCATCGAGCTTATTCTTCCCCCATATCTCTTCCAGCCTGGATAAGGAAGCATCTGTAATTAAAAGGATATGCTCTTCTTCAATCGCTCCAGCCGGTACTAATTCCGGTTCGTACTTTTTAAAGGCGACACGGGTTGAAGATCCTTTCTCAATTTCTTTTTTTAACTCCTCTCCGCCCCAGTTCATACGGTACCCTGAAGGTGTAACAATTGTTACCTCTGGGAATTCCTCGTCCTTTTCCGCTCCGGTAAAAGCTGCTTTATAGAGAGCCATCTGCTTATACTGTGTAATTGTTAAGAACTTTCCTTCCCGGCTTTCATCGAGAAACACGTGGCTCCGGTCCCCGTACAAACCATAATTCATTACACGGGTGCTCATAACACATTCTCCGCCAAACGATTTTACCGGGTATCTTATAAGCTGTTGAATTGTTCCTGTTTCCATATCTGAATACTCCTTTAATTTCACGAACTCAGCATGTTACACATTGGCAGCCAGTCGGATTCCCATGCACTGCCATCGTTTTTCCGGAGGGAAAAAATTGCGGTACGTTCCGCGTATGTGTGTTTTAGGAGTATAGGCTGAACCTCCCCGAAGTACCATCTGACTGTTCATAAACTTCATGTTGTATTCCCCGAGCGGCCCTTCCGGACGAGCCGCCTGAGGGTACGCGACGTAGGGACTTGCTGTCCATTCCCAG
>SL_3KL_010_SEDDRAFT_10006947_pt1 | contig 10075 bp, 8 predicted proteins | sample SodLakKL_010_SED_2_FD_10381 | JGI IMG/M metagenome (IMG submission 10381)
AAGAAAAAAAGAGCTCAAAAATATATGGACTTAACAAATATAAAAGAGTTAAAAGAGTTTTTGGAAGAAAATTCTTTTTTTATTAAAAAATCATTAGGGCAAAATTTTCTTGTTGATAAAAACATACTAAAAAAGATAGTAGAGAGCGCAGAAATTACCAAAAAAGATACAATTATTGAGGTTGGAGCGGGAGTCGGAACACTTACCAAGAGTCTGGCAAAGAGAGCAAAAAAGGTTATTGCAGTAGAAAAAGATAAAAAGATAATTCCTCTTCTTAAAGAAAATACGAAAAAAGAAAAAAATATAGAGATAGTAGAAGAAGATATCCTTTCTTACAATATAACTGTTAAAAATTATAAGGTTGTTGCCAATCTTCCCTACTATATTACGTCTCCCATAATTAGAAAGTTTTTAGAAGAGAGCTATCAGCCCTCTCTTATCTTACTTACAATTCAGAAAGAAGTCGCGCAAAGAATAGCTGAAAAGCCACCAAAGATGAGCTTGCTTGCGGTAAGCGTTCAATTTTATGCAAAAGCAGAGATATTATTTCATATTTCTCCTTCCTGTTTTTATCCAATGCCCGGTGTCTATTCTTCTGTTATAAAAATCACTCCTACAAAGAGGAAAGAGTATGAAAATGAGAGTTTTAGAAAGGCCTTTTTTCTTTTAGCAAGAGCGGGGTTTTCTTGTCCTAGAAAACAGCTTCAAAAGAACTTTTCTCTCCTTGACAAGAGAGGCATAAAAGAACTAAACTTAAGCAAGACTTCTTTTTTAGAAAGGTTAAAAAAGAGTGATATAGATTTAAGAAGAAGGGCGGAAACATTAACTATAGAAGAATGGATAAATCTGACGAAAAAACTAATAAAGAGATAGATAAGAAGACTCTCGCCATAAGCATCTTGATGATAATTTTTTTGCTTTCTATTTCTTATTGGCGAATACTAAACACTCCCTCTCCGACGCTTCATTTTGAGACGGTCACTCCGCAAAAACCTCCGGAGTTTCCTTCTTTAGAAGAGCTGACATCTATGGAGTACTTAGAGGAGATGATAGAAGAGAATGATACTGATTTTTTAAAAGAAAATGAAGAAAGGATATATATAAGAGAAGAGATAAAAGGATTATTTACCTTTGACTATCCATCCTCATGGCGTAGTGCCAGCATAGAAGAAGGAAGGATTGATGAGAAGATGGAGATGCTCTTTCTCGCACACTCAAGAACAACAATATACCCGATAGCATTAGCTGTTATGAAGATTGATGCAAAAAATATAGAAGAAGCGACAACTATCTTAGAGAAGAGAGCAAAAGAAGAGGGGTTTGAAGAAGTGGAGACTATAATAAAAGAAGAAAAAGAAGATAAGTATCTTTTAGAAATTATCTACACGGGGAAAGAGAGAGATACAATATCCAAAGGAGCGCTTCTTTTTATAGAAGATAGCTCTTATTTTGTCTTTGTTACTACGGATAAGAAGAGAGTTGAAAATATAGAAAAACAGGCAGAAAATATATTTTCGTCAATCCGTTTATTGAAGTAAATTTACTATGAGAAGATGAAAAAGAATAATAAAACAAGATATATAGCTTTCTTTTTTGCCCTGTTTTTTTTGTTTATTGCAAGTAGCGTTTTTGCCACCCAAGTAGATTGGCCGACAGCACCATTAACAGGGACTGAGTTAAGCACAAGCTCCGAATTTCATGAATTAATTGAATATCTATATGGGTGGGGAATTGGACTTGGGGCTATTTTGACATTTGCTGTAATTGTTTATAGTGGAATAATTTACATGACATCAGGGGGGGGAGATTTAACATCAAAGGGGGATCCGGGAGGTACAAAAAAGGCTATGGATAGAATAAGATCTGCACTTCTTGGACTAGTTCTTCTTCTTTCTTCTTATATTGTCTTAAATACGATAAATCCTCAGATAGTTAGACTTGCTCCCATTCCATCAATGTGGGACTCTCTTGACCTTTTAACAGCACTCCCTGACCAAGATGCGATGAGAGAGCCTCCTTGTGAATTTGTTGTTCTTTATAGTGAAAGTAATTTTAAGGGAGAACCTTCTCGCCCATATTTTTTGGGAGAAGAAGTTCCCGAAGATTTTGAGTATGTCTCGGGCAAGGGATTTAGAAGACTAACAGATGAAGAAAGAGAGATGCTTGAAGATGAAGGAGGAGAAAGAGCTTTTGGAGACAGAGAAATTTTAGAAGGGAGAGGAGTTATAGAAGGTGGGTCTTGCTTTATAAGACTTTATCAAGAGACGGGGAGATGGTTTTGGAGTGATGCTTGCGGAAGAGCACTCACCTCTATACAGCTTAGAAATAATAATTTTCATGATTTTTTGCAATTACATGAGGAAGATGGAGATGATATTTCATGCTTTATTGTTAATAGCTTTACTGACGTAGAAGAATAAAAAAAGAGAAGATGAACTTATTACAAAATACAAAAGGAAAAATAGCGATTCTGCTTTTTTTGCTAATAATATTTTTTCCGGTTATTGCCGAAGGATTTGTTTTTGATGCGGCAAAAGCTTCCCTTGCCGGTCTTTCGGAGCTCACAGGACCCGTAATAGCCCTTGTCTTTTCTTCACTTATAATTCTTTTTATCGGTTATATAGGAATTTTAATATCAACATCTCTCTTAGACTGGGCAATTCAGATTACTCCTGAAGCGCTAACTGTTATGTCCGGAGAGGGGGGCTTAGCGGTTCAGGCGGGATGGAACTTTGTTTCGGGGATAGTAAATATGCTTCTTGTAATTGCTTTTGTGGCAATTGCTATATCTATTATTTTGGGGGCGGATACATTGGGGCTAAAAAAGGCGCTTCCTCAACTTATTATTGTCGCTCTTCTTGTCAATTTTACTCTCCTTTTTGTGGGAATGGGAATTGATATCTCTAATTTTCTTTTTAACTCTATTGCCAGCCAGCTGGGAGTAGAAGACGGGGTAAGCACAATGATTTTTGAATTTATAAATCCGCTTATCGATTACACGAAGATGTTATGGATAGGGGGTCTTGCTTTTTTGAGTGGCTTGGGTATAGGGCTGGGGATACCGTATGTAAATGTAGGATTGCAGATAGCTTGGCTTGTCGCTTTTCCACTGCTTCTTCCCTTTATAGTGCAATGGGCGGTCTTGGGGGCATTAATGATAATGCTTAGCATTCTTTTTCTCATATTTTTTGTCGTCTTTATAATGCGAATATTTATTATACAGTTATTAGCGATTGTCTCTCCCTTAGCCTTTTTTTGCTTAATTTTTCCGGGCACAAGAAAGTATCTAAATCTTTGGGTGCAGCATCTCGTTCAGTGGCTCTTTGTTGGGGTTGTCTTTATCTTTTTAATGTATATCGGCTTTGCACTTGCTCCCTTAATGATGAATTTAGCAGAGCCTATATCTGACGAATTTCCTTCTTGGTTAATTTGGTTTGGGGCAGGAGATTTTCTTCCTTACATCATCCTTCTTATCTATTTTGTAGCTATTATCGGGTTTAGTAAAAAGTTTGTTCCGGCAATGGCAAGTTCGGTAATCAAGCAAGGCACGTCGGCAGTTAAAACAGCCCTTCCTTATGTAGGGGCGGTAAGTAAAGGGGGTGGACTTAGCTTGCGAAAGAGCATGGGTATAACCGCGAAGAAGATGGGAGAAGGAAGAGTAAGAGATAGCGATTTTGATGGGACAACAGCTGCTGGACTAGGAGACAAGACAAGAATGGAGCAATGGAAAGAAGAGGCAAAGCCGGGCTCCGGGGCAGGACGTTTTAGAAGCAAAAAGGCAGAGCTTTTTGTAAGAATGGCTGAAGGATTAAGCGAGCAGGATAAAGAAAAAGTAAGGGAAGAAGAAGAAAAGAGTAAGGATAAGTCTTCACGAGACAGAGGAAAAGCTTTTGATGTAGGAAAGAAGGGAGGTTCTGATAAGGATCATATCAAGATGCTTGGCTCAATTCTCGCCGCGCTTGAAAAAGGAGAGGTTAAGGATTTAAGAAAAATTCCTGCGGTTGAAGCAGTTCTCAAAAACCCCAATGAAACTGCCAAATTATATAAGATGGCAGAATCTGTTGATGAATTAAAGAGACTTAGGAAAGCTCTTCCCGGAATTGCAATTAGCGAAGAGACCAAAGGACTTTCTGAAACAGAAAAGGAGAGTAAAGTCGCAGAGATATTGGCAAAAGACTTTAAAGGAAAGAAGATGGAAGAGGCTGCTCCTCAGCTTATCTATGCTAAAAATAATGGAACGGAAGAAGAAAAGGGTGGTGCTAATATGATAATTAATGCGATGTTTAATTCAAATGACCCTGCTTATATAACAAATCTTATTAAAGGTGGTCCCGGAACGGAAGCAGAAAAGATTATNGAAAAGCATATTGATACTAAGGCCGGAATAGAAAACTTTAGTGAAGGAGAAAAAATAGAGAAGAGATGGGAATATATAGAGGGAAATCATCCTGAGCTCGCAAAAAGACTTACCAATACTCCCTCAACGGGCTCTTTGGGCATCTCTATACCGCGAAATGTGAAAAAAGATAGAGGAGGAGGGCTGCCAGAGAGGGAAGATTCTCCAGAGCCATCTTCTAATCCACAACAATCACAACAATCCTCTGATAGTAGTAATCATAGAGAAAATTTAAAGAAATTATTAGACGAAGAAAGAACAACTAAAAAAGATGATATTGATCCAGACCCCTGGGAGAGCTATAGAAAGCTTTTTAAATAAAAAATCAAAAATAAAAAAATGTTAACCGAATATACAGACGAAGAATATAAAAAGCTATATGAGAAGCTTCCCAAGGATTTTCAAAAATTTTTTTGGGATGATGATATTGCTATTCATATAGAAAAGATAAGAGAGAGACATAATTTAGATAATATTGTGGGAAATAAGATTTCTCTAATTGTTGCTCATATATTTTTAGGAATAATAGAGGAAGAGAGACTGGAAGAAGTTATAGCAGAAGAGATAGAGCCCAATAAGGAAAAGGCAAAAAAGATAGCAAAAGAGGTTAATAGATTTGTAATCTCTCCTGTAAGACCTTTTCTTGAACAATTGTATAGCAAAAAAGAGAAGAAAGTAGAGAGTGTTTTTGAATCCCCAAAAAAGAGGGACGGTATTGGCGATTCATACAGAGAACCGATAGAATAGTTATTTGACAGACAAGGGGTAAAAAGAGTATCATGATATAATAATTATACTTATAAAGAGTATTAAAATGCAAACCAAAAGGAGGAATTTTTTTAGAAGAATCTTGCAAAAAAAATATATCGCTTTAGCTTCTCTTATAGTAGTGGGAGTAGCAATCCCTTTTCTCTTTATAGAAGGGTCTCCTTCAGACACGGGAAGATATGTCGGAAACTATGTGACAGGGGTTTTGCTTTTTGCAATAACGACGATGTCTCTCGCTTTTTCTACTTTTGCTGACTGGCTTCTTAGATTGTCTGTAAGCAATGAGTTTATGAATATCGGCTATACTACCAATCCCTTTGTGACTCATGGATGGGCGGTTATGCGTGACTTTGTAAATATGTTCTTTATTATAGTCCTAATTATTATAGGGCTTTCTACATCACTTCAGATAGAGACATATAAGTGGCAAAAGACACTACCTCGGCTTGTAGGAGTAGCACTCTTAATCAACTTTACACCGGTTATTTTGGGAATCTTTATAGATGCATCAAATATCGCAATGAGATATTTTACTTCAATGATAAGCCAGGACTCCTTTTTTATATCCCAAGTTAGAGGCTTATATAGCACAATTGCTATGGACTTATCCAGAGTCATGTGGATGACATTTGAGAGTCAAGCGCTTCACCCGACAACAAAGATGGTTATGTTTACCCTCTTTAATCTCTTCTTTGGCTTTGTCTATTTTTGTTACGGAATTCTCTTCACAATGAGGTATGTCGCAATATGGCTTCTCGTCATTATATCCCCTTTAGGGTTTTTCTGTTATATATTACCGGCAACACAGCCTTTCTTTAGGAGATGGTGGAGCTGGTTTATAGGGTGGTGTTTAGCGGGGGTGGCAGCAGCAGCATTCCTCTATTTTGGTGAAATAATTCTTCAACAAGTAGGAAGAGAAACGATAATGCCACGATTAACAGAACATCAAGGAGTTGAGGTTGGTGCATTTGTAGGAATTTTCCCCTTAATGATACCGATGTTTTTTAGCTTTTTTGGTCTTCTTGTCACATTTGCGATATCTTCTGCAGGGGCAAAAGCTGTTGTGCAAGGATTCCAGAAGACAGCGACAACAATCAAAAAACCGACAATTAATTTCTCTACCTCAATGAAGGAAAAGACGGCTGATGCGACAGGTGCTGTCAAGAATGCGTTTAGAGCGCCAGTACAGCCATCCTCTACTCCCGGGGCAGGAGGAGCGCCTTCTTCTCCCACAACAACAAGAAGAGCAGATTCTCTACATAGGAGAAAAGCAACAGATAGTGACTTGCCCGGTAGCCAAGGATTTTCTCAAAGACCTTCATCAATAGAGATAACAACGTATGCATCCGAAGGAACAAAGGGAGCGGTAGAAGAGATAGCAGGATTATTTAGCGAAGAAGGACGAACAAGACAAAAAGGAGAAGTAAGTCAAATGGGAGGTGCTAGAAGAAGTGAAACAACTCCAAAAGAAGGGAAAGAATTTGATTCCAGTAAGTTTATTGGTTCTGATAGGAGCAGAGATGCAATGAGAGAAAAAAGGGAGGCAGAACAGACTACGTCGGGGCAAAAGATAGAAACGGCAGATGTAAAAATTAAGGAAGGTCTTCCGGAAAGAGAGGGAGGAGGGAAGCAAGAGACAGTTGTAAAGGTCAAAGAAGGTCTTCCGGAAAGAGAGGGAGGAGGAAGACAAGAAAAGACAAGAGTAGAAGGAAAGGGAGCGGAAACAGCAAACATAGATATGAGAAGTGGGCAAACAGGAGGAGGGTCACAAAGTACATCAAAAACAGAGAGCAGAAGAAAGATAGAAAGAGTAACAAATAGAGACGAAGGAAGTCAAGATAATAAAAGACCGAAGCCAAAACTGGATTATAGAGAAGATAGAAAGAGAGAAGGTGACGCGGGAAGAATGGATCTATTTTAATAATAAAATTTATGGATATAGAAACATTAAGAGATAAGTATCCGGCGTTTTTTGAAGCCTTTCCCGAGGCCCTTATTAAGTTTTCTTTAAGCGAGAAGACTGCACAAAAAATTGCCAATATATGCGTTGAACATAAAGTTTCAAAAAAAGAAGACGTAGAAGAGGTTGCGTCTAAAATTATACATACTATTTTTGGTGAACTTAAAAAAGAGGAGCTAGTCTCTGTTTTGGAAAATAGCATAGAGGCGCAAAAGAGCACGGTAGAGAGTATCGCTCAGAGAGCAGATGAAATCATATTTTCTCAAATTCCAGCTGTTTTGGAAGAAGATGATAGAGCAAAAGAAGAAGAAAAAGAGAGAGAAGTAGAGAAACCCGTAAGCATGGATCCAGAAAATAGTAAGAAAGACACATACAGAGAGCCGATTGAATGATTATTTCAAGAGAGGTGAGACTATCTAATCATTTTCAAGACTTCCTCTTAATTTAGGCTTTAATGATATTGGTAATTAATGAGAAAAAATGCGTTATAAAGTTCCACGACATGTAGACTATAAGGCGAAGATTGTAGGGCCGGCGACATTTTCCCAGCTACTTTATGTTGGAGCTGTCGGCTTTATTATTCTTATGCTCTATTTTGCAATGGGAACCGGACCGGCATTTTATTCTATTGCGATTCTTCTTGGCTCGATTGGAATTGCTCTCGCATTTTTACAAGTATCAGGTCAACCGTTACCAGAATACCTAAAAAAGATGGTTATTTTTAGTATATCTTCGCGAGAGTATATTTGGGAAAANAAGATAATGCCGATGGAAACATCGATGCCAAAGAGAAGAAAAGTGGTTATTGAGGACAAAAAAGAGGAAGATAGTGGACCAAAGAAGGCGAGAACAAGTAATTTGGGAAATATGTCCAGTGAAATTGAGACATTCTAAAGAAATCTATTTATGGCAAAAAAAAGCGCACAGGATTTTATTCCAATCAAACAAGTAAGAGAGGGTGTTATTGTTTTAAAGAACAAGGGCCTTAGAGGTGTTCTAATGGTCTCTTCTATCAATATCGCACTTAAATCAAGAGACGAGCAAGAGGCGATAATATATCAATTTCAATCTTTTTTAAATGCTCTTGATTTTCCATGTCAGATAGTGGTTCAGTCGAGAAAGACAAATATTACAGGATATATCGATAAGATAAAAGAGCTTGAAAAAAACCAGAAAAACGAATTACTCAAACAACAGACAACAGGATACCGTCAATTTTTGGAAGACTTTATTAGCAAAGAATCAATTTACACAAAGACTTTTTTTGTCGTTGTTCCCTATGCAATTCCTTTTTCCTCGTCAGGGAAGGGAGGCAAAAAAAAGGAGGAAGATGTTGTTGGTGAAGTCTTTCAGAGAGGAAAAGATCAGCTCTATCAGAGAATGGAGTTTGTTGCTCTTGGACTTAGAAGGTGTGGACTTCATTGTGCTCCGCTTACAACGATAGAGATAATAGAGCTTTTTTGGGCATTATTTCATCCAAAGAGTGCAGAGAGCGGTTATTATCCGGAATTCCCGGAAGAATTAGTAATATAAAAAGTGACTTATACCTATGTCTATTATAGACAAATTTAAAAACTTAATGGGAGGAGGAAAGCCTGAAGAAGGAAAAGAGCAAGAGAGTAATGCCCTAAAGCTTGTTGATGTTATTGCTCCTTCTTCTATTCAAGAACTACAAGGACAGATTAGAGTTGAAGAAAAGTATTGTAGATCCTTTTTTGTCTTTTCTTATCCTCACTATATTACGGCCGGGTGGGTTTCCCCCGTTATAAATCTAAATGTTCAGCTTGATATATCTTTTTTTGTGCATCCGGCAAGCACCGAAGATGTCTTAAAAAAGTTAAGAAAAAGATTGACTGAAGTGCAGGCGGAAATTATGGACAATGAAGAAAAAGGATTGGTGAGAAACCCTATTCTTGAAACGGCGTACAAAGATATGGAAGAGTTAAGAGATAGATTGCAGTCGGCACAAGAGAGAATGTTTTATTTTGGACTCTATATTACGATATATGGAAGCTCTGAAAAAGAGATAGAGGATACGGAGAGTGTTTTGAGATCTATCTTTGAAGCAAAAGTGATATATATAAGACCGGCTTTGTTTCAGCAAGGCGCTGCCTTTACCAGCACCTCTCCTTATGGAATGGACTTGCTCCAAACTCACACTCCAATGAATACGGAGCCGTTATCCAGTATTTTTCCTTTTATCTCTTTTGATTTGACATCTTCTGACGGAATACTTTACGGAGTAAATAAACATAACCGCTCACTTGTCCTATTTGACCGCTTTTCTCTTGAAAATGCAAATGCCGTTATCTTTGGAACATCCGGTGCAGGTAAATCATATCTTGTTAAGCTCGATGTATTGAGGTCTTTGATGAGTGGAGTGGATGTAATTATCGTAGATCCTGAAAATGAATACAAGACCCTTGCAGAGTCCGTGGGCGGTGCTTTTTACAACATATCTATCGGTTCCAGTCATCAGATTAATCCTTTTGACCTTCCTATCCCAAGAGAGGATGAAAAGCCGGAAGAAGTATTGAGAACAAATACAATTAACCTTGTAGGTCTTCTCCGAGTGATGCTTGGTGGGCTTGGGACAGAAGAAGATTCTATTATAGATCAAGCAATTACAGAGACTTATGCCGCAAGAGATATTACTCCCGATAGCGACCCAAGCACGTGGGCCGAAAAAGTACCACTTCTTTCTGATTTGGAGCAGGTATTAGAGTCGATGGAAGGAACAAGACCACTTATTTTGCGATTAAGGAGATTTACAAGAGGAACATATGCAGAGTTTTTTAATCAACACACCAATGTGTCAATGAATAATAATTTAACTGTTTTTGGAATAAGAGACTTGGAAGATGAGATGAGGCCTATCGCGATGTTTATTATTATGCGGTTTATCTGGAAGACGGTGTCTTCTTCCATAAAGAAAAGACTCTTTGTTATTG
>SL_3KL_010_SEDDRAFT_10006948_pt1 | contig 10072 bp, 11 predicted proteins | sample SodLakKL_010_SED_2_FD_10381 | JGI IMG/M metagenome (IMG submission 10381)
AAGACCCCGACGCACCCATTTTCGACATTGCCGATTACGGCATCGTTGGCGACCTCTACAAAGTTCTGCCGCCGTTTATTGATGAATTGAAAAAAGTGAAAAGTAATTGAGGTAGTCGTGAGTCATGAGTCTTGAGTCGTGAGGTGTCAATTCAGTCTCCGATTTTAGAATTATTTCTATATGATTTAGATAAGAAGTGAATTAAACTAAACTTAGTAAATCTAACTTCTCACGACTCACGACTCACGACTAATAAAAAACTATGGACGAAAAATTTGACTGTATCATCGTAGGCGCGGGTGTTGCCGGACTGGCTGCAGCCATGACGCTTGCAAGAAACAACATGAAATTTCTGCTCATCGAAAAGGGTGAGTTTCCGGGAGCCAAGAACGTTTCTGGTGGCGTACTCTGGGGCAGCGACCTTGCCAAACTGGTTCCCAACTACTGGGAAGATGAAGACGGAGGCTGGGACCGGTTCATCAACCATCGGAGGCTAACGTTTATGGACGATCAGTCCGCCTTTTCGGTGGATTTTAAATCGTCGCATTTCAATGAAGCTCCCTACACCGGCGTGGTGGTTCTGCGATCCAAGTTCGATCGCTGGCTGGCCGATAAGGTGCAGGAAGCAATCGATGCCAGCGATTACGCGATGGATTCATTCATTGCTCCGAACATACTGGTTGAGGAAGTTCTGCTCGAAGACGGCAAAGCCGTGGGCATCAAGGCCGGGGGTGATGAGTTTTATTCCGATTCGGTGATTCTGGCCGAAGGAGTGAACAACCTGCTTACGCGCCAGGTTGGTCTTCAGGATAAATACGTTCCCGCCGATCACATGCTCACCGGCGTGAAAGAGATCATCCGCTACGACCAGAAGGTGCTTGAAGACCGCTTTCAGCTGAACGGTCTGAGCGGCATGAGCAACGAGTTTGTTGGCTATGCCACCAACGGCGTTGAGGGAGGCGGGTTTCTCTACACCAACCGCGACACTATTTCCATCGGGCTGGTGCTTGGGTTGAAAGACCTTCGCGAAAAAGAACAGAAACCGTACGACATTCTCAACGAGTTCAAAAAGCACCCGGTTATCGCCGATACCATTCGCGGCGGTGAAGTGGTTGAGTATTCGGCGCACATCGTCTCTTCGGGCGATAAGCGTGTAATGCCCAAAAAGCTGTACATGCCGGGCCTGGTGGTTTGCGGCGAGGCTGCCAACCTGCTGATGAATGCAGGCAAGGCAATCCAGGGGATGGACTACGCGATGAGATCCGGAATTATCGCGGCCGAGGCAATTGTGGACGCCAAAAAAGCGAGTGATTTCAGCGAACAGGCCATGAAGAAATACCAGGACACCCTTGGCAACAGTTATGTAATGAAAGACATTAACAATTTCCAGGATGCCGTGCACTTGCTGCACGACCCTGTAATGACCCAGAAAATGCCGAACCTGATCTGCGACTTCGGACGCAATTTCTTCAGTATCAAAAACGAACCGACACCCAAATCACGCGATATGCTTCGCGGAGCCATCAAGCGGCATGCCTCATATTGGGACCTGATGAAGATCGGCGCAAAAGGCGCGAAAGCGTTGTAGGAAAAAGGCAGAAGACAAAAGGCAGAAGTTTCTTAATGAATTTTGTAAGGTAATTTGATTTTTGAGTTCATACTTATAACCAGGTAGAAAAATGAACCCAATTGAACAATATGTTACAACTAAGCCATAAAGATCTCACTGTTTACAAAAAAGCAATCCTGTTAGTCGCAGAAGTCTACAAGAAAACTGGACTGTTACCAGTTGATGAACGGTTTGGATTAATAAGCCAGCTTCGTAGAGCGGCTGTTTCAGTACCATCAAATATTGCAGAAGGTGCTTCCAGAAAATCTCGCAAAGAACGTACCCGATTTTATGAAATTTCTCGTTCTTCCCTTGTTGAATTGGATACTCAAATTGAAATCTCAATTCAATTGAAATTTTTGAAGAATAATGATGTAAGGAAACTAGAAAAATTGGCAAATGAAATTTTTGCTATGCTTTCAAAAATGGTGTAAGCCTTTTGCTTTTTGCCTTCTGCCTTTTCACAGTCACACCAAAATAATCAATCATCAATAATAACTAATAAATCCAATGAAACTCCTCTCTCTTCCCGAACGGCTCGGACTGGTGAGTTACCGCAACCAGGCGAAGTCGGAAATCAAACCGCACATTGTGGTAGATACGGAAATCTGTAATTCCGTCTGTCCGCATAAGTGTACCACCTATGTTTGCCCGGCCAATTGCTATACAAAGGATGAACAGGGACAAGTTCACTTTCAGGTTGAAGATTGCATTGAGTGCGGCACCTGTATGTACGCATGCGACCAGGGAGCGGTGAGTTGGGAATTCCCCGATCCTGAAATAGGGCGCGGCGTTACCTGGAATTTTGGATAAAAAAAATCCGCAGCCTCCGGTGAAGCTGCGGAAATGTGGTTAGGTTGTAATGTATCCCTGAATCAATCAATCATGAGCTGAAGTCTTGTACCGCCGTTAGGGACTTCAACCTGCATTTCAACGGTTCCATGACCGTCCGCCTCAATCATTACAGTTTGAGTTCCTACCGCAACATCTCTGGCTACAAAGACTCCATTTTCACCGGTAGTTACCGACTGCCCGTTGGTTGCAAACTGAACGGTGGCATTTGAGATCCTGTCATAGTCCGAACTCAAAACCACTCCGGCTACATGAGTCATTTCATCCGATGTTAATGCGCTTGGTGACGCGCAAGCCGCTCCTAAAAAGATAAGCAGTAACACTGCCGAGAACTTTGTCAGTTTTTCCATGATTTTCTTAATGTCTGTTTTTGTTATTGATTGATAGAGTTCAATACTTATAAGGGATTTCGCAGTCAAAATGTTCCCAATTTATTCGGAGGCATGATATTAGCATTAAACATATCTACCCGCATAAATTTACTGCTGTTAACATCTTAAAAACGTTTTACTGTTTAAGACAGATAATTCGATTTTAAGAGTTTTCTGAAAATGAATTCCCATCAAAAATCGTTACCTTTTGGAAGCGGTTCCAATAATCAAAAATTTCATCAAAAAATGAACTTAGACGTGCTTGAAAAGACTTCCACATTATCCTTTGATTTAACTGAAGACCAGGCGATGATCCGCGATACGGTTCGCGACTTTGCCTCCCGCCATATTGCACCCGGAGTGATTGAGAGAGACAACAGCAAGAAATTTCCTCACGAGCTGGTAAAGATGCTGGCCGACCAGGGACTCCTGGGCATCTACCATGAAGAGAAGTATGGCGGTGCGGGGTTTGATACCGTTAGTTTCTGCCTGGCGCTGGAGGAAATTGCCCGCTGGGATGCCTCCCTTGCCCTTACCGTTGCTTCGCACACGTCACTCGGCAGCGGACACATCGCACTCGCAGGCAGCCACGAACAGAAGCTGAAATATCTCACTCCCCTTGCGCGCGGCGAAAAACTGGGAGCGTGGTGCCTTACTGAGCCGGGCTCCGGCAGCGATGCCTCCGACATGAAAACCACCGCCGTAAAAGACGGCGATGATTGGATCATCAACGGAAACAAGATTTTTATTACGCAGGGATCGGTGGGCCACATTTATGTGGTGTTGGCCAAAACCGATCCAACGCTCGGCACCAAGGGCATCAGCGCGTTTATTGTGGAGCGCGAAATGGAGGGTGTAAAACCCGGAGAACCGATGCACAAGCTGGGCATGAACTCCTCCGATACCACTGAAGTGGTATTTGAAAACGTTCGGATACCCGGCGAAAACCTTCTCGGTGAACTGGGCAAGGGCTTCATTGATACCATGAAAGTACTCGACGGCGGACGCATCGGGATCGGCGCCCTTTCGGTGGGTATTGCCCGTGGCTCCCTCGAAGAGTCAATGAAATATGCCAAAGAGCGAAAACAGTTTGGCAGGTCGATCGGTGATTTCCAGGCCATTGAGCACAAGATGGTGAACATAGCTGTTGAAACTGATGCAGCCCGGCTTCTCGTATTGAGAGCTGCCTGGCTTAAAGACCAGGGGCGTCCATACACCAAGGAAGCCTCCATGGCTAAACTGTTTGCCTCCGAAGTTGCCGAACGCGCCGCCCTCGATGCCGTGCAGATTCATGGCGGATACGGATATACCAAAGAGTACCATGTGGAGAGGTTACTGAGGGATGTGAAGCTGATGACCATCGGTGAGGGAACCTCTGAGATTCAGCGGCTCATTCTGGCAAGAGAACTTAAGAGCGAGTTGGGATATAACTCCTGATTGGGATCATTTCTGGTGGCCTTACGAAGAATGCCACCATAGTCAGGGTCAGTTATTCTATTATTAGTTGATCAGTAGTCCTCTCAACATCTCCGTTGTGATTCAATGAAAACACGTAGTTCAGTGAGAGGAAAATGATCTTTTTTTGAACACTACTGACTTATCCATGCGCACACGATACAGCCTCCATTTTTACAAAAAAATCTCTTTTCCGGGTAATTCACGAAACCGAATTCTTTATCCCTTTGAAGATCATTACCAGTTTGAATCATAATCAATGCCGATTCAATTAATTAATCACACTACTTGAGTTTATCCCTTTATAATTTGATCATTTGTTCTCCACAAGCTTGAACTTTTTTACTTTCGGAACACCGTATTTATTACTATCGATCAAATAAAACTTCCCTTCATCATCTTTCCAATTTATCAATGGCAGAGACGGACGTGCATCACGTTCAATAGAAATTATATGACCCTGGGCTTTTACTTCACCCTCACAGTCCAATATCTGTGCTATAATGTCCAAAGTATTTCCTTTCTCGAGTGTTTTGTCTCCACCACGCCATTCACCATAAAAATGGGCTATATTACCATTTTCCAAATAAAAAATACCTGCATCTACACTATATAAACGACCAATATAAGGGCCTCCGAAATAGTGAATCTTATTCACTCCAGGAAGATGGCTGTTACGTTCATACTGTTCATTGGATGTATAGATTTCATACGCTTCAGTTGAAGGCTTCACAGCATTTATCTTTCTATTTAGCACCCAAGAATTTCCTGTTCGAATAAATTCGTACAACACCCCATTATAGACTCCCGGCGAATAAACCAACTTTATTCCATTATCTGAAAGATCGAAGCTGCCGGGCAACCATCCAAAACTATTCCAAATAAAGTGTTCATATTCTGAATATCCAAGTTCGTAGAAAGGAAAAAAGGATTCAAAATGTTGTTGAAAATCATTGCTATAGATGTGGAACAACGGGCGTTCAAATGGAGGAAGCCCCAGTGAAGGAATGGCACCACTTCTTCTAATTCCAATAGTTTTATCTTCATACCAAAATACCCTGTGGGGGTAATATTGAGTAGTTTGATTTGATACATCTACTCTATGGGATGATAGGTAATTACCTTGCTTACTAAGGTAAATATATTCCAGTTTTCCACGATCCAATATGAATAAGTTACCCTCAGGAGTTTTCTCCATAAGGTTAATATTCTGAAATTCGCCCGGCCCACGCCCACGACCACCAAAACTATGAAGATAGGTGCCATCATTATCAAACACTTTTACAGTAAGGCTGGCACGATCTGCAATATAAATGTTTCCTTCATGATCTGTACGAACTCCAACCGGTTCGCCTAACAGGTATTCAGGAGGCTGATCTTCTTCCCCGATAACTACATCAAGCTTTATTGACAGGCTTAGAATTCCATTATTTATATTTTCAATATTATCATCACTTCCACTTTTACATGCAGAAAGCAAGAACATGTATGTAATAAGAATTAAAACTATTTTAAAGTATTCAGCCTTCATTATCTTTATGATAAATAAAATACCCTCATGGCTTAGAAAACCATGAGGTTATTTTTAATTATAAACAGTTTTAATTCAAGCTTCACAGGGTACTGTAGGATCTTCACAGCCTTCACAATCCCCACAAAGCTCACCACCTAAATCACAATTTCCTTCACACTCAGTCATTCCACAATAGGCAGCATCTTTACATCCATCCGGCCCAGTTGGGCCCATTGTGCAGGTGCAACATCCGTTTTTGCAGTCATCGCTAGTCATTTCGAATTCGAAATACAGATCATCGATATTAATTGAATTGCTTGTTTCAATAGTTTCAATACTAAATGAGTATTCTGAATCCGGTAGGATCGTAAACGCACCTGAGATCAGAAAGAAGATAAAAGATAAGGTGATTGTAATATTGCTCGCATTTAGATATTTCATATTCCATTCTCCGTTTTGTGTTTTCAGATTGATTCGATTATTGATGATTCCGGACAGTTAAATCACCGGAAATTCTTATTCAGAAAAAAACGCTTATTCCAAATTACTGTCACATCAGATAAAAGGTTTTCTTTTGAGATCAGTGAAGTTGTAGTGTTTGGAATCGATTCATTGTAAAATGCAGTCAGACTTCCTGTATCCACGAAAATCAAATTTTGTCTTTGTTCAGAGTTAAAGGGAGGACTTAAAATTTTGGAATTTAAATTTAAATATGGGAGACCTATATCAGAGGTTATTAAAAATCGTTCAACTCTTTTATCATCCCCTTCGGTAAATAGGAGAATAACATCATTATATACATCATGATCGGCAAATAGTTCAGCGTATTCCACTACATTATTGAGGCATGGGGAGCAAACATGCGTTGCCAATAATAGTACAGGAAGAATTCCTGGGTTTTTTTCAGTTAGTAGTTCGTCCGGAAGAAAACTAAAATCAAAACTTATATGGTTTACACCTAATGGATCATAGGTTGCATCACTTTCCTCAACAGTTGTGGCATAACTCAGATAAATTAACACAACACCACTAAAAATTAATACTATACTGAGTAAATATTTAACTTTATCCTTCATGACAATCTATATTTAGAGTATGATTTATAACTTGTTTTAATAAATAGTAATTCAGATCTGTATCTGCAATACCAGACCTACTTACTACCTCAATTATCACGACTGATACTCAATTGTAATAATAATTTACAACTCATTTATACTCAATATTTTGAGTAGAAATAAAATCCATCTATTCTTTAAACTGTGTAGTTGCCCATTTCTTCAAACTGCCCCTGCCCTTCAGACCCAGTTCATTACAGATAATTGATCGGGTATTTTCCACTGTCCTGATACTCAGATAAAGTTCATCCGCGATTTCTCTGTTTGTTTTTCCCTCTGCTACCAATCTTAAAATCTCGCCTTTCCTTCCGCACAAAATTAGTAAAGCCTCTGTGAGGGAAAGATCATTGGTTGGTTGGTTGGTTGGTTGGTTGGTTGGTTGGATTCCTCATAACTCATAATGTGTTGATTTAATTCTCCTTGACTTTATCTTTAATAAGGAGAGAGTTTCAACACACATTTGTTACAAAAAAAACAAACTATTAAAAACTTTTAATGTTGGATTATGATCAACAGGTCGCCATACCCACCAAATCCTGCACTTGGTACCAGGAAGTGAAGCTGGTGACGATTGGCAAGGGTACATTCATGAACTAATTGATTGATTTTGTCGCGGGAGTTGAAGAAAAAATTGATTTACAACATCTGAAAAAAAGTAAGATCACCAAGGCTCCAGAATATCATTCAAATGCCAACACCTCCTTGTAATCTGTGCACTCTGTGGATTACACAAAAAAATCTCTTTTCCGGGTGATTCACGAAGCCGAATTCTTTACATTTCAAAGATGTTCGATTAAATCCAATTGTTACACCTGAAATCATCTCACAACATGGCCAGAAACCCCTTTAACATCGACGATGCGTACCTTTTTGAATCGGAGCTTTCCGAAGACGACAAAATGATTATGGAAACCGCGCGCGAATATGCTCAAACCAAACTGGAGCCGCGTGCCCTGAAAGGCAACCAGGAAGAAATTTTTGACATGGAGATCGCCAAAGAGATGGGCGACCTCGGCCTTTTAGGCGCCACCATCGATCCGAAATACGGCGGAGTAGGCGCCAGTCAGACCGCCTATGGTCTCGTGGCCCGCGAAGTTGAGCGGGTTGATTCGGGCTACCGGTCGTTTATGTCGGTACAGTCGTCCCTGGTGATGTACCCGATTTCCGAATTCGGCACCGAAGAGCAGAAGCAGCGTTTCCTGCCGAGGCTGGCTACCGGTGAAATCATCGGCTGTTTCGGCCTCACCGAACCCGACCACGGCTCCGATCCCGGTTCTATGGTCACCACGGCTGTAAAAGCCGACGGCGGCTGGATTCTGAACGGCGCCAAGATGTGGATCACCAACTCCCCCATTTCGGATGTGGGCGTGGTGTGGGCCAAAGCCAAAGAGAATAAGAACGACGAACCGGTAATTCGCGGCTTTCTGGTTGAGAAAGGAATGGACGGTTACTCCTGTCCTGTCACCAAGCACAAGATGAGCCTGCGCGCTTCTTCTACCGGCGAAATGGTTTTTGAGGATGTATTTGTGCCTGATGAAAATGTATTTCCGGATATTCGCGGACTCAAAGGCCCCTTCATGTGCCTGAACAGTGCCCGGTACGGCATTGCCTGGGGTGCCATTGGCGCGGCGGAGTTCTGCTACCAGAAATCTCGTCAGTATGTGCTGGAACGCAAGCAGTTCGGTAAGCCGATTGCAGCCAACCAGCTGCCACAGATTAAACTGGCCGATATGCTCACCGACATTACCTCGATGCAGATGCTGGCATGGCGATTGGGTCAGCTCAAAGACCAGGGCCGCCTCCACCCTTCCATGGTTTCACTGGCCAAGCGAAACAATGTGGGCAAGGCACTCAATATTGCCCGGGTGGCCCGCGATATGCACGGAGGCAACGGAATCACCGGCGAGTACCGGGTGATCCACCACATGGTGAACCTGGAATCGGTAAACACCTATGAAGGAACCTACGATATCCACGGGCTCATCCTCGGCCGCGAAATCACCGGCATCCAGGCGTTTACTCCGAAGGGGAATGATTGAAATAAGACCTGACAGCGTCCACGTTCTTTTACGTGGTCCTGTCAGCGTCGACTACTTTCATTTAATTGTGTAGACCAGAATGTCTTTATACAAAAACCGCCAGGTCTTCAAACCGGGATTTCATCGTAAATACGCGGTGTAAAACAGTCCGTCACTTTTTTGTGGATTTCTTTTGGTGTACGTAAAAATCAGTACCAGATCTTAAACCGGACGCTGTCAGGACCGCGCAAATGAGCGCAGACGCTTACAGGTCCTTTCTCTCATGACTCATATCTCAAGACTATGATCTACGAATTCAACGGATACAAACCTGTAATTCACGAATCGGCCTTCGTGCATCCGATGGCGGCGGTTACGGGCAACGTGATTATCGGGCGGGATGTCTATATCGGCCCGGGAGCGGCTATCCGGGGTGACTGGGGAAAGATTGTGATTATGGACGGCTGCAACGTGCAGGAGAACTGTACTATCCACATGTTTCCCGGGGTGACGGTTACTCTCCATGAAGGTGCACATATCGGCCACGGGGCCATCATTCACGGAGCCACCATCGGTGAGAATTCACTGGTTGGTATGAACGCCGTGATTATGGACAATGTGATCGTCGGGAAAGAGTGCATTATCGGGGCACTTGCTTTTTTGAAAGAGGGAATGGAAATCCCCGGCCGCAAGGTGGTTGTTGGCAACCCGGCAAAGATTGTGAAGGATGTGACCGACGAAATGGCCGCCTGGAAAACCGAGGGCACGGCATGGTACAGGCGTCTTCCAAAAGAACTCCGCGAAACGCTGAAAGAGTGTGAGCCGCTGCGGGAAGTCCCAAAAGAGAGAAAAGATCAGGCCGGCGGGTACGATACCTGGAAAAAGAGGAAGGGTTAATAAAATTTAGTTCGGGATAAAGTTTTATTTTTGAAATGTAATTAGTCCCCTCCTTCTCAAGGAGGAGCTCATTTTTTGAACGCGCAAGCGATTTAGGGGTGGTTATATTAGGCTGAAGAGTTAATTAACGCGTTGAGCGGTTGAATTAATAAGTAACATTAAAGCGTCTGTAGCGAAGCGAAAGTCCTTCAATCGTTACGAGTTCGTTGGCAAATAGACGCTTAAAGGACCTACGGACG
>SL_3KL_010_SEDDRAFT_10006949_pt1 | contig 10070 bp, 7 predicted proteins | sample SodLakKL_010_SED_2_FD_10381 | JGI IMG/M metagenome (IMG submission 10381)
TAACGGCTGATTCCCCTTGTGGATGTACCAACCCACAGCACACCTTCATAATCTTCAAAAATCACATTGATGTTATTGTCGCTGATTGATGCAGGATCGCCGGGATCGTGTTTATATACTGTAAAATTATAACCGTCGTATTTATTCAGGCCATCCTGGGTGCCAAACCACATGTACCCATCCGAATCCTGAAAAATTGCCTGGACGGTAGATTGTGACAAACCTTCGTTGATGGTTACATGGTGAAACCGCTTGTCCTGGCTTTGTGCCAGCACTGCGACTTGAACCAGATAGACAAACACACCTATCAGAAGTGATATTTTAATTCTGATGTTTATAAACTGTACCCGTTAATTTTAACCACTTCTTGTTTTATCCGAAATGTGTCTGCTGGGAAACACTAATTCAGGACTTATTTGTCTAAAATAAACATTAATCTTTTCTAATCAAATAAATGCGGTTATATCATTGACTGCTCAAATTATTGTAATTTTTACTTTTACAATCCGATAGAGCAAAAAAACATGAAAATATAATTTAAATTTCCGTGCTGCTAATTGACAATTCGTGGATTGGCTCTGTGCTCCCGGAAATACCGTATTAAATTAGAAACGCCATAAAGCAAAAGAAAGGCGGCAATCAGGTAAGCCACCCATTCGGGGTTCATCACAATCAAAACCGCAATGATCAGGGTTAAGAATCCCACAATGGCAAACTGAAAAGCCATTAGCAGAATCAATCCGAAAAATCCCAAAAATCCTGCAAAGGTGTAGGGTATTAATTCCGGAAAAATGAAAATCAAAATAGCCGCAATAATTGGAAAAGCGGCAATAATGGGCGGCATTTTGAAATAAATCAGCAGTAACCCGAGCGCCAGCAGGTAACCACCGGCAATCAGATACAGAAAGTTCGGATAAATGAGCGTTAAAATACCGGTAACAACAGCCAGTAATGCATTTAAAATTTGGCGCTCAGTGGCTTTGTACTGTACGTTAATTTGGAAAGTTGAGTGCATAATTTATCACTTAGTTTATTGATAACCCGTACCCTGGCGGAGATTATCTCATAACCTCTTCAATCTCTTTTACCTCTTTCGGAACATCGGTCAGGTTTTCGTAACCGTTTTCCGTAATAATCAAATTATCCTCGATTCGTACTCCGCCAAAATTGTACAGAGCTTCAATCTTATCCGCATTCAAAAATTTGGATTGATCGGCATTCAGCAAAGCAGGTTTCAGTAAGGCGGGTATAAAATAAATTCCGGGTTCAATGGTAATCACCATACCCGGCTGCAATTCGCGGCGAACTCTTAAAAAACGTACTCCCGGCCGGTCAATCCGCTCAACACCTTTAGGATATCCGCCAACATCATGCGTATCAAGCCCCAGAAAGTGGCCAAGCCCGTGGGGGAAAAAGAGTGCAAAAATGTTGTTTTCCATCATCACTTCAATATCTCCTCTCACGATGTCGATCTCTTTAAGTCCGTGAAGAATTATCCGGCAGGCAGCCATGTGCAGCTCTTCCATTCTGACTCCCGGATGAACCATCTCAATGGTTTTGTTCATCGCATTCAGCACTACCTGGTAAATAGCGGCCTGATCACCCGTAAAACGTCCGTTCACCGGATAAGTTCTTGTAACATCTGAGGCATATCCTTCAAACTCGTAACCGGCATCGATCAGGTAGAGGTCACCGTCATTTATTTGTTCGTTATTATCGGTGTAATGTAAAATGGCACTGTTCACCCCTCCCGCATGGATTCCCGAAAAGGCTGGCTGCAACAGCCCATGTTTTTTTTGAAAATAATCGAACAAGGCCTTGGTTTCGTACTCATTCATTCCCGGCTTAATGGCCTTCATCACTTCAATATGTGCAAGGTTATTAATTTCGGCGGCTTTGCGCATTTTGTCCAGCTCAGCTTCTGTTTTAATGCTGCGGCAGTATGTGATGGCATCTGTCAACGTTTCGGTATCCACCTGAAACTCCCGGCTTAAATCTTCCACAAATTCAGCCTGCTCCTCATCGAGGCAGTAGATGGTTGAAGGTTTCAGATTTCTGAATACCGTTAAAATATCGTTTTCGAAATGGAGATGGTCTGGATCATAATTCTCCTGAACTTCGGGTACCGGTTTTATCCGTCCATGCCAAACCGCGTACTGTGCATCCCTTTTCGGCATAAAAAGATGGAAATCTCCACTTTTGATATCCAATATGGTGTGATAATCCGGTTCATTTATTCCTGTCAGATACCAGAAATTGCTCTCCTGGCGAAATGGAAATTCATAATCTGTACCGTAGCGGTACATGGTTTCTGCGCCTCTCAAATAAATGATTCCATCCTGATTTTCTTCAAACAGTGATAATAGTTTTTTTCGGTGTTGTATTGCAGACATAAATAGCTTTTTTTAAAATTATGTGTTTGATGGATTTACATCACTCCAAAATATGCAGAATGAGTAACTTTTTTGTGATTTATCATTTAGCTTCATTTCTATAATTTAGCAGAAGATGTCATCAATCAAAAAGGCGGATTATCCGTTTTGGTAATTTAATTACAGGCACGTCTTGGGCATCAGAAAAAAAACCAATCAACGGTTCACGTGCATCTATGCTTTTTTCTCTATTTTGGATAAAACACCGGGTTGATTTTTTTTCTCCCAAAATCAGTTTTTCCAAATCTGCAGTGAGAATCCCGCGATTTTTTCCTTTTTCATTTAAAATCGCCACAAGATATGTATCAGATGTTTCGTGGCCAATGAGTGTAACTGCCAATTTTTGATCTTCCGTGATTGAAAAAATCCGATAGTAATGATCCATCGGAACAGGCAAAAATGAATCAGAAAAACCAAGATAACGGACTTCTCCACTTGGTGCGTCATCCCAAAAAGAGTTCAGAAATTTACTGATCCCGTTTTCTGACAGCAGGTCTGATTTTACTGAACAAAACCCCCTTTCATACCAATAGGCTGCGTCTCTGACAAATTCTTTCCGAAAAGCATGTACCGGGAGTTCGGCCTTAAGGGGTTTTCCGTTTATTATTTCAAAACAGAAATCTACCACACCATTGGTGAGGATCATTTCCCGGGCTTGCAGACTCGTGTTATACCGGGCTGCCTGTTCGGCTGTGGCAGCATTGAGAGAAATCGACTCAGATTTGCACTCAATCAGCACTTCCGGCTTCATCTGTTCTGAGTATAAAATCAGATCGGCCCTTAATGCATTTTTTTTCTGCTGAAGTTTTACGGGAGTTTCAAACCCGATTCTGGATTTTTTCCAGTTGGTTTGAAGCAGCAGGAAATCAACCCACTTTAACCGTACTCTCTCCTCCGGCCGGTTTTTGAATCTTTTGCGAAGTACCGGATTAAACAGCCATTTTCGGTTCTGCTCAACAATAACCCGGGGGAAATGAGAACGTGCAACACTTTTCATAGATCCGAAAAGTACAAAAGATGTGCATCAGTTACTTTCCGTTCCATATTCCGCTTCTGGCAGATCACCCTTGTTTCAGAGCCTTACTTCTTTTTCTTTCTTTTCTTTTTACGGTTGTTGTTGTTCGTAACCTCGGCTTCTTCAGGCTTGTTTTTACCCATCTGCTTATTGATGAGGGCTTGCTGAGCTATGGAGAGCACGTTATAAACCAGGTAGTAAAGGCTCAACCCGGATGCAAAGTTGTTAAACACAAACAGAAGCACGAACGGAATGATGTACATGAACACCTTCATATTCGGCCCGCCGCTTGGTGCTGCCCCTGCACTCATACCGCCCGAAATCTTCGACTGTAAGAACATCGCTGCCGACATAAAGAGTACAAAACCAGCAAGCTGGTCTCCCAGAAGCGGAATATGGAACGGAAGATCCAGAATGTAATCAGGCGCTGAAAGGTCATCAGCCCACAAGAACGATTGCTGTCTGATGATCATCGAGTTTTGGAAGAAGAAAAAGAGCGTAATTAAAATCGGGAATTGAAGCAGCATTGGCAAACATCCGCCCAACGGATTTACTTTCGCTTTTCTGTATAGCGCAATGGTTTCTTTTTGCTGTTTCTGTGGATCGTCTTTGTATTTTTCCTGAATCTCTTTCATCTGCGGCTGCAATTCCTTCATGGCCGCCATGCTCTTGAAACTCTTTTGTGTAAGCGGGAAAAGAGCCACTTTTATGATGACACCAAAAAGAATAATCAGCACACCGTAATTGGTGATGAACATGCTGCCAAAAGCGAAAAACGGGATCACCAGAAATCTTACGAGCGGATCGGCAAACCATCGGATAAGTGCATAGCCGATTTCGATTACATCATACGCATTTTCGTCATATTCTCTCAGGTCGTAATATTGCAACGGCCCCGCGTAGAGTTCATACGACAACACCGGATGCTGATTAAAATTGGATTGAATAAATGCGGAGTATCTGTGCACAGTCTCCTCAAGATCCGGTTCTCCGTCAATTTCTCCCCGTAAAGTTGCAGCATTTGAATGAGTGATCGGTTTGATGAATTGCCCGAAAAACCGGGTTTTTGTCATCACCCAATCGATTGTGCCGTTGAAGTGCTGTTCACCCTCGCCCTCCTCTGATAGCTGGAACTTTTCTGTTCCGCCGCCAAGATAAACAAATGCTTCGGTATTCTGTGCATCCTGGTAAAAATCACGTTCACTCAGATTCAGTGCGGATGTCCATCCAAAATCAACATGAGTTCCGCTGATGTGCTGTTCCATGTTGATGAACTGCACGTCTAAGTCATATGCGTACTGACTGGCATAAAACGTGTAGGTAAAAATCAGTTGTGCATCATTATGCATGTTGAGGCGATATGCAATTGACACACTTTCACTATTTGCCAGTTCAATAATGCCGGGTTCATTCAGCGGCTCAAAAACCAGTTCGTTGGTTTCGATATTGTAATTTTGTGTGGACAAAAATCCGAGTGAGTATGCCGACCTGAGTGTATCGCGGATCATCTGCATCGGCCGCTGATCCCATGTTTTATGGTCGAACAGCGTGTATCTAACCGGCCCGGCACCAAGGTTCGACAGCTCTATTTCATAGCGGGGTGTTCGAACAATGGTTGTTAACGTATCGGGATAATTGGCATCGGCAAACACACCCAGTGCACGGGCAGGAGCAGNTTCTTGCCGGTCTGNGTCGATTTGGCCGGGAATCGTTTCAGGATCACGGATTTCAGAATCTTCTTCTAATAAATCCAATGCCCTCTGTTCATCAGCCTGGGCAGCGGCGATACTGTCTTGAGCAGCACGTTCGGCCTGGCGGCGCTCCATTTCCTCCTGGCTTGGCATGGTAAACCACGCCCACGCGATGGTAATCGCAAAAATAAGAAGAAGTCCTGTTACGGTATTCCTGTCCAAAATTCTAACTCAGTTTAGATTCACTTTTGTTCTTTATGCTATCCCGGCCGCCCTGATCAGTTTTTCTTTCAACATATTCGGATGCCAACAATTTCCCTCTTAATGACTCAAGAACGGGAATCATATCGCTTTTAATTTGATCGAATGTCAACCCATCGTTTTGAGCAATAAACGCACCGTGCAACCCAAAACTTTCTTTTGCAAATAAATCCTGCAAATGATGCTGGTTGGTTCGATAAACCTCTCGCAACAATCTCTTGATTTTATTTCGCTGTACCGCTCCTCTTATTTTCTTCTTTGGAGCTATAAATCCGATGAGACATCCTTCTGCAGGATCCTGATAAATACGGTATCGGAATTGAATAGAAGTAGAATTCAGCACAGTAGATTTTTCAAATAGGCGTTCGAAGTTTCGCCTTCCACGAAGAACTTTTGATCGTGGCAATGATTGATCGGTTTTATGAAAATCAGACCTATTTCGGTCCTTTTTCATCACTTACAGTCAATTTATGGCGGCCTTTTGCCCGCCGGCGTTTGAGAACATCATTGCCGTCTTTCGATTTTGTTCTTTTGCGGAAACCATGCTTGTTCGCTCTCTTACGTTTACTTGGTTGGTATGTACGTTTCATGACCTGCTGTAATTAATAAATTCAAAATCCAATTTTTAGATAGACCCCAAAAATAAGAAGAATATCATTAAAACCGAACGTCTATTTTTCAGAAAATTTTTGAACGGTCATTCAGCAATATGGGAAAAATCGTGCCTAATCGGCTCAATCTTTCTGACAATGTTACGTTAACTCACTGATATCAAAAAGCGGCACAATTATTGAGATATGACAACGAAATATTTCTAAGTTTCAAATACCAGCCAGCGTGCTACCCAAACACCAATTCGCTGAAAAATTTTGGCTAATATAAGATGTTCATATTTCAATCTGCTTGCACTTTGGCAGATCCGGAGATGTTGAACACTGACTGATTTAGCCTTACCTTGCTTTATTGAATAAAAATCGACTTTTACATACATGTTAGACCAAATATCAAAATTCCTCACTAAAGTTTTCGGAACAAAAAGCGCAAGGGATCTCAAAAAAATCTGGCCGATTGTTGATGAGATTAAAAGCTATGAAGAAGACATCAAAGCGCTCTCCGATGAAGAGTTGAAAGGAAAAACAACGGAATTTAAAAATCTTATAAAAGAGAGAACCACTGAGGTTTCTGTTCAGATTAAAGAAATCAAAGAAAAAATGGACTCGCACGATGAGTCTATAACTCTTGAAGAACGACGTGAATTTTCAGAGCTCCTCGAAGGGCTTGAGAGTGAGTGGCTGGAAATTCTTGAAGATACACTCGATGAAATTTTACCCGAAGCCTATGCCGTTTTGAAAGAAACGTGCCGGCGTTTTGTGGGCAAATCGTGGAAAGTTGCCGGCTCTGAAATTGAATGGAACATGATTCCTTATGATGTGCAGCTTGTAGGCGCTGTTGCCATGCACAACAGCAGTATTGCCGAAATGAAAACAGGTGAAGGTAAAACCCTGGCAGCCATTTTTCCGTGCTATCTGAATGCACTTGCCGAACGGGGCGTGCATGTGGTTACCGTAAACACCTATCTCGCGCGGCGTGATGCGGAATGGAACGAGCCCATTTTTAACTTCCACGGCATGACGGTTGACTGTATTGACCGTTACGACCCCAACACGGAAGCCCGCCGTAATGCTTATAAGGCTGACATTACTTACGGAACAAACAACGAATTCGGATTTGATTATCTGCGCGACAACATGGTGGCCGAAGAAGAACAGCTTGTCCAAAGAGACCACCATTATTCCATTATCGATGAGGTGGATTCCATTCTGATTGATGAAGCACGAACACCGCTGATCATTTCCGGCCCGGTTCCCCAGTCAACCGGCCAGCAAAAATACGAGGAGATGAAACCCCGTGTAGAATCGCTTGTTGCAGCTCAAAAGAAGCTGGTTGCAAATCTCGTAAACGAAGCGGAAAAATATTACAATGAAGGAAATGAAGAGAAAGCCGGGCTGGCACTATTCCGGGCAGAACGAGGATTCCCGAAAAACGGGAAATTCCGTAAATTAATGCAAGAAGCTCACTTCCAGCGAATTGTACAGCAAACCGAAAGTTTGTACCTGGCTGATAATGCTAAAAACATGCCTTTCGTGGATGAGTATCTCTACTACGCGGTAGATATGAAGCAAAAATCTATCGAGATGACCGAAAAGGGCCGGGATTTTATCACCAAAGATGATGAAGGTGATGAATTTTTCGTAATCCCCGATCTTGGCCTGGAAACCTCAGAAATTGAAGAGGATATTGAACGAATCCGTAAGGAGAGGTTAGAAGAAATTGAGTCGAACGATGAATTCAGTGAAGANTACAAAAACAANAAGATCGAAGAGATCAAAGAGGAGNTTAAACAGGAGCGGGAAAAACGNTTTAANGATTTNCACCGGTTGTTTGCCGAGCGCGGCGANCGAATCCACACCATCAACCAGCTCCTGAAAGCNTACACCCTGTTTGAACGGGAAGAGGAATACATNGTTCAGGAAGGNAANGTACAGATNGTGGATGAGCACACCGGNCGNATTTTATCNGGGCGCCGGTACTCCGACGGNCTTCACCAGGCCATTGAGGCAAAAGAGAATGTAAAAGTTGAGGCCGCCACTCAAACCTACGCAACCATCACGCTGCAGAACTACTTCAGGATGTACCACAAACTTGCAGGTATGACCGGTACGGCAGCAACAGAAGAGGGCGAATTCAACGAAATTTACAACCTTGATGTTACGGTCATTCCTACAAACAGACCTATTATCCGGGATGACAAAGAAGACCTGATTTTCCGTACAAAGCGCGAAAAGTACAAAGCTTCGCTAAATAAAATTCGCGAGTATCATGAAAAAGGGCAGCCCGTGCTTGTGGGTACCACCAGTGTTGATGTTTCCGAAACCATCAGCCGTATGCTTAAGCGTGAAAAAATCCCTCACAACGTATTGAATGCAAAACAGCACGCAAGCGAAAGTGAAATAGTTGCACACGCAGGCCAGATAGGGGCTGTTACCGTTGCCACCAACATGGCAGGTCGTGGTACAGATATCAAACTGGCTAAAGGAGTAAAAGAATTGGGCGGGCTTGCCATTCTCGGTACCGAACGCCACGAATCACGACGGATTGATTTGCAGCTTCGCGGACGTGCCGGACGGCAGGGTGATCCCGGAGAAACACAGTTTTTTGTTTCTCTTGAAGATGACCTGATGACGCTCTTCGGCGGAACCGACCGGATTGCCAACATCATGGACAAGCTCAATTTTGATGAAGGGGAAGTGATTCAGCACCCGTGGGTTACCAAATCGCTGGAGAGGGCTCAGAAAAAAGTGGAGCAGAATAACTTCAGCATCAGAAAGCGCCAGCTCGAGTTTGACGATGTGCTGAACAACCAGCGTAAAGTTGTTTACTCACGACGTAAGCATGCCCTTCTCGGCGACCAGCTTCAGAGTGATATTTTCGACATGCTTGAAAATCTGGTCGAAAATATCGTGTACGATTATTATCCCGATGGAGAATTTGAAAAACTCAGGGATGAAGTTTTACGGCTGCTTGCCGTTGAAATCGAAATTGATCGTGATAACTGGGCAATTTGGGCTGAAGACGGCCTGATTGACCACATCATTGAACGGGCTTATGAAGTGTACCGCAAAAAAGAACGGCTCGTTTCTGAACCGCTCTACAGGGTAATCCAGCAGATACAACTTTCGGATGCCGAGAAGAAACCGTCCAAAATTCAGGTTATTTTTTCTGATGGAATCCGCCGGATGCGAATAATTGTGGACGTTGAAAAAGCCGCAAAAAATGAAGGGCGCGAAGTTGCCCGGGCACTTGAGCGAACCGGAATTTTATCCACCATCGACAACAAGTGGATGGAGCACCTGCGCGAGCTCGATACCGTTAAAGAAGGCATCGGACTGCGATCTTATGGACAAAAAGATCCGCTTCTCGAATACAAACGTGAAGCTTTTGAAATGTTCAAAGTATTGATTGACGAGATCAACAAGGAAGCCATCTCACTGATTTGGAAAGCCATTCCGGAAATGCAGGCCGATCCGGGCCGGGTACAGCAGGCACAGAAAGAAAGAAGCAAATACGACATGGACAAAGCCAGTACCCAGCATGCCGACTCTACCAATATGGGATTTCGGGGCGCACAGCAAGGCGATAATGGCGACCGCCGGCCACAGGCACCCGGAGAAAAACGTCAGCCGGTTACAGTTGAAGAGGAACCCGGCCGAAATGACTACGTGAAAGTGCAGAACATGGGCACCAACGAGGTGAAAGAAATTAAGTGGAAATACGCCAAGAAAATGGTGGATGAAGAAGGCTGGATTTTNGTTGAGAAGTGATCATACTTTCTTTTCAAATTCGGTGATTAGAGTCTTAGGTTTTATGTTCTGACCAAATCTTGCAAGAAATTTCAAATATTTAATTAACCAAAGTTCAGAGTCTGATATTTAGTAGTGAGTTTGGAATTTGGAATTTCCGGTTTATCCGGGTTAGGGATAAAAAAGAAAAACATTTACATTTAATCGCCGTCAGAATAGTTGATTGGAAGCAAATTGGCAACTCTGTGATACGACCATTCACCGTCGAGCCTGACAGAAAGAGGGTCATACAGCCGTCCATGTTTGGTTA
>SL_3KL_010_SEDDRAFT_10006950_pt1 | contig 10070 bp, 13 predicted proteins | sample SodLakKL_010_SED_2_FD_10381 | JGI IMG/M metagenome (IMG submission 10381)
GATGAACTCGCCCATCTGCATGAGGACGAGTAGGTTGCCCCCGTGCAGCAGGTAACCTGTGAGCAAGCTGCCGAAGACGATCACGAATCCGATGAAGATGAACATGCTGTCCTCTCGGCTCGGGTTCGATGAATGGTCGCCTCCGCGGCCCATGGATGGACCTTCACCCCTCGGTATCGACCAATGAGCCCGAAACTGGAGTCCGACCCCTTGTGGGTGTCCCTGCAGGCCGATCTGCTTCGGGAGATCTGCCACGACCTCCGGGGTCGAGCCATGGCCCTGCGGGGGTTTGCCGAACTCCAGAACCTGGCGGAGCCGGACGCGGGATCAGCGGGGCTCCGGTTACCGGTCTCGGAGGTGGCCAAGGTGGAGGCGGTGGCCAAGGACCTGGAGACTGTGAACGGCCCCGCGAGGCTGGAAGAGCCCGAGCTCCTGGTGCTGGGACCCGAGGTGGAACGGGCGGTACGGGCGGTGGCTCGGCTGGGAGACCGGCGGATGACCCCGGTCATCGTGGAGCCTCCGGTGGGTGATCCATCGGCTGTTCGGGTGCCACCGGCGAGCTTCCGACGCCTGGTCATGGTGGCGCTGGTGGAGCTGGGGGGGGCGGCGCGGGAAGCGGCGGACGCCGAGGTCCGGGTCCGGGTGGAGAGCGGGGAAGGAGAGGGGGAGGTGCGGGTGGCGCTCCGGACCTCAGCCGCTGCGCTGGGAGCACCGGCGCGGCCTGACCTCCTGGTGGCCTGGACCGGGGCCACCTGGCAGTGGCGCGCCGACGAGGATGGGTCCGAGCTTCAACTCGCCTTTTCCGCCTGAGACTCCGGACCCCGGCCAGCGGTGAGGGTGGCCAGGTACTTGAACGCCTCCTCCGGGTCGATACGGGCTCGCTGGTTCTCCTTGGCGATACGCTCCAGGAGCTCCTCGCGGAAGATGCCCACCTCCGGCGGCGCCTCGATGCCGATGCGCACCGAGCCCGAGTCGGACTGGAGAACGGTGATCCGGATCCCTCCGTCGAGGACGATGGATTCGTCGGGGCGTCGGGTCAGGATGAGCATGGGCGTCAGATCCGCAGGAGTGTCTGGAGCATTTCGTCGGCGGTGGAAATCATCCGCGCCGCCGCGCTGTAGGCGGACTGGGCCTGGATGAGCCGGACCATTTCCTCATCAATGGAAACCCCGCTCACATCGGTTCGTTGCACATCGGCCTGCCGGGACAGGGTGGTGTGCACCTGGGCTCCGTCCTGGGATTGGCGGATCTGGTTCGCCACATTCCCCAGCACCTCACCCCATCGTGCTCCTACCCCCTGGGTGAATCCGCCCACCGGGCCGTCTCGAAGTTGGGAGATGGCCAGGGCGATGCCGTTGGCGCCGGGAAGGTACTCGTTGGGGGGCTCATCGGGGTCGATGGGTTCGGTGAGCCCGGGGTTCGATCCAACACCGGCGGCGATGGCCTGGGGTGAGGCCTGGACCTCGTCGGAGAGGCGAAACGAGGTGGCGGAGACCGGGATGGGGGTTCCGTCCCCGTCCACCGGCTGGTAGAAGAAGTCGATCCCCTCCTGACCCAGGGGGTTGGTCCCGCCCCGGTGGACGGTGTTGACCGTGGTCACCAGGGCCGAGGCCATCCCGTCCAGCCCCTGGCGAAGCTGGGCCAGATCGTTGTTCAGGGTGGCCATGGTTCCGCCTACCCGTCCCTCGGAGGCTGAGAGGGGGATGGCGATGTCCTGGATCCGAAGCCGCCAGGCCCCCCCACTGCTCTCCAGCTCCACGGGCTTCGCCAGGGGCCCGTCCACGAGCCCCACTCCCTTCACCGTGACCCGCACCGAGCCGTCGTTGTTCTGCTGCACATCAATGGGAAGGAGCTGGGCCAACTCGTCCAGGGCCCGATCCTGGGAGTCCCGGAGGTCCGGGGACTGGACCCCTCCCGTCTCCGCCGCCACGATGGACTGGTTGATGCGCACCAACTCGTCGGTGAGGGTGCGGATACGGTTCGTGCTCTGCTGCAGGCGCTCGGCACCCTCCGCAGCCAGCCGGTCCACCGAAGCGGCCAGGTCGTTGAAGCGGAAGGTGAGGGCTTCGGCCTGCTGTCGGAGGCTGGCTCGGGCTCCGGGCTCTTCCGGAGAGGCGGAAAGCTCGCTCCAAGCGTTGAAGAATCGGTCGATGGCGCTGGTGATCCCCTCGTCGCCCGGTTCACCGGTGAGAGCCTCCACTCGCCGTAGGAGGTCGGCCTGGCTCCGGAACCCCTCGGCCTTGGTGGTCTCGCTCCGGAACGAGGCGTCCAGGAAGGCGTCCCGCATCCGCTCGACCCCGCCGATCTGGACGCCGAGTCCCAGGGTGCCCTCCGGAAGCCGCAGTCCCGGCCGTGCCGTCTGGATGACCCGCTGCCGGGAGTAGCCCTCGGTGTTGGCGTTGGCCACGTTCTGGGCCGCCGTGTTCACCTGGGCCTGGCTTGCCCTCAGGGCGCTGTTGGCCACCGAGAGGATCTGGTTGATGGAGGACATGTCACACTCTCCGATTCAGATGGCGCCCACTTCCGGAGCTTCGGGTGCCCCGGGGGTGCCAGGTGGCGGAAGGAGTCTCTCCGCCGAGCAGGGTGCGTGCCGCCTGATCGTTGGCCCGGGAGGCCTCGGTCAAGAGCCGGCGGTTCAGTTGCAGCGCCGTCTCGACCCGCCGGGCCGTCCGGCGGAGATCGGCCCGGGCCTCCATGAGGTCCGAGCCCACCGGGATGCCGCGGTGCTCCAGTTCGTCCAGGGTGACGTCGGTCCGCCCCAGCCCCACTTCCAGGACTCCGGCGCGTCGGCGCCGGGCCTCGGTGAGGGTCCGAAGAACCCGCCGGGCCTGGTACGTGTTCTGTTCCAGCGTGTCCAGATCCGCCGTCTCCACGGCATCCCTCTGAGCCTGCAGGATCCCCTCGAGCCGCATGAGCAGAGTGGTCTCGCTCCTCAGGCAATCCAGGAGACGCCCGGTCCACCCTGCGGCCGGCATGGGAGCGGGCGTGGGTTCCAGCATGGTGGCATCCTCGAAGAGGGGCGCGGCGTTCATCACTTTTCACCGACCTCCGGCGCCAACTGTCGGTGGATGGCTTCGCCGAGGCCGTATCCGCCGCCCAGGGCGGTCCGATCGGCCACCTCCCGGTCCAGCATGGACCAGAAGATCTCCGTCGCCTGCCCGGTCCCGGAATCGTCCTCCGGCACCGTCTCCCGCATGACCCGGAACAGGGTGTTGAGGAACTCCGATTCCAGGAGGTGGGCCGAGCGCTCAAGTCGCTCCGCCGGGGTGTCCGCCGCACGTGGGGCGCCGCCGGGGAGCCCCGGGACGCGCCCGGGTCCGCTCAAGCCGCCGGGCCCGCCGATGGGGGCGCTCATCGGGCCACCACCTCGGCCCGGATCGCCCCCACCTCTCGGAGACCACGGAAGATGGCCATGACCTCCCGGGAGGAGGCGCCGATGGCGTGGAGGGCCGAGGCGATCTCCTGGATGGACACCCCTTCCTGCAGGCGGACCGAACCACCGTCCCCGGGCGCCGGCGCCACACCGGCCGGTTCGATGGCCAGGGTGATGCCCTCGTGGCTCACCACCGCCTCACCGACCCGGATGTTTCCGCCGGCCACCACGGTGCCGTCCCGGGCATCTACCAGGATGCGGGGGCGACGGCTCGTTTCCACCAGGAGCTGCTGCACCTCGGCCATGGACGGACCGTCGGCGCCATTGGCCACCACGACGCTACCCGGGTCCTCCATGCGGGCCGCATCGTCGCCGAACGCCGCGTTGATGGCGGTGGCGATCCGGTCGGCGGTCTGAAGGTCCGGGTCCCGGAGGAAGAGTCGGATCTCGTCGCCAACCGGCCCGGCCGGGAGGGAGATTTCCATGATGCCTCCGTCAGGGATCTGTGCCGAGGTTCCCCCTCGGTATCGACCGACGTAGCGTTGATCTGCAGGGCCGGCCACGGTGACGGGTCCCTGGGCGGTGGCCATGGCGGGGCTATCGGGAGTGAGGAGCAGGGGGGTCATCCAGAGCACGCCACCCCGAAGGGAGGTGGCGTCGCCCAGTGACGAGACGTGGACGGTGAAGCGCCCGCCCGGACGGAGCCAGGGCGAGACCTCCGCCGTCACCAGGACAGCGGCGGTGTTCCGGGTGCGCAAGACGCCTTCCGGGACCTCGATGTCGAAGCGCCGGAGGAGGTTGGCGATGGAGCGAACCGTGAATCCGGTGCCGTGGCGGTCGCCCAGCACCCGGTCGCCGGTGCCGTCGAGCCCGGTGACCAGGCCGTAGCCCATGATGCGCAGGGGGACGTCGGCTTCCACGTGGGTCAGTTCGCTGATGGGTACCTCCTGGGCCACTGCCGGGGCGGGGAGCAGGAGAGCGAGGCCAAGGGCTATGACCGCGGTCATAGCCAGGGGGCGAAGGGAGTTCATGGCCAGAGCCATCCGAACATGCGCCACCAGATGCCCCGGACCCGGCCCAGGTTGCCCCGGGAGCCGTAGCTCACCTCGGCGTCGGCGAGACGGATCGAGGGAACGGTGTTGGACCGGGAGATGTCCTGGGTCCGAACCCATCCGGAGATGGCGATCTCCTGTTCATGGTTGTCGATGGTGACACGCTTCTCACCCTCGATGCGAACCAGGCCGTTCTCGCCCTGTTCCACCACCCGGGCCGAGACCTCGGTGACGAACCGCTCCTGACGGGATGACTCGCCCCGGAATCGATCGGAGAGATCGGCCCGGGTTCGGCCCGAGCCCGCGGAGCCTTCCCCATTCACATTGAAGCCCATTCCCAGCTCGCGGCTCCGATCGTCGGACCGCACGTCGGTGCGGTTCGCCGAGGCCAGCGTGGACTCGTTCACCAGGATGGTGACGATATCGCCGACCTGGAGCATCCGCTGGTCGGAGGTCCAGGACGTTCGGGGATTGTCCATGGTCTGGGCCCCGACCCCGGGCGCCAGGACGGCTCCTCCCAGGAGGAGCGCCAGGGCCAGCAGGAGGAGGGGCGGGGTGGACGGTCGCATGGTCAGCGCTCCTGTTGCGGAAGGATCTCCACCACCGGTCCGGATCGGACCGTGCCCCACACGAGCTTCCCCGTGGGGAGACGCACCTGCACGTCGTCACCCAGGGAGCCGGCGGTGCGGGATTCGCCGGTAACGCGGAGGACGACGGCGCCGCGGCGGAGCTCTACATCCACCGCCGAGCCGCTCTCCACCAGGAGGGCGGGGGCGACGCCGGGGACCGAGAGAAGCTGTCCGGCACGAATCATCCGCCGGGTCGTCCAGCCGGGCTCCGGTTCATCCTGTGGCCGGGGGGCACCCCAGCGCGGCTCCTGCTCCATGAGCATGTCGTCCGGTCCCAGTATGTGGTGGCGGGGCAGGTCCCGGGCCGCCACCCAGCGACGGTCCATGTGACCGAAGCGGGCCCGGCGTCGGATGGAGCCCTCGCCGTCGGTGATCTCCACGACCCAGTGGCCACCGGAGCCGGACCCCAGGAGCCTGAGGCAGGTCGCCTCGACAGGGAGGTCGCCCTCGCCCGGGCCCCACTCGAAGAAAACGGCTCGCTCGGACAGTCCCCAGAGGTCGGCCACGTGGGTGGTGAGAGCCGCCTCGGTCCCCAGGCCCGGCGCCGGTACCACGGCACCGGTGGGGCAGATCGCCACCACCGTCGCCCCCCGAAATCCGGTGACCGCGGTCACCGGGTCGCCGGGGTCCGACCCGGGCGCACCGGTGGCGCTGCCCCATAGGGCAAAGCCGGCCACGAAGAGGGCGAGGGGGTTCATGAGGCGCCGGCGTCAGCGGATGAGGTTGTTGGCCATCTGACCCATCTCCTCGGCGGTCTTGATCGCCTTGGAGTTGGTTTCGTAGGCCCGGAGCGCGGTGATCATCTCCACCATCTCCTGCACCACCTCCACATTGCTCCCCTCAAGGGCGCCCTGCACCACGCGGCCGAAGCCGTCTTCCTGGGGGTAGCCCAGCAGGGGCTGGCCCGAGGCGCCGGTTTCGGCGAAGAGGTTCTCACCCAGCGCCATGAGTCCGGCGGTGTTGGAGAAGCGGGCCAGCTCGACCCGTCCCAACTCGACCGGGTACACCGATCCCGGGAGCACCGCCGAGATGACGCCGTCGCGGGAGATGTCCACGCTGGAGGCGTCGATGGGGATGGTCACGTCCGGGAGCACCGGATAGCCCTGCTGGGTAACCAACATCCCCCGGTCCGAGATGGTGAGACTGCCGTCCCGGGTATAGGCAGGGTCGCCGCTGGGCCGCTGGATCTGGAGGTAGCCGTCGCCCTCGATGGCGATATCCAGGGAGCGCCCGGTGACGTGGAGGGGGCCCTGGTCCGTGACGCGCTGCACGGCTGAGAGGCGTGTGCCCCGGCCTACCTGCACCGCCGGGATCACGTCGGTGCCCTCGTCCATGACCGGCTGGGCTTCCCGGACGGTCTGATAGAGGAGGTCCTCGAACTGGGCCCGGGACCGCTGGAAGGCGGTGGTATTCACGTTCGCCAGGTTGTTGGCGATGACCTCGACCCGGGTCTGCTGGGCGATCATGCCGGTGGCGGCGGTTCGGAGTGCGGGATCCATGTTCGGGTCTCCGGTTCTGGGGGCGCGTTCGGGTTCGAGGGTGTGGGTGCGGGGCCCGAGATCAGCGGACCCGGCCCACGTCGTTTGTCAGGCGCTCCAGGACCCCGTCCAGCACGTTGACGCTGCGCTGGACCTGGGAATAGGCTCGCTGGATCTCGATCATCTCGGTCATGGCCTGCACCGGATTCACATTGCTCTCTTCCAGGTAGCCCTGGCGGATCACGGTCTCCGGTCCGGCCTGCACCGTGGCACCTTCGGCCACCCGGAGTCCACCGGGTTCGCGNCGGAGTGCCNGGGGGTCNGCCGGTGCCTCCACCCGGAGGCGGTCGATGAAGGCGCCGTCCACATGGATCTCACCCCGCTCGCNGATGACGATGTTGCCAGGGGGGAGGTGGAGGGGGCCTTCGACCCCGAGGACCCGGTGGCCGCGGGGATCCACCACCCGTCCCTCGTCGTCCATACGGAGGGCGCCGGCCCGGATGAGACGCTCACCTTCCGGGGTATCCACCACCAGGAATCCGGGCCCGTCCAGGGCCACATCCAGGCTCCGGTTCGTGGGCGTCACAGGGCCGGGATTCAGGTCCACGGCCTGGTCAGCGACGGGACCCAGGCCGTCAGCGGCAAGTTGGCCGAAGACCCGGTGGGCCTGGAAGCCGGGGGTGGAGAGATTCGCCAGGTTGTGGGCCATGACTTCCTGACGGACCTCCAGGAAGCGCATCGCCCGCCCCGAGGCGGCCAGGACGCGGGGGTCGCTCACGTCTCCCCCGATCCCAGCTCCCGGCGGAGCAGCAGGAGTTCCCTGGGGAGTCCCGCCGCCCGGGCCAACTCCGAGACCGGGGCCTGGGACTGAAGGAGGGCCTCGTTGAACGAGGCCACCTGCCGCTCTTCGTCGGCCCTTCGCTGCCGGAGGGCGCGGATTTCCAGGACCCGCTGCGTCACCAGATAGGCCAGGAGACCCACCAGAACTACGGCCATGACCAGAAGAACCAGGGTCGCGGGCTGTGTGGGATCCAGCGCCAGATGGCGGCCCAGCCACGCCAGGACGGGGGTGTCCATCAGTGGACCTCCGCCGTTCCCAGCCGAACCCGCACGGCTTCCCGGAGCTCCCTCAGCGCCTTGGACCGGATCTGGGAGACCCTGGATTCACTGACTCCGAGCACCCCGGCGATCTGGTGCAGCTTGAGCTCTTCGAAATAGTAGAGGGAGAGCACGAGCCGATGCCGCTGCGAGAGTTGAAGGATCTCTTCCTTCAGGATGCGGGCCCGCTCGCGACGCTCGAAGGCCTCCTGGGCCGGTACCTGCCGGTCGTCGGCGATGACCTCCGCCGAGGTGACCCGATCTCCGGAATTGGTCATGAAGGGACGATCCAGGGGGATGGGGTTCTGGGCCTGGGCGTCGCGCTGCCAGACAGAGAGCTCGCGGGGGGTCACGCCCAGCCGGTTCGCCACCTCGGCATTGGTGGGCGAGCGACCGTTCTCCTGGGCGAGAGCTTCCCGGACGTTGGTCTCTTCCCGTGTCCGTCGCCGTGCGCCCCGGGAAAGGCGGTCCCGGCGACGAAGCTCGTCCAGGATGGCGCCTCGGATCCGGGGGGTGGCGAAGGTGCTCACGGCGAGTCCCCGACTGGGATCGAACTTCTCCAGCGCCTCCAGGAGGCCCAGGGTGCCGGCACTCACCAGCTCGTCCAGGTCGATGTCCAGCCCGCGCCGGCGGACCACCTGATGGGCCACGTGGTGCACGAGAGGAAGGTGTTCGAGGAGGAGTTGGTCCCGATGTGAGAGACTCTCTCCGCGGTCATGATCCAGATGGTGCGTAGCTGGCATGGTCTTCCTCTCCCTATCCGTGGGATGTGGTTCTGGCTCCTTCACTGCCCCCAGGGAAGAGCACGGGTCGTGCCAGGGTTTTCTCTCGGTACCTGAGAAGATTGTGAGGTCTTGTTAAACGTTGTATATATATAGTTAGGTGATCTCAAGTCATATGTATTCGAGATGACGTATTCAAGGTTTCGGCTCGTCGGCCGGGGGGTGAAGAGGCCGGGCGGAAGGATCGCCCGCCTCTCAGACCGGGCGAAGATTCCGGGTGGGACGGGTGTGCCCGGAGAGAGGGTGGGTTGTCCTGGTGGGTGCTGCAGCACCGCCGTGTGTCGGGGTCCCGCCGGGGGCGGGAGGAGCTGCGGGATTACGGGGAGAAGTGGGATATCCAGCGCTGGACACCGGGCGATTGACCGGGGTCAGAAAGGGCGCCAGCGTCTGCTCCACCATCTTGAGGGCCGCGCCGGGAGCGATGTCCAGGATGGAGCGCCCCTCGTCCAGCGCTCGAACCAGGTGGGGGTCGGTGGGGATGGCTGGCCCCTCGTCCGGGGCCGACCCCAGGAAGCGGCGGCACCCGGATCGGATGGCCGAGAGCGCCTGCCGTCCCTCTTCCAGGTCGGCGCGATTGGCAAGGAGCGAGAGGGGGAGGCCCGGCAGGCGCTCCTCCATGGCCTTCACCAGGGCATAGGCGCCGGCGGCTGCCACCCGGTTCCGCTGGGTGACGATCCAGAGGCGCTCGGCTCCGGCGGAGCAGGCGGCCAGGACCGTGGTGGCGCGGGAGCCTCCATCCACCACCACCCGGTCGTACGCATCGTAGAGATCCCCCACCCGGCGAAGGAGGAGGGCCCGCTCGTTTTCCTGGTGGGTCGAGGCGTCGGCCCAGCGTCCGGCCGGGAGAAAGTCCATCCCATCGGCCAGGGCGATGAGCAGGTCGGCGGGCTCCACTCCCGGGCGGGCCAGATCGGGGACCCCCGCTGTCTCCCCCTCCTGCCCCAGGATCAGGGCCAGACCGCCGGACACACCTTCCACCACCAGGGTGCGCGATCCCTGGCGGCGAGCGGCCAGCCCCAGGAGGGCGGTCACCGTGGAGGTGCCCACGCCGCCCTTCCCCGCCCCTACCACCCACACGCCGGGGCGGAGAGGGGTTTCAGGGGTGCGGCTCTGCCCGGTGACCCAGGCACGGAGCTCCTCCAGCGAGCGATTCATCCCAGCGCCTGGAAGCGGGAGGTGGCAGCCGAGGCGTCGGAGGCGGCCCGTCGGGATGCGGCCGCTTCGACCCCGGCACGTCGGGCGGCGACGGCAGCGGCGGTATCTGTTCCGGCCCCCACCCCTGTGCCGTTCCGACGGGTGACGGTGGGCTGTCCCCCGATGGACGACGCGGCCATGGCATTGATGATGCCCGAGAGGGCGGGGGAGAGGCTGCCCGGCAGATCGTGTCCTGCCGAGATCCAGCGCCCCGGAAGCCCGAGCCCCCTCACCAGCCCCACCAGCTCCGGATCCCGAAGGGCCTCGTCGACCCGGGTCAGGAGCACGTGGGTGGGCTTGCACCGCTCGAAGCTCCAGCGGGTGCGCCGGGCGAGTCCCAGGCGAATGCCGGCGGGGCAGGCCAGGTGTACCTCGTCCGGCTCGAGGGCCAGAAGGGTACGAACCCAGTCGGGTTGATCGGTTTCGACCGCGGTCAGTCGGCCCGGGGTGTCCACCAGGATCAC
>SL_3KL_010_SEDDRAFT_10006951_pt1 | contig 10068 bp, 6 predicted proteins | sample SodLakKL_010_SED_2_FD_10381 | JGI IMG/M metagenome (IMG submission 10381)
TTCGTGGGGGGGGCAGTAGCCTTCGAAAATGATGAAGGTTTTGTCGGAAATATGTTCCGCGGCCCATGTCCCCAGGTTTTTATCGGGCATGAAGATGATCTTGCGATGCGGCAGCGACCGGATCACCTCCACGGCGTTGGCCGAGGTGCAGCAGATATCGCTCAGGGCCTTTACCCCGGTCGATGAATTCACATAGGATACCAGGGCGGCACCGGGATGCAGGTCTTTCAACTGCCTGGCATCTTCGGCGGTGGCCATTTCGGCCATGGGGCAGATGGCGCCCTTAACCGGCAGAAGCACCGTTTTTTCTGGGCTGAGGATCTTGGCGCTTTCAGCCATGAAGTCGACGCCGCAAAAAACGATCACCCTGTGAGGCAGTTCGGCCGCCAGCTTGCTCAGGGCAAAGGAATCACCCACATGGTCGGCCACATCCTGGATCTGGGGCAACTGGTAATAATGGGCCAGCACAACGGCATTGCGTTGCTTTTTGAGTTTCCGGATCTTTGCAACTCGTTCTCTGTCTGTCATGGAAAACCTTTGGGCTGCGGATCGCCCGCCTTCTTTGTGTTTGAACAACAGGGGCAAAGTTACGAAATAAAATGGCCCGGCAGCCGGCTGCCGGGCCTGCAGTCCATGCATTGCCGGATCGGGCTATGACCGGACTTTTTCGACCCTGACGGCCGACAGCTTGAAGGGAGCGATCTTCGAATAGGGGTCCAGTTCGTCGCGGGTCAGTTTGTTTACAGGCGACTCGGCATAATGGAAGGGCATGAACAGCTCTCCGGCAAGCACCTCTTCGCTGATGCGCAGCGTGGTTTCGATCTTTCCCTGCCGGGAACTGATGCTGACCCTCTGTCCTTCGGTCAGCCCTGCCTTGCCGGCATCCCCGGGATGCATCAGCACATAGGGGGCGTTGGCAAAATCGGTGAGCGCCTTGTTGCGTCGCGACATGGTGGATGAATGGTATTGGTAGAGTATGCGGCCGGTGTTCAGGATAAAGGGATATTTGGCGCTGGCTTTTTCGGTCTGTTCGGCATAATCGACAGGATGCAGTTTGGCCAGTCCGTTGGGGGTGTTGAACCGCTCTTCGAAGAGGGTGTCTGTGCCGGGATGGCCGGAGTCGGGGCAGGGCCATTGTATCCCCTGCCGCTGAAGCCTGTCGTACGAAATGCCTGCAAAAATGGGGGCTGCCCGGGCAATTTCGTCCCAGATGTCGCTTTCATCTCGGTAGTTACCCAGGGGTTTGCCCATGCGGCTTGCGATTTCAGAAATGATCTCCCAGTCCTGCCTTGCCTGGCCAGGGGGGTCAACGGCTTTGCGTACCCTCAGTACGCGGCGGTCGCTGTTCACAAAGGTGCCTTCTTTTTCGGCAAAGGCAGTGGCCGGCAAAATGACGTCGGCATAGGGGGTGGTCTCGGTATGGAAAATGTCCTGCACCACCAGGAAGTCGAGTTTTTTGATCGACTCTTCTGTATGGTTCAGGTTTGGGTCGGTGATCATGGGGTTCTCGCCCATGATGTACATGGCCTTAACCTTTCCTTCGTAGGCGGCCTGCATGATCTCTACCGTCGAAAGGCCTTTTTCAGCGTCCAGCTCCTCAAAGGGGATCCCCCAGATATTGGCCACCCGCTTCCGGTTCGCTTCGTCCTCTAACGGAATATATCCTGGATAGGTAAAGGGAGAGGCCCCGATGTCCGACACCCCCTGCACGTTGTTCTGGCCCCGGGGGGGGTTCAGGCCGGCCCCCTTACGCCCGATCTGCCCGGTAATCAGCATCATATTGATCAGGGCGAACACATTGTGGGTTCCGGTCACTTGCTGGCTGTACCCCATGCCGGTGGCGATCAGCGGGCTTTTTGAACCGGCATAAATGCGGGCTGCCTCCTGCATGTCGGCGGCCGGCACCCCGGTCACCTTTTCGGTATAGGCGGGGGTGTATTTTTCGGTGAGCGATCTCAGCGTTTCAAAGGCCTCCATCCCTCCGTCCACCCGCTTTTCGATGAATTCGCGGTCGATGAGGTTTTCGCTGATGATGACCCGGATCATGCCGTTGAGCAGGGCCACATCGGTGCCCATCCTTGGTTGCAGCCAGAGTTTGGCCTCTTTGACCAGGGGGGTCCATTTGGGGTCGATGATGATCACAACGGCTCCTTTGCGCTGTACAGCATATTTTACAAAGGTGGCTGTTACCGGGTGGGTTTCTATCATATTATTGCCGGTAACCAGGATGCAGTCGCTGTTTTCGTAGTCTTCGATCGAGTTGCTGCCGGCTCCATCGCCCAGCGACCTGAGCATGGCCGTTACCGTCGAGGCATGGCACAGCCGGGTACAGTAGTCCACATTGTTGCTGCCAAAGACGGTGCGTACCAGTTTCATGAAGAGGTAGTTGTCTTCGTTGGTGGTTTTGGCCGAAGCATAGCCTGCCAGGGCCCGCGGCCCATATTGGTTGCGGATGCCGGAGAACTTTTCGGCCACCAGGTTCAGTGCCTCGTTCCAGGAAGCTTCCACGAACTTCCCGTCTTTTTTGATCAGGGGGGTGGTCAGGCGGTCGGGGTGATGTACGTAGTCGCAACCGAAACGTCCCTTTACGCATAGCCTCCCGTCGTTGGGGCTGACCCCTTCCACGCCGTTGCTGCGCACAATCCGCCCGTTTTGCACCAGGAGCTCCAGCTGGCAACCCACCCCGCAATACGGGCAGGTGGTCTGTANNTTTTTGATGTCACTGCCCAGGTCGATCTGCTCCCGGTGGGGTTTTTCCACAATGGCCCCGGTGGGGCAGAGCTGTATGCACTCCCCGCAGCCATCGCACTCGCTTTCGCCCCATTTGTCGAAGCCGCCAATGATGTAGGAGGTGATGCCCCGGCCGGTGAACGACAGTACGTTTTTGCCCTGTACTTCGTCGCAGGCCTTGATGCAGCGGAAGCATTTGATGCATTTGGCCGCGTTGTAGCTCAAAACCGGCGAACTCTCGTCTTTCGGATAGCCCAGCTCTTTCCATATGGAGGGGAAGCGCCTGTTTTCCTTTTTGTCGAGCCCGTATTTGCCGACCAGTTCGCGGAATTCGTCGGTATAGGTGGCATCAAAGCTTTCGTCGTGTTCCGACAACAGGTAGTCGAGCAAGTACCTGCGGGCCTCTTCCAGCTCCTCATCGAAGGCCGTAACCTCCATCCCCTGGCTTACCTGCACCGCACAGGAAGCGATCAGCCCGCGCTGTTTGCTGATCTTGACAATGCAAAGGCGGCAGGCCCCCGTAGGGGAGAGTTTTTTGTGGTAACACAGGTGGGGGATGGCAATGCCGTTGTCTTTGGCTACCTGCAGCAGGTTGGCGCCTTCGCTGGCCTCGATCTTTTTATTGTCTATGCTGAGGGTGATTTTTTTGGACATGCTCTGTTATTTGTGGTTCGTATTCCTGTCTTTTGTCCCGGGCCGGATAAGGTGTTTTTCAGGCCCTGCCCCGGCCGGTCAGCTCATCTGCAAAATACTTCGCGGCTGATTTCAGCGGCAGCACAGGCGACTGCCCCAGGGGGCAGAGCGAGGTGGACGCCATGATCTGCGCTTCGCGCAGCATTTGTTGCAGCAGCCCATCTTTGTCGGGGTGCTCAGCTCGCAGCTCTTCCGATTCCCTTACCAGCAGGGTGGTCCCTGCACGGCAGGGTACGCATTTACCACACGACTCGTGACGGAAAAAACGCAGGCAGTTGTGTAATATGTCGTGTACGGGATCGCCTTCGGCCATAACGATCACCGCACCCGAGCCAAGGGTGGCTCCCTTCTCGGCAAGGTTGTCGTAGGTGAGGCGTTCGTCAAGCATGACGGGGCCGACAAAGGTGCCTGCGGCACCCCCCAGCAGGGCGGCCTTAAAGGCTTTGCCTTCGCGCATACCCCCGGCCAGGTGATCGATCAATTCGCGGAGGCTGATGCCGAGCTCCAGTTCGTAATGACCGGGTTTGTTAACCTGTCCGCTGATGGTGAAAATCTTGGTGCCCGGCGAGCGTTCTGTGCCGAATTGCCGGTACCATTGCTTTCCCTTCGAAATGATCAGGGGTACATTGGCCAGGGTCTCCACGTTATTGACCAGAGTGGGCATGCCAAACACCCCTTTTTCGGCAGGGAAAGGAGGCTTGATGCGGGGGTTGCCGCGTTTTCCCTCGAGCGATTCGAGCATGGTCAGTTCTTCGCCGCAGAGGTAGGACCCGGCACCCAGTTTGATCTCCAGGTCGAGATCCACGCCAGAGCCCATGATGTTTTTCCCCAGAAACCCTTTTTCGTAAGCCTGTTCAATCGCCCTGAGCGTTCTTTCGATGCTCTGGTGGTATTCGGCGCGCAGATAGATATAGCCCCTGCTGGCCCGGATGGCATGGGCGGCAATGATGGTCCCTTCCAGATAAAGGTGGGGGTCCTGTTCCATGATGATGCGGTCTTTGAAGGTCCCGGGCTCTCCTTCGTCGGCATTGACCACTACGTAGCGCCGGGGGCATTCGAGGCAGCCCTTGCTGGTAAACCTTTGCTTCATCCCGGTCGAAAAGCCTGCCCCCCCCCTTCCGCGAAGTCCCGCCTCCAGGAGTTCGTCGATCACAGCCCCGGGTTTCATGCCCAGGGCCTTGCGCAATCCCTCATAACCTCCCGCGGCAATGTAGTCGTCGATGCTGCCGGGGTCGATCCTGCCGGCGTTCTTGAGTATGATCCTGGTTTCCTGCTTCATGTCAAGCTTGTTTTGTCGTCTGTATTGCTCCTTGCCTTACCCCCGGTAGCAGGCATTCAGGGCTTGTGTTGCCTGAAGCCTTGCAGGATGTCATTTATCCTATTGGCATCCAGCTGGTTGTACACCTTTTCGTTGATCATCATCGAGGGGGCTTCCTGACACTGCCCAAGGCATTCGGAATGCTCCAGGGTGAACAGCCCGCAGGGGGTCGTTTGCCCCGTGGTAATGCCCAGTTCCTTTTCCAGGATGCCCACCACCTCTTTCGCTTTCAGCAGCTCGCAAACCGGCGATACGCAGACCCGGATAATGTATTTGCCCCTGGGCGTCAGGCTGAACATCGAATAATAGGAGGCCACTCCATAAACGGCACTTTTGGTGAGCCCGAGGTAGCGGGCGGTATTTGACAGGGCCTCTTCGGTCAGGTAGTTCTTTGGGTGGCTGTTCTGCAAGGCGTGCAGTATCATCAGCAGGTTGTGTTTCTCGGGCCTGAACTGCCGGATGGTGCTTTCTATCGACATGGTGCGGGGGTATTGGCTGTACAACAGGGCAAAATACAAAATAATCGGAAATAATCGGGCAGTCCGCTGCCTGAATGGGGCCGGAGTGCTTCAGTTTTTATTTAGACTGATTTCGCTAAACCCTGGTCGAGGTAAAGCAGGATTTTCTCCACCGATGGATACCCCATGCCCTCAAGAAGCCGGGCATAGATATCCATCTGTTCTTCGTGCTTGCGGTATTGCCGTCCCGTTTTGTAGTCGATGACCACGGTACGGTCCGACAGCAGGGCCACCCTGTCGGGGCGGTAACTGTTTCCCTGGCCGTCGAAAATGAAGGGTTCGGTCCTGATGTCTGCCCCGGGGGCATAGCAGGGTGCAATGTCCGGATGGCTGATCATCTGCTGTATCTTCTGTTGCCACCCGGACTTCCTGACGGCGTCGATCTCTCCCCGCTCCTGCATGGCCTGCAAAACGGGCTCAATTTCGTCGACATTCACTATCTTCTCCATAACACGGTGCAATAGATTGCCCCTTTCCAGGGGGTCATCCTCCGGGGTGAGCAGACTCCTTTCGGCCTGCTGCGATCTCATCCGCAAAGCGTGGCTCCATGGCGAAGACAATAGCTGCCGGTAAGGAGAAGGAGGGGCCTTGGGCGGTGATTTGCCGGCGGATGGGGGCTCGAAGCGCCCGAATGAATACAGCAGGCAGTCGTCCCGCCACTCTCCTTCGTCGGCCAAAAAAGCCTGAAGCATGCCCTGTACGGTATCGCCGCCGAAGTCCTGCTCGTTTTTACTCAGCACGAAAAGCTTTTTGGAAGCGCGGGTAAAGGCCACATAGGTGATATTGAGCATGTCGAGAAAGGTCTTTTCCATCTCCTCCTGATAATCTTCTTCCCAGGGAGTGCCGGCAAGCAGCTTCTTGCCCATGGGCAACCAGGCTGCCTTCAATGAGGGGACGGCGGCCAGCTTCAGTTCTGTCCACAGCCCTTTTTTTGTGGGCCTGTCGGCCCGCTGGCTGGCGAAAGGGTGGATTACTACCGGGAACTGCAATCCCTTTGATTTATGTACTGTCATTACCTGTATGGCATCGATCCCTTCGGGGATTACCAGGGAGTATTTGGAGGCGTTTTCCTCCCACCAGGTAAGAAAGTCGTTATAGGTAAGTGTGTTGCGCCGCGAATAATCGTAGATGGCATCCATGAAAAATGCCACAAAGGGATTTGGGGGCGATTCTTCACCAAAGAAACTTTCCAGGATCAGTTCGCAGGTATCGTAGAGGTTGCGGTGAAAAAAGCGCTCGAAAGAAAAATCGATGCCATGTGCCGCCAGGGCCTTTTCCAGTCCCGGCCAGAGTGTGGCATTGCCCGGCTGCCTGCCGGGCCTGAACAGCCCGGACTCTTTCAGCAAGTGGTGAAGCCCTGATGTTCCGGACAGTCTGCCAGACGCCAGCAGGTAATTCATCATTTCCACCCCGGCAATGGCATCGGTGGGTCTGGCCAGCAGCCTGATGATGGCGATGAAAAAGTTCACTTCTGCCGACTGGCTCAGCAGCAGCGACTCGGGCGAGATCACGGGCAGCTGTTTCCCGAGCAGGGTTCTGGCCACCAGGCTGGCATCTGCGCTGGCCCGGCAAAGGATGGTGATGTCGCTGTAGGGGTGCCCCGCCTGGTGGCAGCGGGCAATGGTCTCCAATACCTTGTCGAGGGTGGCCTCCTTCAGGCTGTTGCCTTCGCTGGCCTCCATAAAGCTGATTTCCGCGTAGCCGGCCTCTTTCCCGGGGCATACCTGCTGGGCCACGCCGCTGTATATGGTTTGAAGTGCCGGGGAAAGCCTGCTGATGGCATGGGAAAAAAAACGGTTGTTGAAGCCAACGATCTCCCTGTCGGAGCGCCAGTTGGTATCCAGGGGCTTTTCCAGGTAGTTGTTGATCAGGGTCACTTCCCATTCGGGCCTGGCTACAGCGAGCAGCCCGGAGGTGAGCCCCGGCAGCCGGGCAAACTGTTCCACGTCGCCGTTGCGAAAGCGGTAGATGGCCTGTTTTCCGTCGCCGACCACCAGGCTCAGATGGCCTCCTGCCAGTCCGTTCTCCAGCAGGGGCAGCAGGTTTTGCCATTGCAGGGCAGAGGTGTCCTGAAATTCGTCGATCATGTAATGCCGGTACCTCTCGCCCAGGCGCTCGTAAATAAAGGGCACCGGCTGGCTGGTCACGACATCGGAAATTTTTTTGTTGAAATCGGAGATATGCAGCAGCACGTGTTCGCTTTTGATCTCTTCAAGCACCTTTTCCACTTCGCCCAGCACGGCCATGGGATAGATGTTGGCGTACACAGCCAAGCTGCTGAGATACTCTTCCCTGCCCTCTGCCGCCAGGGCCCGGATGCGTTCGAAAGAAGCGGTCAGCAGGGGCTTGATGCGGACGATGGCTTCCTTGTCGTGGGCGCTGGCCTTGCCCGAAACCCATTTGTCCTTGTCGATGGTGGCCAGAACATTCTTGCCCGGATCAAGTTTGTCCTTTACCCGCCCGGCGGCCAGTTGTTCAAAATACCCAGGGATGCCCCTGCTGCCCTGGTAAAAAGCAGACATCGGGATATTGTGCTGCCCGATCAGGGCCAGGGCGCTGACGGCCTCGCCGGTGACTTCCCCCTCAAAGCGCCGGACAGAGTTTCTGATCGTGCTGGCTATGTGCAGGAAGTTGGCCAGGGGGGTGGCTTTCAGCATCTCGATGTATCCGGTGCTGTCTTCCTCCATCAAGGTGGTGGCCATCGCCGCAATCTGGTTTTCCAGGCGGATGTCTTTGTCGTCGTCGGCCTGGTTGATCATGTAGGCCACCATGACCCGGGTCAGCTGGGGTTGTCTGCCCACCCGGCTGATAAGGATGTCGACCGCCTTGTTGAGCAGGGCCCCGGCGTCGAGCTCCACATCGAAGTTCATGGGCAGGCGGAGGTCGAAGGCAAATGTGCGGATCACACGGTGCACGAAGCTGTCGATGGTGCTTACCGAAAAATCGCTGTAGCGGTGAAGGATGATCTTCAGCACGGCAGCTGCTCTTTCCACCACTTGTTGTTCCGGAAGGGGAGGCAGGCTTTCCTTTTCCCATTCCTTCAAGATACTGCTGATCAGGGCCTTTGCCTCCGGGTTTTCATCTCCGGCGGCCAGTGAGGCGATCTGGCTCAGTGCCGAGATGATGCGCTCCTTCATCTCGGCTGCAGCGGCATTGGTGAAGGTGATGGCCAGGATTTGCTGTACCGCAGCGGGCTCCCTGAGCACGATCTTGAGGTATTCCTTGACCAGGGTGTAGGTTTTTCCGCTGCCGGCCGATGATTTGTATACCAGGAAGTTCCTCTGTGGTCCCCCGCCCGTCAATTGGGCGGATGGACTTGCCTGCCGGTCTACGTCCATGTTGAATATGGTTTTTGGCTTAGCATGGCATTGTAATACCGGGGGTCGCCGGTCACCTCTTTGCCCAGCCAGCTGGGCCTGGCAAAGGACTCACCGGCCGAACGCAGTTCGATCTCTGCCAGGACCAGCCCATGGTTTTCTCCATGGAAGACATCTACCTCAAAAACATGGTCACCGGCCCCGACCCGGTAACGCGTTTTTTCGATGCGGCCGGGTTCGCAGATTTCCAGCAGGGATTCTGCTTCCCCGGCAGGGATATAGTATTCCCACTCCATTCGCATGAGCCCCTTGTTGTCGCTTTTGCCCTTGATGGTCAGCTTGCCGTGGCTGCCCTCCATGCGCACCCTCACCGTGCGCTCCGGGTGCCTGCACAGATAGGCCTGTCTGATGCTTGTTCCGGGGTTCGCGCCGGGATCGAAATCGCCTTTTACCAGGAATTTGCGCTCTGTTTCGGTTTGCATGTTCGTATGAAAGGGTTTCTGTGAGGGTAAAAATAAGGTTTTTCGGGCATTGTTTTTTCCTTTATATTTACTCAAAAATACCCATCCTGGCTTTTATGGGCGAGCATTTACTGGTAGAAAAATATTCGGGCGAAAAGGAGGCCTTTGATCCTGAAAAGCTCCGTGCCTCCCTGCAGCGGGCCGGAGCCAGCCCTGCCCTTGCCGGAAAGGTTGAAATGGCCTTGCAGTCATCGCTCGAAGACGGGGTGACCACCCGGGAGATCTACCGCAAGGCGTTTCAGCTGCTAAGGAAGTACCAGCGCAGCACCGCCGCCAGGTATAGCCTGAAAAAGGCCATCATGGAGCTGGGCCCGTCGGGGTATCCTTTTGAACAGTTTGTGGGGGCCGTACTCGAGAACATGGGTTACCGGGTGGCGGTCGGACAGGTGGTGCAGGGCCAATGCGTGCAGCACGAGGTGGATGTGGTGGCCTCGAACGATCACCAGCAATTCATGGTCGAATGCAAGTATTACAACAGTCAGGGCAAATACTGCAACGTAAGGGTTCCCCTGTATATTCACTCCCGCTTCCAGGATATTGAAAAGCGCTGGAAGTCGACGCCCGGCATGGAAAAACGCAGCTTTCACGGCTGGGTGGTTACCAACACCCGCTTTACTTCCGATGCCATCGATTACGGGAAATGCGTGGGCCTGCGCATGGTAGGATGGGATTACCCCCGCCGCGAAGGACTGAAAGACATGGTTGAGAAAACCGGGTTGTTCCCGGTAACGGTGCTTACCCTGCTCACCGGCAAGCAGAAACAGGACCTGCTAAAAAACGGGGTGGTGCTCTGCCGGCAGCTGCTGGACCGCCCAGGACTGCTGGACACCCTGGGACTGACCCGGACGAAAATACGAAAGATCCTGGATGAAGCCGGTGATTTGGTGGGGTAGGGGGAAGATAGTAAGTAGTAGGTAGTAGGTAGTAGGTAGTAGGTAGTAGGTAGTAGGTAGTAGGTAGTAGGTAGTAGG
>SL_3KL_010_SEDDRAFT_10006952_pt1 | contig 10068 bp, 2 predicted proteins | sample SodLakKL_010_SED_2_FD_10381 | JGI IMG/M metagenome (IMG submission 10381)
GAGATCAATGAGTTTCTTGACAAACTGAAGTTTGACCTTATGCCTTCATATTTTGAGCCCTGTCCGCATCAGCAGATTATTTTGCGCATGCTGAATAACCTTGTAATGGCTTACGACCTCAAGGGATCAACAGAGAGGAAACAGGAACTGGAGGACCTCCGCAACCGCTTTGAAAAGCTTCTATAGGCTGTTTTATCCATCGCTGTTTTTGCCAGCAGCACAATGACCGACTCCTCGTTTGGCATGGCACTATGCATTCGCAAACCCTGCGGAAATCACGCTGCAGACGTTCAATTCAATTGGTGGCATAGGTCATTGCCTGAATCCTGTGATGCGCGCAAAACAGGTGCAAGATCAATGATGTAAATCCGCTTGAGTGGCTTTAAGATGTGCTCACTGTCATTCCCGGCCACAAGGCCGGTCGAGTTGAGGAATTACTACCACTCAAGCGGAGGCAAAACAAGGCAAAAAACTCAAAATACAAGCCATAGCAACCATTTTTAGTAAGTCAAGGTGCAATATGCCGAAGGCTTACGTATATCTGATATTCCAAACCTATATCTTGATGACCTTAAAAATTTTGTGCTGATGATTTTGCACATCAGTTACTCTAAGGAAAAAAACACCTGGCGGAAACTGGCTGAGATCTATCTGATGGTTTGAATTAACCTCGCGGGTCTCCTGCCTGAATATTTTATTTCCAACGTGATCGATCAATTCAACTATCAGATGTGCAGTTTCTGATGTTGATCTGACTCTTGCTGAAACAATATTATGTGTTGGTACAGGGTACACTTCAACAAGGAAAGTATTTTGTTCAGGATTCTTATCTTTTACCATTAACTGGTAGTGGCTTTGCTGGAATCCCTGCGTCAGCATTGAAGAAACATCCATAATTGTTTCAATTACAGCCTCCCCAAGCGTCCAGTTTAAAAAGCCTGGATAATCATCTGAGCTACCTCCGGAACTGGCAATTACTTCAGGGAAAAAGGCAAAACCGTAGTCTGAATATGGGCCAGGACCCAAATGACTGTCATTGCCTCCTTGATTTGCTGATGTAATTCTTCTTGGATTACAATTAATCACATCAACTGCCAGATATTGAGCGTCGCTATCACCACAGGAATTTGTCGCAAAAGCAGAGATATTACCTGGCCAGTTTCCAAAGTTAACGAATATGCTTGTTGTGCCCTGCCCGGAAACAATCTTCGCCTGGTGGGGAACTGCCCATGTATAAGAGCTTGCATTTTCAACCGGATCGATCGAATAGTTGACGTTTCGGCGCCTTCGGCATACTTCAATTGGACCAGATATTTGATCAGGTGTTGCTGGTGAGCCATTAACAGAGATGCATTTAAAATCGCTGGCACCGCATTCGTTTTCAGAGCTAACGCAAATATTTCCTGAAACAAAGGAAGAGCCAAAGCTCACATTGATCGAACTTGTTTCGTTTCCACTGATTATAACAGCCCCTTCAGGAACAACCCAGGAATACGATGTTGCCCCATAGACTTCAGAAACAGAATAACCCACGGCTGAGAGGCCACAAACCCCATCAGTTTTCCCGGCAATATCCATTGGCATTTCGGGTGAGCCTTTTACAAAAAGAGTTCTTCCGTTCCATGTAGGACTCTGGCCACATTTATTTGACGCTGCAACAGAAACAAAACCTGAACTGAAAACGGAAACTTCCACAGTGATGCTGGTTGTTTCTTGTCCTTCTATGATGGTCATTCCTTCTGGTACAGTCCATACATAATGAGTTGTGTTAGGCAAAGGCTCTATTGAGTAAGTAACCTCACTGAGATTGCAAAGGCCTGCGGTTGGCCCTGTAATTGGCCCGGGAACTTCCGGCGAACTTCCTTCTATAGTTACATCCACACTCGCTGTTCCTTTACATCCGTTGCCATCAGTAACAGTAACGCTATATGTCCCTGCTTCACTCACAAATATTGCGCGGGTAGTTGCACCTGTTGACCATTCATAGGCTGTGTATCCGCTACCAACATCAAGAACTGTTGAAGCTCCCGCACAAAATGACAAGGTTCCGGAAATCACAGGTAGTGGTGGCAAATATTCACCAGTGGTTATACCCGAAGTACCCTGACAACCAAAATTATCAGTAACGGTCACAGAAACCAGTCCTGCTGTTTCGGCATATATAGATCTGGTTGTTGCACCAGTTGACCAGAGATAGCTGGCATAACCCGGGCCTGCATCCAGCAGAGTAGATTCACCCGGACAGAAATATGGGTTTCCCGAAATAGAAGGGGTAGGATCCGGAACGAAGAATGCCTGAACATTGCCTGAACCTGAACAGCCATTACTGTCAATCACAGTCACTGAATAATAACCACCGGTGCCAACAACAATAGTCTGTGTAGTTTCGCCGGTTGACCACAGGTAACTTTGAAAACCAGCACCTGCATCCAGTTCTGTGATGCTTCCCGGGCAAATCGGACCGCCGGTAATGTTTATATCAGGCAATGGATAAACAGTAATATCAACTGATGATGAGGTTGATGACTCACAACCGTCAAAATAAGTTACAGAGTAGCTACCACTGGTGTTCACAGTAATGCTTTCGGTGGTTTCACCTGTGCTCCAGGTATTATTAAACATTTGGCTGGAAGTTAGAACCACTGAACCCCCATGACAGAAATCAGAAGGCCCTGATAAGCTAATTGTCGGTATGATCAATTCCGGCGTGATAACAGAAATGCTATCCGTAAGCACACAATCGTCCGCAGTTGTAACGGTAAGAAAATAGTTTCCCGGTGTGTCAACCTCAATTGATGAAGAGGTTTGCTNGCCAGGATGCCATAGATAATTCTCAAAGACATCATCCGGATCATTAATTTTTCCGATTGCAACAGCATCAATCATGTTAAAACCAGTAACAAAATCTGAGGCCAGCTCTATACGTATTTCTGAAACGGGGTAATCTGTTGTCGGAAATCTTATCTTCTTTATACTCGCCACTTTTGGTTCTTCTTCGGCTTTTTCATCGTACACGATTTGATAGTTGCCCGCATTATCCTTAACCCAAACGATATCTATGGCACCCGGGTTTAAAACCTGGTAGATGTCAATGAAGTTTATCGGGGCAGCATTCGGAAAATGCAGTTCAAGAAACTCTCTTTGCCCATCAGGGGTTTGACTCATCCATGCTTTGGGGCTTTCAGTATATTCCGGATAAACGTCCGGGCTTCCAAGTACTTGGATGGCCCCAAACTTTGAGGCTGATTGCTCGGAACTGGCAGAGATGACCTTGTTAGCATACCTGATTGTTTTGCTGGCTGCCTGAAGGGTAGTTGTGCCTCCTTCACACAAGATTTCATCGCCACTAATAACCGGAACTGGCATCGAAGGAAGAATTTCAACCTGCATCATCAACCTTCCCGGATATGGATAACTGACAAGATTACTTCCGTCCAGGTCAGCGCGGTAATAGGCACCATCTCTTGTTTTACTTCCTTCCCATTGCACACCAACCGGATAGTAAGGGGTCTCAGGGACTGCCTCCTGTGCAATTCCAGCATAATAATCACTATCAGTGATCAGTTGAGGGTTTTGGAAAAAGAAAGTATGGTAATTGTTTATCTCGTAACTGTCAGGAATAAAGGGCAGAGAAGTATCTAAGATATTGCCATCTTCATCCAGCAATACGGCATACAGTGGATAATCCTCCGTTGACCAGTGCAGGTATGTTCTTACTGAGTTGATTGTACCACATCCGTTCATACTGAACCGGCTAAGGATCAGGCCTTCTTCGTCGCCAAATCCGGCACCGGTAAGTGCCGGGTTATCATCATCATAGGAATGAACAACCCGGTTAACCAGCTGATTGACATATTTTGAATTGTTACAAGTGACATTTTCTTCGCTTTGCACCGGAACGGAAACAACTATTGAGTCAACACCGGTTTCATAGGGTGTCCAATCCGAAAAGATGACCAACTCACTGCAATAAGCTGGCACTTCTTTTTCAACTGTTTCTGAGTGCTTGATGTCACCTGTTTCCAGGCTGAAGATCTGGAGTGAAACAGGCAATGTCAAAGGATCTGCTGTGAAATTCCTAACCACTGCTGATACAGGGACAGGGCTTCCGTATGGAAGTGCGACTTTTCCGAGAGTATATAAAGCTTCAACCTCAACCATATCGGAAAACAGAGGCGAACCAAATCTTGTCTCCGGTCTGGCATCAGTGGCCCTGAGTGTTTCCGGGAATGACGTGCTCTCACTATGAGTTCTTCCTTCAAAAGCCATAATGATTTTCAAAAAATCCAGTCCGCTGTAATTTTTGATTGAAGTGTTCTGTTTCGTGCTCAAGACCGTATTAAGGCCAGAAGGCTCACCTGAAGGATTTGCAAATTCATGTGCCACATAAAGTCCGTTTCCATCATAAAGAAAAGTTTCTTCCGGATTAAAAGGAATGTCGTATCCTCCAGTCGTGGCCGGCAGTGTCAGGCTTCCGTCACGAACAAGGGTCATTGGTTCAATTACGTTATCCCACGAAATGGATTCCCTGAGCCGGTAACGTACTTCATAGCTTACTGCTCCCGGCGTTTCCAGCCATGTGAGCGTTGCTGCCGACACATCAATGCCGGTGGTTTTAAGACTCTCGGGAGGGTAGCATACTGCATCACCCGTTGTTGTGAAGTTGGGCCCTGAAACTTTAGCCCCAGTGCCACTTTCACATATTGTTCTTAAACCCCATTCATACGTTGTGCCACTGGCTAATCCTGAATCTAATCCCGAGATTGTGATGCTCTCCCCCATTGAAATTGCAGTAAGCCAATCGGTTGTTCCAACACGTCTGTAATACAAATTGTAATACTGTGCACCTTCTGCAGCCTCCCATGAAAACGAAGCAATTGTGTTTCCAACATCACCTACCGCCAAACCGGTTGGGTTGTTGCAGAGAGGGGGACTTATTGTAGAAAAGGTTTTTTCTGAATGCGGAGATTCTTCTCCGGTGCAGTTACTTTTTACCCGCCAGCGATAAGTTGTATCCGGGAGCAGACCTGTTGCTTGATAAAACGTATTGTTGGTGTAAGCCTGTATCCATATTTCAAATGGATAAATGCTGTATTCTGCAAGAAAATCCTGAAAACCGTCCGAATCCCGGCCCTCCCAGGCAAATCTTGCTGTAGTGGCTGCAATATCTGTTGTTTCAAGATTATAAGGCTGGCCGCATTCATTCACATCAACCGTTGAAAAATCCTTCAGGGCTGAATAAGGAGAATGGTCTGAACAAATTGCTCTTACCTGCCATTCATAATCACCTTCAGGAAGATCAGACAAGGTGTAATCATTCTGACCGGTAGTTACTGCTGTCCACGTCGTATCAAATCTGCTTACTTCATCTGTTGTGTTTTGCAGGTATACTTTCAGTGATCCGCTTACTTCCGATTCCGATGCCACTCCAATGGTATATCCGACAGAATTTATTTCTGTTCCTTCAGTNAGATCGGAATCTGCCATCTCTTCCGGAGAGATCAGGTAAAAACTACGCTGGTAAGCAACACCTCCCTGAGGTGCCATCAATTGAGAAGTTGATCCATCATAATTTAGCACTGTTGAACTGTTTCCGGTAATTGTTACAGAGAAACTACAGGTGCTCGTATTGCCTGCTGCATCAGTTGCCTCATAGGTATTCACGGTGGTTCCAGCAGGAAATATATCGCCGGGCTCAAGTCCGGAAACCTGAATAAACGACACTAACTCGCAATTATCAACCGCATATGGAGGTTCAAAATAAACTGTCTGGCAATCACCCAAGCTACTTGATTGGATGATGTTTTCCGGGCAGAAAATTTCAGGCGGCTCTGCATCCGTTATTGTCACAGTGAAAGAGCAGGAATGCGTTCCACCATTCGATTGAAATGTAACGATTGTCGCCCCAACCGGAAAGTTTGAACCGGAATCGAGGCCGGAGTCCAGATAAGCATCATCAGGAGGAGTGTAATAGACCACTGCATAACATTTCCCCGGATCATTAACAGTGTCTATGTCACCAGGGCAAGTTATCCCTGTTGGGGCAGCGAATGCATTTGCATGCAAGTAGTTACTCCCGGGCGGAATTCCTTGCAGGAGTAATACTGCTACTGCTACGGGCAGCACCATTTTGCCGCAACCATAGATTTGTTTAAAAACTTTCATGGCTTTGTGGTTTTATGGTGCTTACTCCCTTATTTTCATGTCGGGAAACTTGTCGAGATACTTTCTCTGTGTATACAGTGATTTCTCCAGAGTTGATTCAACAAGATTAAAGATTTTTTCCCTGTATTCAGGATCTGAATCAATGCGGCTCCAGAATGGATGCTCTTCCATTTTCATGATAACCATGTCTTCCAGGTCCACTGTAAATTCAAAACCTCCTAAAATAATATCATTCAATTCACCTTTAGTATTAACTGCTTGCATATAAACTTCCCTGGCCATATCCAGGGAAACTTCTACCTGATCCCTGGATACTTCGAAATAAACCATATCCTCAGGAGAGGGGTAAGCGATATTTGCTTCGGCAGACATAAAACTATTTTGATCCAGAAGATTAACGGTGCGTCTGTCAAATGATTGATCAGCAGAGGGTTTAAATCCTGTAGCCTCAGCATAACCCGGTACCAATTCGGCTAAGACAGCATTTGAACTTTCAACCTGTGCTTTCAATACTTCATATTCTGTCCGCAAAGCATTGATTTTTTCTTCCTGTTTGATGATTACACGGGTTAAGTCGTTTGAATTAATTCCAACAGCAACATTGACCATGCTTACACCCGGTGCAATTACATGCATATCTGCCCAAGCCACGCCAACAATGTTTTCATAGTCCTTAAGTTCCATTTCATCAGGATTTACAGCCTTTCCGAAGCCATTGCCTAATTCACTTGGCAGGATATAATCTCCCGGCTGAACCTGACCCAGAACCCTCACAGGAACCTGACCCATAAAAGCGATTTTCACAAATCTATCTTCCTGACCGTCCGGGGGCATGTTACCCAAAACAATGGGGTTTGTTGATACTACCATGATCTTATCTGCAGTGGCAAGATTCGCGGTTACAAAACCATTTATCAGGCCAACAATCTCTCCGGCAGCAAACCGTGCATCAGGATCTTCCTTCGGGAGCCATTCTGCATAGTCAGCTGCGCCTGATTGGTAAGTAACACCAACACCTGCTTCTTTAAAACCAATATAAGTTGCCAAATCAGCAACTTTATGCCCCAATTGCAATGCTTTTTGGACATTATTAGCAATTTTTAAAAAAAGGTTACTACCGGATTCAACAATCAGTGATGGAACCGGTGCAGTTACACAGGCACCAAACCCCACACAGGCTGTGCTGGATGTAGCAGCTGCAGATAGCTTTACAACCCCCTGGCCTGTTTCAGCAAAACCAATTAACTGCTCAATAACGTAGAGGGCTATATCGGTACCTTTCAAAGCTAGTTCAAGTTTATGTCCGGTATCATTTCGTAATTCAGCTAATGTCTGGCCTTCAACCCTTCCCTGCATTGTATTCGATTCTGTATCCCAAAATGACAGGAAGTTATTACCAGAACTACCCGAGCCATTCACTTTTATAGCTATTCCCTGGTCGCTACCTTCAACTAAAAGAGGATAATCAGTATAGGTGCCCTGATTCCCTTCACCGGGATTGGCATTTATCTTAACCTGACCGTTGGCATTGAGAATGTTATTAATGGTTGTTTCACCCCCCACATTCAATCTTTTTGCAATTCCAACACCTCCGGCAACGGTAAGTGCACCGGTGTGAATGCCGACAGATTCAGTTTCATCTGTTATTGCCATAGGACCATCAAAGAACGCACTGCCGCCAACATACAGGTTTTCGCCAATACCGACACCTCCCGCAACCACTAATGCACCAGTTGCAGTACTGGAAGCACCGAGATCTGCATTATCCAGCGTTACATTTTCATTGAAAATGGCATCCATATTTACCAGCAATGGTCCGGTTAAGACTGAAGGGCTGTTATTGTTTACGTTGAATGAGCTGTTCAGATCGGTAACGCCATCAACATTCAATGAACTGTTCAGATCGGTAGCCAGGTCAACTGTAAGGCTACCCGAAAGCAGTGCAGGGCTTAGGTTCGCAACCGTGAAAGGCCCGTAATTAGTGGTTTCTCCGCCGATGGTATTCAGGAATACATTATGCTCAACAGTCAGGTTCTCACCTATATTCAGACTTCTGGCAATCTCCACGTCACCATCACTTTTAATGCGCAATCGTTCAATATCGTTTGTTACCATCATTAAGTCAGCATTGTCAGTAGTTCCTAACTTATCTCCCGGCGGATTTGAGTTAGAGTTTCCAAATAAGGACCAGGTTTGTGCTGGAATTCCTCTATTATCGCTGTCAGATGTTATCAGTTTTGAAGCAGTTCCCGAGTGTAATGCATAAGGTACAGATATTAACTGGGCTGCTCCAATAGACCTGTAATTTTGTCCTCCGTATTCGTCCATTTCAATTTTTATAAAATAGCTTGCCTCAGCCCAGTCGATATCTGAAAAGCTGCCTGAAAGGCTCAGCCCTCGTCCGACTTCGATATTGACCAAGCCCAGTGAGTTCGTTAGGACAGGATGGGTTTCTGAATACACAATGTTGTCCGAATCTTCTCCCTTCAAAATACTGATCCTTAAATTAATGTCCTGGTCAGCGATAATGTGCCCGCTATAATCCCTGATTACAGCCTGGTACTTAAATGCCTGTGGTATTTGCGCAACAAGCGCAGCTGAGCAAATAATCATTGCCACAATGGTAAGCAAAAGCTTTTTCATGGTTAACCTCCTTTTTTGTTATGTATGGATTTTGATTGATTAGTATAACCACATTCAATTGATGCTCCATTTTTGTAATGATTGATTTATTCCAGTTCTATTGTTATATTATCGACTATTAGCGTATAATATCTTACAGAGGGACTGTAATTCAAGGAAAGGCATAGTGCTTACGCAGGCTGTCAATTTTAATTAATGATCAATGAGCATTTGTTATCAACGCTATAGATATTTATTGAATAATCAGTATATCATGCCTGAAAACTATTGTCTTTGTTCCAGTGAAAATTCAATAAAAATCAGCGACATATCTTGTTCGGATATCTGTGGTATTTAACTTATAAATATATATAATAAAAATTACTTAGACAATAGTTCGGAGATTATTTAACATATGTAATAACACTAATTTAGATATTAATCAAAGATTTAAAATAATTTTAGACAAAACATTTGCAAAAAATAATCAAGAATTGCCATCAATAAGCAATGTGGCCAGTTCCTCAAAGTTTTTTAATTCCGGTACATCCCGGTGAGTGATAAGGGAGGCAATGTTGTTCATGTAAGGCGGACTGAAAGCCAACTCATTTTTTAGCTCTTCAGTGATGGTGACATTCCCGAAGCCGATGAGACCGTCACCTCCATGGACCACATGATGGTTGTTGTCCTGAACCTCTGCTGAGATTCCGGGGTTTGCTACGCCCTTGCTTCTTCCAGGGCTTTTTTGATCTTATCGAGCGGCACTTTGTCTGTTTTTCCTTCCAGTTCCAATGCTTTCAGGATGGCTTCCTCTGTGATTATGCCGGTTTCTCCGGCAAAGTAAAGTATGGCAAATATGGCTGCATTGCGTGCTCCCACGCTGCGGAAGTCTCTTTGTATGATGGTGGCACCGGTCTCGGGTAATTCCAGTCCGCTGTCAATAAAGAGTATGCCTTTCTGCATTTGTGTAATTCGCTGCCTGTTATGGTTTAATCCATCCAATGAGGTGATTATCGCGAAGTCAGGTACGCTGATGCCATGGAAATCAATGTTTTCGGGGCTTATGTTCACCTCTGCCGTAGAAAAGCCTACGCCCACCGTTACCGGGTAAGACCCTTTTTGTGTCACATGAAGTCCTGCGGTCATGGCTGCTTTTGCCAGCAGGTTGGCTGCCAGCTGTACACCTTCGCCTGCGCTGCCGCTTAACACCATCGCCCTGGGTTTATCCAGGCTGTGGGTATATTCCTGAGGAACGTCTGGTACCTTATCCAGCAGGTTATC
>SL_3KL_010_SEDDRAFT_10006954_pt1 | contig 10067 bp, 10 predicted proteins | sample SodLakKL_010_SED_2_FD_10381 | JGI IMG/M metagenome (IMG submission 10381)
AGCCGCCGAGGATGGCGACCCGCACGGGACCCGCTGCGGCCGGCATCAAGCGACGGCGCGAAGCACGGTCGCGTGCGCGGCCGCGGCCTCCTGGCCCAGCCGGGGCCGGGTCACGCCGCCGGACTCGAGCACCTCGAGCACGTGCCGTGCGATCGCCGCCGGGATGTCGACGCCCGTCGTCTCGATCGAGTTGCGGAACTCCATCGTGTGGTTGACCTCGAGGACGAGCAGGCCGCGCTCGGACTCGACCAGGTCGACAGCGAGGATGCCGCCACCGACGGCCGCAGCGGCACGGCCGGCGAGGTCGGCGATCGCGTCGTCGACGTCGCGCCGACTTGCGACCGCGCCGCGGGCCGTGTTGGTGATCCAGTGGTCCGAGGCCCGGTCGATCGCGGCGATGACGCGGTCGCCGACGACGAAGGCCCGTATGTCACGTCCGGGCTTGACCACGTGCTCCTGCAGGTAGATGACGCCGTGCTCGGGACCCCCGAGCGCGCGCTTGTGCTCGAGCACCGCCTCGACCGCATCGCGGTCGCTCAGGCGCGACACCATGCGCCCCCAGGAACCGACGGTGGGCTTCAGGACCACGGGGTACCCCAGGGTGTCGCAGGCGTCGAGTGCCGCGTCGTGATCGAAGGCCACCAGCGTGCGGGGCGTGGGAACGCCGTGGCTGGTGAGCGCGGCGCTGGTGGCGAGCTTGTCGCCGCACAGCGCGGCGGTGACCGATCCGTTGAGCACCCGCACGCCGTGGGCTTCGAAGACGCGGGTCAGCGCGAGTCCACGCGTCTGTGCCACGCAGCGCTGCAGCGTGACCAGCGGGAGATCGCTGGCACGCTCGCCCGAGAGCGCGTGGACCTCGTGTGGCGCGTAGCGGTGCTCCGCCGCCACGCCGAGCCGCTCGAAGGCGTCGAACAAGAGGCGCTCCTCGGGACGAATGCGATCGTAGACGATCGCGACCTCTGGCCGGCGCGCGGTCACTCGCCCCAGTCCTCGGCCTCTTCGGGGGCGGGCTCGAGACGAAGCGGGTCGAGCGACACGACCTCGAGCTCGCTGCCTTCGTCGCTCACGAGGAGTTCGCCCAGTTCCAAGGCGGCCGGGTCGGCCTCGACGCGGCCGTAGGGGGTGTCGATCGATCGAGATGGCATCGTTCCTCCGAAGCGGCGACTGGGCCGCGGGTTGCGTTTCGAAAGTCGCCATACGTTGACGACTCGCACGAGCCGTATGGTACGGGCGCCGCTCTACGCTGTCAAGTCGCACACAATAGTCGTACAGAACGCATGTTCACCGCCGTTGCCCGGACGCCTCCGGGGCTGTCGACAGGGCGTACGGGGACCGACGATGCGAGCGCGAGTCCGGTCCCAGGGTTACGTTTCGTAAGTAGGGTTAGCGACCGAGCGCGACGACGACCAGCGCTGGCTCGAGCGACGGATCGAGGTCGAGCAGCGCCGCCACCTCGTCGTCGTAGAAGCCTGCGATCAGACACCCAGTCAGGCCCAACGCGGTCGCGGCCACGACGGCCGCTTGCGCGGCAGCGCCGGCCTCCAGCGTCAGCAGGCGGTACGCCCGTGCACCGTGACGCGCCATCAGCCGCGCGGGGATGCCCGTCACCACCACCGTCGCCGCGAAGGCATCGAGGTCGGCGCGGTCGAGCAACGCGCTCGCCAGCGACGACCGAGCGTCGCCGGAGCCCAGCTGTTCGAGCGTGTGCTCGCGCGCGTCGTAATGGTAGCGACCAACGCTGAGCTCGCGGACGGAGTGGACGATCACGTACGCCTCGAGTCCGGACGAGTCACCAGGCACCAGATGCGTGCGTTGGCGACCATCGATCAAGCCCGCGCAGGCCCACAGGACGCGACCCAGCTCCTGCTGGTCGATCCAGCCGCCCTCGGCAGGCTCGCCACGGGCGCCGGCGAGGGCATCCCACACCTGCGCGCCCTGGCGCGTGCGCGTCAGCCCCGGCAGGCGGATGCGCTCCTGCGGGTTGGCGTAGACCTTGTAGCGCGACGCGGTACCGGCCGCTGGCGCCGCGGCCGCGCCTCTGACGAGCATCGTGGCCTCGTGAGCGGCGCTAGGTATGGAGCGTCTGAGTGCCATGCGAGACCCGGAGGATACCACCCCGGCGAGCACCCGCGTCGGTACACTGGCCCCGTGCGACAGGCCCTGCTCGACTGGTTCGACGTCAACGCCCGTAGCTTTCCCTGGCGGACGCCCGGCCCGCGCGACGCCTACGTGGTCCTCGTCGCCGAGGCCCTGCTGCAGCAGACGCAGGCGGCGCGGGCGGCCCCCGCCTTCGAGCGCTTCGTCGCACGCTTCCCGACCCCGAAGTCGTTGGCGGAGGCGCCGAGTTCGGACGTCTTGGCGCAGTGGCAAGGGCTCGGCTATTACCAACGGGCGCTGCGGCTGCGCGCGTGCGCAACGGCTCTGCTGCATCGCCACGGCGGTGCCGTGCCGGCCGACGTGGCCGCGCTCGAGGCGCTGCCTGGCATCGGTCGCTACGGCGCACGGGCGATCGCCGCGCAGGCGTTCGGTCGGGACGTCGTCGCGGTGGATGCCAACGTCCGCCGGGTCGGCGCACGTGTCCTCGCCCTCGAGTCACCCGACGACCTCGCGATCGAACGTGGCCTCGAGGCGCTGCTGTGTAGCGCTGCGGCGCCGCGCGAGCGTGGTGTGTCGGTGACCGAGGCGCTGATCGAGCTGGGGGCGACCGTCTGCACGCCGCGCGCGCCGGCCTGTTCGACGTGCCCGCTGCTGCCGACATGCGCCGGCCGCGACGCGCCCGAGTCGTTCCCGGGCCGTCGCGAGGTGCGCGCCAGGCGCCGCGAGGTGATGCACCCGCTGGTCGCGCGGCGCGGTGCGTGCGTCGCGCTCCAGCGGCGGCCACGGAGTGGGCGCTGGCCCGGCCTCTGGGGCTTCCCAGTAGCCGTCGTTGGCGAAGCGCCCGACGGGCGGGCGCTGGCCGGCTTCGAGCACGTCGTGACGCACCGCACCCTGCAGGTGCGACCCTTCATCGTGGCGGCGCAGCGTCTGTCCGGCGAGCTCGCTTGGCTCCCCCTGCGACAAGTGGCGGCCGGGGGTGGCGACCACCCCGTCGCCGTGATCGACCGGCGTCTCGCCGAGCGGCTGCTCGACCTGTGGCGCTCGGATCGCGAGCACGACGAGGCGGCGGCATGACTCGCCTGCGCGTGCGCTTCGCCGAGACCGACCAGATGGCCGTCGCTCACCACGGTGCCTACGCGGCGTGGCTCGAGGTCGCACGCGTCGAGTGGCTCCGCGAGCATGGCTACGCCTACACCGAGCTCGAGGCGCAGGGCGTGTCGCTGGCCGTGTCGGCGCTCACCGTGCGCTACCGCAGCGCCGCACGCTTCGACGACGAGTTGCGCGTCGAAACCCGACTGGTGGCCGCCGCCAGCCGCGGTTGCCGCTTCACGTACGCGATCCGCCGCGACGCCGACGACACCCTGATCGCCCGTGCCGAGACGACGCACGTCGCCGTCGACCGGCGCGGTCGAGCCGTCCGCATCCCGGACGCGTGGCATGCGTTCCTGGAGCGTCAGGTCCAGCGCGAGCACGCCTGAGACACGATGCTAGACTCGGCGGCACGAGCGCCCCGCCGGCGCGGGGCTCGGAGGCCGCCATGCCAGAGACCGTCACGCACCCCACACCCCAAGCCACGACGGCGAGCCCCCGCATCGTCGAGCAGGCCCTGACGTTCGACGATGTCCTCCTCGTGCCACAACGCTCCGCCGTGCTCCCCAAGGACGTCGACGTGGCGGGCCGGTTCACGCGGCGCATCGCCTTGCGCATCCCGATCGTGTCGGCCGCGATGGACACCGTCACCGAGACCGCGATGGCCATCGCCATGGCCCGCCAGGGCGGCATCGGCGTGGTTCACAAGAAGCTCACCGTCGAGCAACAGTCCGACGTCGTGCGCAAGGTCAAGCGCTCCGAGTCGGGGATGATCGTCGATCCGATCACGCTCGGGCCGCTCTCTACGATCGGCGACGCCGACCGTCTGATGGCGGAGTACCGCATCTCGGGCGTACCGATCGTCGACCCTAGCGGCCGGCTGCTCGGCATCCTGACGAACCGCGACCTGCGCTTTCGAGGACGACATGAGCAAGCGCGTCGACGCCCTGATGACGAAGGAGGACCTCGTCACCGTGCCGGTCGGCACGACGCTCGAGCAGGCCCGCGAGATCCTCAAGCGCCACAAGGTCGAGAAGCTGCTCGTCGTCGACGAGGCCTTCATGCTGCGTGGTCTGATCACGATCAAGGACATCACCAAGCGCATCGCCTACCCGAACTCCGCCAAGGACTCGCTCGGGCGGTTGCGCGTGGCCGCTGCGGTCGGCGTGGCGCGCGACCTCGAGGCGCGCGCTGCCGCTCTCGTCGAGGCGGGGGTGGACGCGCTGGTGCTCGACAGCGCCCACGGCCACTCCGAGGGCATCCTCGACGCGCTGACCTACCTCAAGACGTCTTTCGACGTCGACGTGGTCGCGGGCAACGTGGCCACGGCGGCTGCGGCGCGCGACCTGATCGCCGCGGGCGCAGACGCCGTCAAGGTCGGCATCGGGCCGGGCTCCATCTGCACCACGCGCGTGGTCACCGGTGTGGGCATGCCGCAGTTGACGGCGATCCTCAACGTCGCGGACGTGACGCACGCCGCCGGTGTGCCGCTGATCGCCGACGGCGGCATCAAGTACTCGGGTGATCTCGCCAAGGCCCTCGCCGCCGGCGCCGACGCGGTGATGCTCGGCTCCATGCTGGCAGGCACCAGCGAGGCGCCCGGCGAGGACATCCTGCGCGATGGACGACGCTACAAGGCCTATCGCGGCATGGGCAGCATGGGGTCGATGGCCGGCGGCAGCGCCGATCGCTACTTCCAGGAAGACGCCCAGAAGCTCGTCCCGGAGGGCATCGAGGGCATGGTCGCCTACAAGGGGCCGGTCGACGACGTGGTGTACCAGGTCGTGGGTGGCCTGCGCTCGGCGATGGGGTACTGCGGGGCGGAGAGCGTGCTGGCCCTGCAGGAGCGCGCCCAGTTCGTGAGCATCACGCAGGCGAGCCTCATCGAGGGCCACCCGCACGACATCACCATCACGAAGGACGCCCCCAACTACTCGGTCCGGCGCTGACGGAGCCGCATCTCGTTCGCGTTGGCCGTGAGGACCGCAGCGGCTAGAAGGTCAGGACCTGGTCTCCCTCGGGTTCGAGCGTCAGGAACGCGTCTCTGACGCTATCGACACCGAGCGTCAGGAAGAACGTGAAGGGCGACAGGACACGCTCTTGGAGGCCGCCGTTTGGGCGCAGATGAGCGCTCAGTCGAGCGAACTGACGCTGCACCTCGTCGTCTTGGCGCACCAGCGAGCGCCCGACGCGCTCCCGCAGCCTGACCAGCGTTCGATCGAGGTGGTGGCGGCCGCGGTCGACGGCGCCCTCCAGCGTCGGGTCGAGCGATCGCGTCGCCTCGAGCAGGTCGCCGAAGGCCTCCTCGATCGCGGCGAGCGCGCCGTTCGCGGTGTCGCCGTAACCGTGGCGCCGCAGCTGCAGTTCGCAGGCGGCTCGCTCCGGATCGGCCATGACGCGGCGCCAGTCGAGGCCGTGGCGATCCAAGATGCGCCTGACCGGCGGCTGCAACACGGTGGCCGTCGCACGTGGCCAGACCAGCGGCATCGCCACGTCGTGATGCTCGTACACGGGCTTGAGCTGAGCGACGTAGCGCAGCTCGCCCGGACCGACCACGAACGCCGCCGTCGGCAGCACCGCGTCCTGCAAAACCGGTCGCAGCCCGGCCGCGGGCGTCACGGCGCTCGGATCGTCGTCGAGCCACGCCGTGATCGTCGCCCGTTCGACGCGCTCGCCCCCGAGCGAGAGCGCACCGCCACGATGGCGGAGCAGCGTCCTGTCGCCGCCCCCCGGGCGCTCCACGAACAGGTTGCTGGCGTCGTCGCCGCGGCCGAGCAGCGGCGGCCAGCCACGCTCTGCCAGGCGAGACCCGGCCTTCGTGATCGCGGCCGCGCTCACGCCAGGGTCGTCGAGTTCGCGCTCGAGCGCGTCGCGCCACAGCACCGCTACGGCGGGATCGAGCGGGTCGACGACCAACAGGCCGGCGTCCCCGAAGAGGCGCAGCATCAGGCGTGCGAAACCGTCGCTCCAGCGCAGGCCCTCACACGCCTCTGCCAGCAGCGCGTCGACGTCGTCAGCGTGCTCCCCCGNCCCGTCGAGGCGCCGGAGCGCCGAGCGCGCCTCGGCCACGTCGGCGGGATCGAGCGCCGCCCGGCCCACCGCAGGCCCGGCCGGAACGTCGATGGTGAGTCGCGTCAGACGCTCGTCACGACCCAGCACCCAGGCGTGGTCCATCTCGTCGACGTCGTGGTCCTGGGTGGCCATCCAGAAGACCGGCACGACCGGTCGCTCGGGTGTGTCGAGCCTGCGCGCCAGGGAGATCGCCGTGGCGGCCTTCGAGAGCGTGAAGGTCGGGCCCAGGAGCCAGCCGATCTGCTGGCCCGTGACGACGACCCGCGCCTNGGGATGGGCGAGCTTCTCGAGGCTGGCACGTGCGACGTCGCCCGCGCCCCAGGCTGCATGGGCAGCGCGGAGCGCGGACACCAGGGCGTCTCGGTTCACGGGACGCTCGGCCACGAGCGCGGCGTCGACGTCGCTCGGCGCGATCGCGAAGGCGTCGTCGAGCGTGCCCGTGCGGTACGCGTCGGCGAAGGAAGGTGTGGCCTGCTGTCGGTGCGGCACGCGGCAGCCTACCGCGACCTGCGGGTCGGCGTGCGCCTCGTGCGCGACCGACCAGCGCCTTCGCGCACCGTCTGGCACGCGTGGTAGCATCGTCAGTCAGCGCCCGTGCGGGCGCCGGACCCCATGGAGATCCACGTCGACCTCACCCCACCTCCGTCCGAGTCGGAACGGACGCACAGCGCTGCGCCGACGGATGTCGTGAGCGTGGTCGTCGACGTGCTCCGCGCTGGCACGATCACGGCTCACCTGCTGGAGCGAGGGGCCGACGCCGTGATCCTCACCTCCAGCGTCCGAGCGGCGCGGCAGCGCGCTGCCGCCGACGGGGCGCTGCTGGTCGGCGACGTCGGCGGTGTGCCGCCGGAGGGGTTCAACCACGCGGCCACCAACGCCTCTGTGCGGTCCATCGAGTGCGCCGGTCGCGAGGTGGTGCTCCTCGCAGACGACGCACCGCGTGCGCTCGCCGGAGCGCGGCGACGCTGCGTGCTGGCGGGCCTCGTCAACGCCGTCGCCGTCGTCGAGACGGTCATGGCGTGGGAGCCAGCGCGCGTCGTGCTGGTCTGCGCCGGTGAGCACGGCGAACCCGACCTGGCGGATGCGATCGCCGCCGGGCTGCTCGTCTCGCTCTTCGAGCGTGCGTCGCGCGCCATGGGCGACGTGGGCCCCTCCGTCAGCGGCTCCACGCGCTTCTGCCTGAGCGTCCTGCGCACGACCAAGGACCCACTCGACGGCGTCTGGGCCTCCTCGGTGGGCTCCGATCTGCGCACCGTCGGCCTCGAAGAGGAGGTGGCCGCCGCGTCCGAGATCGCCACGAGCGACGTCGTGCCGCTGGTCGAGTCCGTCGATCACGCGTTCGGTCGCCCCCTCGTCCGCCTCGTTCGGGTGTGATGCACACCCTGCCACCGCTCCCGGAGGCGGTCGCGGTGCTCGGCAACCCGGTCCATCCCGTCGACCTCGACGCTGCGGCCGATTGGGTCCTGGCCGCCGCGGAGGGCGGGACGCCACGGCTGGTGGTCACCTTGAACCCCGAGATCGTCGTTCGAGCCAGGCACGACGAAGCGCTGCGAAGGGCGCTCGGCCGCGCCGACTTGACCGTGGCGGACGGCGTCGGCGTGGTGTGGGCCGCGAGGCGTGCGGGCTTCGACCTGCCCGGGCGCGTTCCGGGCGTCGACCTGGCATTCGCACTGCTCGAACGCGCGGGCCCGGACGTGCGTGTCGCCCTCCTCGGTGGACGGCCCGGGGTCGCAGAACGTGCGGCAGCCACGGCGACGGAGCGTTGGGGCACCAACGTGGTGTTCGTGCGCGACGGTTACTTCGACCGGGAGCGCGAGGGGGACGCCGTCGCGGCGGCGGTGGCTGCGACGGGCGCACACGTGCTCCTGGCCGGACTCGGCGAGGGGCAGGAGGTGGTCCTCGAGGCGCACCGTGAGGCCTGGGGCGCACGCGTCCTCATCGGGGTCGGTGGCACGCTGGACGTGCTCGCCGGCGCTGCGAAGCGCACCCCGGCGTGGACCCGCAGGTTCGCCCTGGAGTGGGCCTGGCGCGTCGGTCTCGACCCGGCGCGCTGGCACCGCATCCCACGGCTGCTGCGCTTCGTGGCGCTGACGCTGCGCCACCGGCGCTGACCTTCAGGGCCCTCAGCGCGCCGCGAGCTCGTCCAGGCTCTCCTTCTCGGAGTCTCCGTCGGGCATCCCGGCCGGGTAGCGACCGTTGAAGCAGGCCAGACAGGTCTTCGCCAAGCCGATCGCTCGCGACAGGCCGGCCTCGGAGATGAAGTACAGCGAGTCGGCACCGATCCTCTCGCGGATCGCCTCGACCCCCATCGCCGCCGCGGCGAGCTCCTGGCGCGCCGCCGTGTCGATGCCGTAGTAGCACGGGAAGCGGATCGGAGGGCTCGAGACGCGGAAGTGCACCTCGCTCGCGCCCGCCTCGCGCAGGAGCTGGACGATTCGGCCCGAAGTGGTGCCGCGGACGATGGAGTCGTCCACGAGCACGATGCGTTTGCCCACCACGGCCTCGGTCGGCGCGAGCTTCAACCTGACCTTCTGATCGCGCAGGTGCGGGCTCGGGGCGATGAAGCTGCGGCCGGCGTAGGGCGACTTGTAGAGGCCGATGTCGTACGGGATGCCCGAGCGTCGCGCGTAGCCGAGCGCGGCTGCCAGACCAGACTCGGGCACGCCGATCACCATGTCGGCGTCGGCGGGCGCCTCGTCGGCCAGGGCCTCGCCCATCCGCAGCCTGGCGGCGTGGACCTGGGCGCCATCCAGGACACCGTCGCCACGAGCGAAGTAGATCCACTCGAACGCGCACGGCGTGGGCGTGCTCGGTAGGACCTGCCGGCTGTGGAGGCCCCGGTCGTCGGCCACGACGAGTTCGCCTGGCCGGACGTCCCGGATGAAACGTGCGCCCATCACGTGCAACGCACCGGGTTCCGACGCGAACACGTAGCCACCGTCGTCGAACGCACCGATCACCAGCGGCCGCACACCGTTGCCATCGCGCAGACCCAGGATCCGGCGCTTGTCCATCACCACCACCGCGAAGCCACCCTCGAGTTCACCCATCACGCGCGCGGTCGCGTCCTCGAGCGACAGGTGCGCGTAGCGGGCGACCAGGTTGATCATGACCTCGCTGTCGTTGGTCGTCTGGAACACCGCGCCCTCGCCGAGCATCTCGTCGCGCATGCGCCTGGCGTTGGTGAAGTTGCCGTTGTGCGCGAGCGCCAAGAGTCCCTTGTTCGAACGCACGGTGAGCGGCTGGGCGTTGAAGCGCAGCGACGATCCGGTGGTGGAGTAGCGCGTGTGACCGATCCCGGTGCGGGCCAGCGCGAAGCGGAGCTTGTCGAGGCGCTCCTCGGTGAAGACCTCCGTCACGAGGCCCATGTCCTTCTCGATGCGGATCTCGTCGCCGCCGGCCACGCAGATCCCGCACGACTCCTGGCCGCGATGCTGGAGCGCGAACAAGCCGAGGTGCACGAGCGCGGCGACGTCGACCGGGTGGGGCACGTGCACGGCTACCACGCCGCACTCCTCGCCGGGCTTGTCGAGCGCCTTGGGGTCGTCGTCGAGGACGAGCGACAGGTCGTCGAATGGCATGTCTCTCATATGGCAAGCGCCTCCGCGATGGTGCCCTCGAAGGCGCTGCGGAGCACGTCGAGGTCGAGATCGAGTCCTCCGCCTGGCGCACCGTCGTGACGGATCGTCAGGCGCCTGTCGGCGACGACGCCGAGGCGGTGGGCCTCCAGGCCCATCGCTTCGGCTGCCGCGGTCACGTCTTCCACCCTGTGGTCGGGCACGGCGACGAGGGCGAGGGCCGCCGCCTCC
>SL_3KL_010_SEDDRAFT_10006955_pt1 | contig 10066 bp, 4 predicted proteins | sample SodLakKL_010_SED_2_FD_10381 | JGI IMG/M metagenome (IMG submission 10381)
TATCGCTCAACAAATTGGCATGTTGAGTATGCCAATAGGTAGTATGACGGTGTTCAAGATCGAATCCGCTCCGTTCTGATGCACAGGGATACCAATGAATTAGTATCCCTGAACGCCATAACCGAATAAAAGCAGCCGTATCAAGTTTTACATTCCATTCCATATGATTGGATAGTGAACCTGCATTCAAACTAACGAATCGAGTTTTCCTGGCGACTAACTCACGGTCCCGGTTGATTGCAGCAGCTATAATCCTTGCAGAACCAACTACAGATATAACGGTTTTCTCATCGCTCGATTGAAGAAGATCTAGCAGTAATTCTACCGACGCCTGTTCCCGAACCGGGCGATCCTTTATAGTATCCATTTCATCTGTTAGTGGATCAAGGGGTCCACACACAACTGGAACTGTACGTCCCATCATATAGTTCATTTGCATAACCGACAAGAAACCGGGATCACGCGCAATGTCATAACCAAGCGGTGCGGCATGGAGAAACTTCTTCGTTGCATCAAGCAAAACCGCCTTCAACTCGATTTCCGGTAGAGCGTAAATTGTTGCCAAGTCAAAATGGTCATCCGGATCTTGCGGCGGGTGATACAGATCGGTAATATGGATGAGAGGGATTTTCGCCAATGTCAGTCCTTTCTGTGTCGTAATATATATAATGTTGCGATATTGTTATTATCCGGCAAAGTAATTTATACTATTTTTATTGTTCTTTTTCAAGACTACAATAATATATTTAGATAATTAATGATTACATGTACATCACATAACTATAAAAGAGGTGATGTTTGCCAGGAAATGCGGCGTTACCTTGGTTAGTAAATTTTCCCGGTTACCGATACAGCAAACCTGGATTAATGTAAAAATCCGGAAACTCATCCCTACACTGTAGTATCCATTTACTCCGTGGAAATCAAATCCCGCGTGGATGCTCTGGCTGCAAACGACACTTGAAAGACACCCTGTTTTTTAATATCTTGTAAAAATAAACGGAGAGATGTTGGTTTGTAAGATGCTAACAAACTCTGTCTAATTCTTGTTATTTTGGTGTACTTGAGAAATCATAATTACCCAAAATAAGCGAATTTCGACACTGCCCGGTGGTGTAACTGGCAACACGTCTGACTCTGGATCAGAAGAGTCCAGGTTCGAACCCTGGCCGGGCAGCGATCAGATTGCGCTTTTTACTGCCGCCATCGTCTAGGGGTTTAGGACGCCGCCCTCTCAAGGCGGAAACACGGGTTCAAATCCCGTTGGCGGTACAGGAGAATTTTACAGCCGTTATACCTTTCGTATAACGGCTTTTTATGTACGGTACTTGTCAATAACCGACAATGAAATTTACGCATCTATATTTTTTTATAATATTTTTTACACTTTCGATATCAATCAGAGCCGGAACCGATTACCACCTCTATTCCTCAAATTATTTTTCTAATTCAACTTTTGTTGCAGCCGGTAGTGAAGGTCAACTTTTTGTATCCTTTGATAACGGACACACATGGGAGTCTATCTCGCTTGATGAAGATAATATCATCTATGGAAGTCATTTTTACAAACCCTTACAAGGTCTATTAGTTGGATCAAGCGGATTAATTTACGTTACATCCGATGGCGGGGAATCCTGGTCAAAAATTCAATCCAACTTGGATTATAATCTTTATGATGTCCAGTTTGTTTCACGCACGACTGCATTTGCTGTCGGTGATAACGGAACAATACTAAAATCTGATAATAGCGGGAAAAATTGGTCACATCGAAGTCCTGATACAAATGAATACCTTTTCTCCCTTGCATTCTATAATGAAGATAAAGGTATAGTGACCGGATCCAACGGATTGATTTTACGCACTGATAATGGCGGCGAAACGTGGGAAGAAATTCCATCCGGTACACGTTCGATCCTGTATAATGTGACAATTGCCCAAAACGGAACTCTTTATGCCTGTGGTTCGGGTGGAACAATCCTTGAAAGTACAGATACCGGAGCAACCTGGACATCACTGCACAGCGGGACACAAAATGATTTGTGGACCATCAAATTTATAGACAAAACAACCGGTATGGCCGGCGGTGAAAACGGCGTACTGGTGCGTACCACAAATGGTGGAAGCTCATGGACTTCCATTTCATCCGGTACCATGAACCGCATTACATCACTCAGTTTCTCTCCTACCGGAGATGGAGTCGCCGTTGGCCTCGGCAGTACGATTTTACTCACAAACAATGCAGGTTTACACTGGATACTACAACAGGAACGTCCGGCTTATGCACTCTATGCAATTGATTTCCTGGATGAAAACAACGGTATTATAACCGGAAGCCGGGGCACAATCTTACAGACGACAAACGGCGGAACAACCTGGAAACCATTACAAAATATCCCGCCGATAACGCTTCTTACAGCTGCGTATCCGGAAGACTCCCATATTATTGCAGGCGGACAGTTCGGAGCACTAATTCAATCAAAAAACAATGGCAAGCAATGGAATGCCATTCAGAGCAATGTATCGGGCTGGTTATGGAATATGCAATTTGTATCTTCATCAACCGGTTTTATGTGCGGCGATGAGGGAGTGGTAATTAAAACAACCGACAGAGGAGAAACCTGGAATAGGCTTACAACAAATGTAGAAAATCGATTAAACACCTTGCATTTTATTGATCAATATACGGGTTACATAGTAGGTAGCCTTGGCATTGTTATGAGAACGGTTGATGGAGGTGATTCCTGGGAAACATTCTCTCTTGATACAGACAATTGGCTTTGGGGAATTCATGCTTTCCCGAATAACCGTGTTATTGTAACCGGAACAGACGGCCTTATTGGAGTAACTGACGACGGTGGTGATAATTGGCGTGTTAAACTAATTGATCAAAAAGTAATTCTAAGAAATATCCGGGCAATTGATGATAATAGATTAATCATCGTGGGAGATAACGGTTTGATACTTAAAAGTACTGATGCTGGCAGATCCTGGAATAAAATCGACAGCGGGACCGGTAATAATCTATGGAATGTAAAATTCATTAATCCGAATACCGGATTTATTGTCGGAGAATTCGGAACAATTCTCCGTTCGGATGATGGGGGAAAATCTTGGTACAGAATATAATACAAAACAATCTCACAACGTGAAAATATAAATACCATTTTATGCACTCATCCCGACTACCTAAAATAATCCGTCTAAATAATAATCAGCCGCTCCTTCAGCGAACCGATAATCCGTGGGAAAACAAGGTAGTTTTGAATCCAGCGTGTATACGTGTTCAGGAACGAAAAATATGTGAATCAGTTATACGTGAATTGGATGTAGGTCAAACAATTCTTGATAAATTATTATCACAAGATTCGCTTGTCTTTCTTTTATATCGCGCACAAGGTGAAGAAACCCCTGAATATGATTATCGGAAGTCGTCTCTTGGTTTATCGATATTCAGCCCAACACTTGAGCTTTTATATCGGTATCCGAATCCGGTTATCGTTCCGGATACTGAATATGATGCGCTTGGTGTTGAGGACGCACGTATATCGAAATTCGGTGATACCTTTTACCTTTTTTACACTGCATTTGCACCAGACGAAGATTGGGGAAAAGTCAGAATAGCAATAGCCACATCAAAAGATCTCATCCATTGGAAAAAGCACAGTTTATTAAAGGGCTCTTTCAATACAATAGATAATAAAAATGCGATGTTGTTTGAAGACCGGATAAACGGATTATATCATATGCTGCATCGTCCGATGGATAACAGAAAAGAAATGCATATTCATCTGGCCACAAGCAATGATATTCTTGGCGAGTGGGTCGACAAGGGCCCGGTAATGAAATCAATTCCGAACACGGAATTTAAACAAACCTGGATCGGAGGTGGTGCTCCTCCACTCCTCCTCCCCGATGGGAAATATCTTATTATTTACCATACCGGTAACTATAAATTCGACATGACGCGGGAATATACACTCGGCATTGCAATTGCAGATCCCGCCGAGGAAAATTTTATTATTAAAAGAGATGAACTTCTTCTTAAACCCGAAACAAGTGCTGAAAAAAACGGTGACACCGAACTGGGAGTAAACAATGTTGTCTTTATTTGCGGCGCATATTTTTACAATAATGACCTGTACCTTCCTTACGCAGGAGCGGATAGTGTCATCCTCGGGGCAATGATTCCCGCCGGCGAACTGAATCGATATCTTACTTCATGAGGTTAACCATTTCACAATTATATTATTTTTAAGTGATTTAAGAGACCGGGTCGATGAGAAATAAACGGTTTTCTTTTCACCGGCATCTATATCGAAATAATTATCTGTTAAAATTATGTCATCTTTCATCATATCCAGATATAAATTTTTTATAAACAGACGCGAAGCCACCTCTATACTGTAATTGTTCTCACCAACCTTTGATATTTTTATTTTAGGGTTTCCTTCGGGGAAAATAAAATGTTTTGGCTTGACAATGAAGAATCTGTTCTCTGAAATTATTTCTCTTTCAACTTTATACCGAACCCGAAGATATTCACTTGCCGGATCGTTAATCGGAATATCACTATTTTTTATTTCAACTGCGATTCGGGATGTATTCTCATCAACAGATATCCTTTTTTTAAATAGCTGTTTCTTCTTTGCCCGGGTATCAAACAGATCGAGAATTAATGTACCTTCAACCTTTTGGAGCGTATCGTTTGTAATAAAAATGTTATATTTCCCTCTTAATTGATGTATACTGACTAATACAGGTGCAAAGAATCTCTTGCTGTAATAATACCCTGCTTTTGGTCGTAACGAACTATCGATAACCGACCAACTGCTGACCGGCCAGCAGTCATTTAATTGCCAGAAAATACTCCCTGCAGTATGAAATTTTTTTCTGCGCCAGTGTTCTATCGCATATTTTAGTGCTTCGGCTTGCAGCAATTGCCCGCGATAGATAAACTCGTCATACTCATTGACAAGTGTATAATGGCCTGCTTGAAACTTATAAAGACGCTCCGTTCCCTCGACTTGTTTATTATGGTGTTCCAAAACCGGTGATTGAAAATTACGATCGTTCTTTTCAGTCACCTCATCAAAGGTTTTACGGTTTGGGGGTGCTTGAAAACCAAACTCAGTTACGTAACGGGGAGAGATATTACTGTAATCCTGGAAATCTTTCCAGTTACTCCAGCTATCCCATTGATGATGATTCCCGTTTGTTTCTTCATTTGGATGCCCCGTTCCAAATGGTGAGCTGCGCCAGTATGGCCGCGTATCGTCAAACGTATCGCAAATTTCCTTAATTACATCCCTGAAAATACGGGCACCCTTCATATCATCCGGTTTTTTTGTGGGATTTTCGTTACAGTACATATATTCATTCTCGTTGTTTCCACACCAGATAATTATAGAGGGATGATTTCTGAGTTTTTTCACAACTTGAGTCGCTTCGCTCCGGACATTTTCAACAAAATTCTCATGCTCGGGGTATTCACCGCATGCAAACATAAAATCCTGCCAGACCATTAACCCAAACCTGTCACATATATCATAAAATATTTTCTGCTCATATATACCTCCGCCCCACACACGGATAGTATTCATGTGTGCATCGGCAGCTAAATGAAGTAGCCGTTCATATCGAGCATCCGGTATACGGGTAATAAAATTATCAGCGGGAATCCAGTTAGCGCCTTTGGAAAAAATCTTCCGGCCGTTTATTTCAAAAATAAATGATTCACCTGCTTCATCTTTCTCGCGAATCAATTTCACGGTGCGAATACCAAAATGAGTTTCGTAACTATCGACCACATTTTCAGTTTCATCAAGCAGTTGAAATTGTGCAGTATACAGGTATGCTTCACCCCAACCGTTCGGCCACCAGAGCTGCGGTTCGGGAATTTCCATACGAACCGAAGCAAAATCATTTTCAAGCCTGACCGCACTCTCTATTATGTGATCGTCACCTGAAATGATCACTTTCAGTTTATATACTTTATTCTGATTTTTCTCTATACCGGAAATACACTCCACGACGGCATGATCGTTATCAATCGTGACAGTTTTTATGAATGGTTCCTTTAGCCGTGTGCCATTTCCCATTTCTATATAGATTGACCGCCATATACCGGAGGTGGTTAACTTTGGCCCCCAATCCCATCCGAAAGAATACTGAGCTTTTCGTGCATATACCCGCGCCGGTTCATTCGCCACGAGTAATTCACCATATTTCTTTTCCAATGCAGTAATACATTCGGTTGGTGAATGAAAGATTATACATACTGAATTTTTGCCCTTCTTTATATTGCTCCGTATATCTATCCTTTGTTCAGCGAACATATTATCTGATTCAGCAACGATTGAATCGTTTACCAGTATTGTAGCAAACGTATCAAGACCTTCTACAATTAATTCTATTCTCTTATAATTTTCAAAATCCGCAGAAAGGGTAAAATCTTTCTTATACTCCCACGTACATGTATCAACCCATTGAACATCACGCTCATTCATCCGGTAATATGGGTCGGGAATAATGCCGAGCGACATCAAATCCGTATGGACAGTTCCCGGTACCCGGGCATTCATCCAACGAGTAAGATCATTTTTGTGTTTGATTTTTCCTTTTGAATCTTTATGTAATCGAAATTTCCAATCACCTGTTAAGTCAACTACTTTCATTTACTGTTTCTACCTTTATGAGTATTTACATTATTAAATGGTTAATTATAATTACTTGCATAAATTTATAATAATATTCTGATTTATCGAAACAAGATTGTAATAGAGCCGTCAGATTCATCAAAATGCACCATTAATTCGATAGAGTACACCCCATCGTCATCTTGAATATCGTTGTCCACGATTTTAATTCCCTTACCCTTTACCTGAGCAAATTCAAACGGCGATACAACAGAGAGCTGTACTCTCTGCTCATTTATTCCCCGCAAAAGAATGTTTATCTCAGATTGTTCACGGTCGAACTGAACATCCTCTATTATGCAATTCGCCTCCCGCAGATATGGTTCTTCAGGGATTCCCCGCTCCAGTGAAATGGTTGCAACTCCCCGGCTTAATACGGTCGAGTGTACCTTCTGTCCGTCGTGCATGATATTTTTAAAATAATTTCCATTCCCTGAACTGTTTACGGTTGTTAACTGACCTTTATTCCAAAAAGAGTATGTAACCGGATTGAATGAATGTGGAATATTCGGATTAAATGATATATTCCATCCGTTGTCCCGTACACCCGCAAGCCGGTACATGACGTGTAAATACCATCCCCCCGCCCAAAGGAATGCAGGCTTATCGATTTCTCCGTACCGTACTGAGGTGGGATCAGCGTTACGGTATTCGAAAAATGAAGGTTGACCACGTGGACTATCCATTATCCCGTTTATTGTCATAAATTTACGTACGACAGACTCTGCTTCATCAGGCAAACCGGCAGCGAGTAACCCAAGCGCATACCATGCATTTCCGTGCGGCCATACACCACCGTTAAGATATTGATACGCTGCCCCGGCTTCCATTCCCTGAAATGCGTATATATCTATAAGCTTATGAAAATCGGCGGGCATTGCAATACGAAGTCCGATTTTTTCATCAATTAATTCATTCTGTGCGGTCTTAAGTAAGAGATGCATCCTTTCCTTATCAAGGATATTAAATACTGCAGCAAGAAGCGAGCCCGCATACAAATGGCGATCGATCGTATGTTCATTCAGCATGTTTAATAGATAACCGGCATCGTCATCCCATAATCGTTCTACTAATTTTTTTCTCATTACCGTAGCTTTGTTCAAATATGATTGCAACTCAGTTGCGTCCATATCGAGCATCGTCGCCAGCGAAGCAAATGAATCAATTGCCCTGATTGTCAATATTGTAAGATAAGCACGTGCACCATAGATATCCCCGATATCCCACCAGTCCGGACGTGATGCATACATCAAGCCATCTCGATAGTTCTCAAGTATAAGATCTAAACTTTTCTCGGCTATCGGGTACAGCAACACAGATGTCTCCTCATCACCGCTGTGCAGCATGTACGAATTTAATAGTATGATAAACCAGAGATGATTCCAGTTATCCGATCCCGCAAATTCAGTTGTATATCTGTCATCTTTCCAGTAATAGGCGTGCGGAAGTATATTGGTGTCATCAGTAAGTGAATGCAAAAATAAGAGATCACTCCGAACCCGTTCCACATCGAACATGACCGTACCGAGATTCGTCAGGAGCATATCGTGGGTAAAATAAAAATTATATTCTGCCGGACACGGCATCGGTACATATTCACCGTCGAGGTAATGAAGGTTTGTTTGCAATAATGCGCGAGACCATCGAAGCGTTTGCATATGGTGTTCTTGATCTAAAACAAATACCGGGTCAAGTGCGTAATTCATTACCCGGTTTTCATATACCGTAACGCTATGCTCCCAATTACTCAATGCAGCCTCAATTATTTCCTCCCATTCGTCCATTTTGCATGAACCAATAATTTGTATTATCTCTATTTTCTCACCCGGATCGAGCATTTCAACATATTCATACAATGCCCGCGGTTGCTTGAGGATTTTGCTATCATCACTCAATAATTGAATACCTGCAGCAGACCAATTCACCGGCGTACTCCCTGCATTCAAAACAAAAACTGCCGTTGAATCGGTATCCTGGTCCGGATATCCGACCACAAAAGACGTTTTGTCAGTAAATTGCAAAACAGCTCTATCATTAAGAGTGAATGAGTGACTGGCTCGAACGCTGACTGACAGCGAGGAAAAAATCTTAAATTCTTTTATCTCCTTCGTATTATTGTGAACTGTGATACGCATAATCATTACCGGAAGATCTTCCGCAAACCTGTAATCTATTGATGCACTGTACATTTCTTCTGCCACTGAAAAATGTGCGAAATACGGAGCCCACGAGTATTCCCACGCTTTCGATCCGATCGATTCGGTTATCCCGTCTATAGATAATAGAATTGAAAACGGATGTGATTCGTATCCGCGATGCCAGTAATCACTGCTCAGATCAATGCTATTTGCTAACGGATAATAAAAACTTATCCTTGAAGGGAGCGGGAAACTATTATGGAATCCTGCACCTACATATTTCCCGCCGATTTCAAGCTGTCCATAACCGCCGTCGAATGATACAGCGATGTCATCAGATTCAGACGCACTATACAGAGGTCCAATAAATATTCCGATACACCATACCATTTGTATTAGTCGAATTATACGATTCTGCATTTTATCTTTTCCTTATCTTACGAGAAGCATTTTTTTTACGGCAGTATATTCTCCGGCACGGATCACTGAAAAATATACACCGCTTGGCAGGTTCCTCGCATCCCATAGTACGGTATGGCTGCCCGGCTCAATCTCACCGGATATGAGAGTTGTAATTTCTCTTCCAAGCATATCATAAATTTTTAAGTCGACCATTTCTGTAATAGGAATGGAAAAAGAAACGGTCGTTGTTGGATTGAACGGATTCGGGTAGTTCTGATATAAAACAAATTCTACAGGTTTATTATCAAGCATATGTTCTGACATAGATGTACCAATATCATATAGATCTTTAATCGCCGCAAAAGATATAGCATAATTGTAAATACGAATATCATCCAACACACCGTTAAAGTTATATTGAGTGTTTTCGGGAAGGACCTGTCCGATCATCAGATCGATCGTCGTTGTTAATAATTTGCCTGAAAATGAGGAAAATGCATCGAACTCACCATTTATATATAATTCATAATCGTTACCGTCATAGAGTGCAACAATGTGGTAATAATCACCAATGGTAAGCTCGGTTTGTGAATCAAGGTCTTTAATGCCATCACTCGTTTTAACCGTCCAGCGGATTCTTTTATCGGTGATGGATATCTTCCACCTGTTTTCCCAGTTCCCATGTGAAAGCGGATATGCCTCACGCTCATAAAAGGCACCAACCTTGATCCAGAAGCTAATGCTGATCGCATCGCGAAAATTCAACTCATCTGTATTCTGAACTCTAATATTATTAGTAACGCCGTTAAATAAGTATGCACTGTTTGAATT
>SL_3KL_010_SEDDRAFT_10006956_pt1 | contig 10065 bp, 4 predicted proteins | sample SodLakKL_010_SED_2_FD_10381 | JGI IMG/M metagenome (IMG submission 10381)
TAGTAGACGTGCGGTGGGTCGCTGTCCGGATTGCGGTTCCAGCTTTGACGGTTGACCATGTAGACATTGTACCAGGCGTGGAGTTCAAGGCCCAGTTTGTGTGCTTCCTCGACGGCAAAGCCAAGCGGATCCCAACCGGGATCTTGTCCGGAAACTCCGACGTTCGCCGGGCCGGTCAGCAGGCTGGACCAAGGCAACCGCTCGCTGTCATAGAAGGCGTCTCCGCGGGGCACGACCTGAAATACAATGGCGTTGAGACCCATATTTTTTGCATTATGAATAAGATTGCGAAGCGCTTCTTTCTGAACCTCGGCATCAGCAGTAGCAGGCGGCCAGTCTATTGCGGAAGGGCCATCTTCAGCCGTGGCCAACCAGAACGACCGGAATTCTTTCTTGGGCGGATCCGGTGATTCATTTTGAACAGCCTGAGCCTGGACTTGTATAGCCAAGCCCAGATACATCAATGTGATACATGACAACAGTAGAAAATTTCTCATAGCAATTACGGTCTTTTAAGAATGGTGGATGGGCTGTTTCTCTGCACTGCCTGAACGGCAATTACCGGTATGGATAATCTGAAAAAGTAAGGGTCCCTGTTTCAACAACCTGATTATGCCTGATCATGCAAGGTTGATACATTATAATATATATACGTTTTTAAAGGATGTAAAACTTTTTTGATAGCGTTGCTCGTGTCCTGCCGGTAACACAGGAGACGTACACTCCCGGGCGGATGCGCCCTGCCGGGCGCACATAAAAAAAGGCACTCCGAGTTGCTCGAAGTGCCTTTTAAAGAGTCAGAAGGTATGACTTATTTCACCAGCATCATTTTGCGGGTGAGGACGTAGCCATTGGCCTCGAGGCGGTACATATAGGTACCTGAAGCGAGGTTGGTTGCGTCAAAGTCTATGGTGTGGCTGCCGGCTGGCAGGTCACTGTTGACCAGTGTGGCCACTTCGCGCCCAAGCAGGTCGTAAACTTTCAGGGAGGTCATTCCAGCCTGACCAATCTCAAATCTGATCTGCGTGGTCGGGTTGAACGGGTTCGGATAGTTCTGATCCAGGTTGTAGCCTTCCGGCAGGTCGGCAAGACGCTCGCCTGCGCTAGTTTCAACTTCAAGCGGATCTTCACGGGTGAACCACTGGACGGGTGCCGTAGTGGAGAATCCGCCAACCACCAGGTTCAGGCCGTCCGGAGAGATGGCCATGGAGCGATAAATCGGGTTGAATGGGTCACCTTCGCCCTGTTCCCAGGTAAGCTGGTCAACGACTTCGATATCGCCGGCACCTTTCACATTGATGCCATAGATAGTCAGGGCTTCCCAGCGCTCGGGATCACCTTCGGGATTGTTACCGGAACCGGATGCAGAAGCAAAAAGCACACCATTTTCAGGGTATACGGCAACAGCGCCCGGATCCATACCAATGATCGAGAGCGTATCAAGAACTGTGAATCCGGCGATGAAATCACCTTCGTGGACTTCTACACGACCACCGACTTCGAGCGTATCCGTACCTTCAACAAGGTTGGTTACAAAGTTGGTGGGTTGGTATACGCGGGTAACATCGTTTTCATCAGTAAAAGCCGTGATGGCACGTGCAAATCCGGCGCGGTTATCAGAGACGTTGAGAATGAACTCAAAATCTTCGCTCATCATACGGATGGGCTCACCCGGGAATACGGTCGAGTAGAAGATGTCACCATATTTGTCGGTTGCGATGTGGAATGCCTGAGAAGCGGTCTCGGTTCTCATGACCGTGATTTCACCTACATCAAGGCCATCGCCTGTCGCTGGATCAATGCGGATTACAAATGCGCGTGAGCTGTTCCAAGGATTACCTTCACCGCTTGTACGATACCCATGCGAAGAAATAAGAACCGTTCCGTCGGGAGCAGAGGCCATTCCTGTGATGGGGCCGAAGCGCAGCAAAGTATCGGCTGTCTCTACGCCAATAATGTATGGAAGATCTTCACAAAGTTCTTGTGTAGCCGGATCAATGCAATACACGGGGTTGATCCGCTCATCTTCCGGCATAATACTGTAATAGGGACCGGACCAGACAGTTCCATTTCCACCGAAGGCGAGGCCATGGGATGCAGTTACCGAAGAATCAGTGGGCAAAACAGCCTCAAATTCCCAGCCATTCTGCGCAAACGTGTACATTGGCAGTATCAGTACGGCTGCCAAAAGCAGTAATGCTCTTTTCATAATATGTCTCCTGTTTTTTTTGTGATGTGATATGAAGGCGTAAGCCAACACTCTTTGTACCTGTATGTAATACAAGTCCCAATTTATGCCACCTGTATCAAATACGCAATGTTAAATTTTGGTAAAATCGCTTTATTTATTATTAAAACAGCTTTAAAAAGTCCCGTAAAACAACTCCATCTCCTGCGCCATCTCCAGCTTCAGTACTCTGGTCTCTGAGGTGACGCCACCGATAGTTGTGCCGATAATTCCGATGAGCAGCTGCTCGGGATTGTCGCTGGAAACAGCCAGTGTGGTAGCACCCGGCGGCACGATTTCCGGATACAACTCCTCAACCTGTCCTTGGCGGTAGATCATGATCGACTCGATGGTGTTGACCGCCATCACCAGATCGCCTCGTGCCGTGAAAGCCATGCCACGGACTTGCATATCATCGGATGGCATCATGGCATATTCTTCTTCATCTCCAGGTGTATTGTCACCAAGAATGGGAACTCTCCAGACGCCGGACCTGCCGTCCCTGACCATTCCGACATACAGATAACCATTATTAACATGCAGTGCCCGAATGGTTCCGGGCAGAGAATACTGTGAAAAGTCGCCGGTTTCGGTATCAATTCTGACTATGTTATTGTTGGCAGCACCCCAAATATAACCGTCGGGCCCAATGGCAATATCCTGTAGCAGCAACGACCTGGGGAGTTGAGCAAAAATTTCGGGAGTCGGCGCATCAGCTCCGCCAAGAGCTATGGATGGATCCACGCGGTAGACCACGTTGACATTTAACCTGATGGCATAGATTTTCCCGTCTTCTCCATGGCGGATCCTGTTGTAAATCCAAGGTTCCCGTTTGGCGCTGATTGCCACCAGTTCTTCCTCTTCCACGTCAGCCATGACAATTCCGTCATTGCCACCGGGCTCAACATTGGAAGCGTAAAGTTCACCGTCAAATCCGGTAGCGATGGCCCGGGGGCTATCGGTCCCCTCAAAAACAGGATACGGTGTGAAAATCTGGCGCAACTCATACTGCTCTTCGGGATCTTCGGGAAACTCCGAGTATTTCTCCGCATGGACTTTCACCACACGGATCCTTCGTTCGTCACCGGGATCGTTCGGAGGGGTGACAAGTATCTGGTCGTCCTGCAGCGAAAGGATCTCGGCCCGGCTCGTCCCGAAGTAAACGATGATCTGGGACTTGTCGGTCCCGAAATTCTGGCCATTGATGATCACCGGCTCAACACCGGTCTCGGTTACCGTTCCAACCCCGGCAAAGGCGCTCCTCTCCGGTATGACCTGTGCGACTACGGGGTCGGTGTCATCATACTCAAAATCAGGATCGAAAATGATGTTGCTGTCCTCGGTGCAGGCACCCATAAATAGCAGGGCGGCCAGCAGGGACAGTATCGAAGTTTTATTAAAATAGCTGGTTAACATGCGTCGTATCCAATGGTTTAAAATCCGAATTGAACGGAGAAGGTGTTGACGTTGGAGAATACATCAAAAGTCGTGTAGGAGTAATCGATCGCCAGGTTGATGGAACCGATGGGCTGACGGATCCCGAAACCGGCAGAGATCTGCTGTGTGTCGGTCGGATAGCCGTACCCTGCCCGAAGCGCAAACCGGTTCAGGAAGGTGTATTCCCCACCGATAATGATCTGCTCGCTGTAGTCACGCGGACGGTTGGCATCAATACTGAGCAGGAAGGAGTGCATGTCGCGGTCCACATCAAACAGATCCAGAATGTCCATGGAGATGCCCATGCGGAAAGTCAGCGGCAGCTCATTGTTCTGCTCATTGTACGATACGTCTTGCGAGAAATTCCGCAGCGACATGGCAATGTTGAGGCTCTCGAAACCAGTACGGTAGAGCACGCCAAAATCAAAGCCGATGGTTTCCGCCATGTAGTCGTTGCGCACCAATGATCCATTTGAGTCCAGGGCGCTGGTTCCGGAGCCAAGATCCATCCGGATGTACTTCAGATTGGCGCCGACGGAGAACCGCCCGGTCAGGGCACGCGCATAAGAAATCCCGGCCGTATAGGCGTGCGGCCGAATGGTACCAAGGCGGTAGTACCCTTTTTCACCGGTTGAGAGGATAGTCTCGTCGATATCGCCATAGTCCACCATGACAAAATTGATGCCGAATACACCGTAGCGGCCGTCGCGCGGTCGCCAGGCAATGGCGGCCATGTTGTAGTCGATACCGTCGATCCAGTTGACCATGCCGAACGACATATCAATATTCTGCGCCAGGCGGGACAGCGATGCCGGATTGTACAACATGGCATAGGCGGCATTGGATTCTATGGAAGTCATGGCGGTACCCATTCCAGATGCCCTGGCATTGGTGGATACGCTCAGGAACTTCATGGTGGTCTGGGCACGCTTGGAACGCTCCTGGGCAAAGGCGTCTGCCGTCAGCAGGAAAAAGCCGAGCAGCAGCAACGCGGATGTTATGAATAATTGCTTTTGTTTCACGATCAAACCTTTGGTTTATAAAATGAGTAAGACCTTGTTACATGACGACGACCAGTTTGCGGGTAACCCGCTCTCCGGTCTCCAGATTGTCAAATACTACAATGTAGACTCCGCTGGCAACGAGCTGCCGGGACTTGGTCCGCAGATCCCAGAACGCGTCACCGCTTCCGTCACGGTGCTCGATTGTCTGTACAAGCTCCCCCAACTCGGTGTAAATTCGGATATTGGCTTGGCCCGGTACGTCGAAAAACGCCACCTCGTCACGGATTCCGAGACGCAAGTTATCATCTGTCGTCCGTACATAAGGGTTTGGTGCAATGGCAATCTGCCCCATCGCCTCACCGGCCTGACGCTGCAGCCTTGCCGGGTCATAGGTCTGCGTATAGTATAAACTGCTTCTCATGCGGCCGGCCGGAATCATAAGGTCCGGATTTGCCTGGCGCTCCGGGCTGACGGCACGGATGTGGTAGTAATAGTCCCTTCCACGGATGGCCGTCTGGTCAACGTAGGAGCGCTCTGAGGGAGATGCCGTGTGGATCAGGTACGCCGTGCTGTCATGTCGTTGCTGTGCCCGGTAAATCTCGAAAGCATCCACCTGCGCGATATCACCGTCATATTCCCAGTCCAGGAAGATGCCATCACCTCCGGAACTGACTTCAAAGAAGCTTGGGGGATCCGGTGGATGCGGGAATTCCTGACCCTGCAGAAAGGTGTGCTGGAAATTCAAAATGGCCCGTTCGAAGGTATGAAGCAAGGAATCACGTCCGGTAAGCACCCACTCGTTTTTGTTCAGGTCGTTCATTACGCCAACCGAACCGTCACGCAGCTCATGCTGGGCATCGGCCGCGCGGTCCTCCACGAATGCTTTGTATGCCTCGCCAATGGAGCGCGCCATTTCAATGCTCAGGCCGGAAACGCCTTCCACCCAGACAATACGGATGGACTCGCCGGGAGCCAGGGTGTAGGGCCCGTAGGCCTTCATGGCAGACATCCCCCCGGATGTTCCCAAGCGCGGGTCACGCGTCTGATTGGCAAAATCCATGAAATCGCTTGCGGAATGAACCAGGTAAGCATGACGGTCCATGACCCCTCTGGACATCAGGTTGTACTCGCGCTGCATCCTGCCACGATTGAACGGATCATTTCCGGATTTGAGATCGTCATCGGAGTTGATGTGCCCCAGGGTGCGCGGCTGCTGCATGTCATTGCTGTTGTCCGCGGGTGACATGTCGGCGTGAATGGTGGCATGACCGACAAAATGGTGGGAAAGCAGGTGGCCCAGTGTATCTGAAAGAGCCATGAGGTTTCCAGCGCTACTGGGCTGGATTTGCGGTGCACCAATGTTGTTATAGTCAAATTCCCGGTTGGGTTCATATCCGTGCCAGGCATACGTGGCACGCATGGGGGGACCGCCATCGGAGAAAGGTTCACCCACCGACTGCCCGCGCAGTCCATCACCCCACCGGTCGTTCATGGTGTTTCGTCCCCACCCGGTGTGGTTGGCAACCATATATCGGGATTTTAGGATCGGGGCATAGCGGAACTGGAAGTAGAAATACAGGTCATTCAGTGTCTGCTCCGGGATGTCGCGATATTGCCCCGTTTCGTTAGTAAACGTGTAATCGTGAATGTGGTAGTTGTCGTGCTTTTCATGGGCAAACTGGTGGATTTCCCGGGTAAAGGTCAACCCCAGCGCTGTCTCGAGCGTATTGCGGATCATGCGGTCAGAGGGCAGGTTGGGATCAATCTCATCCGGTATGGAACCCGCCCCATCGGGTATGGCGGTATCCTGACCGTCCACAAAGACATCTGGTGCCGGCAAGCGCGAGTAAAGGGTTAATTCTCTCGTAAAGAAATAATCGGCTCCCAGGACACGAGGTCCGGTATGGATGACCTTGTAGTCGAACGGAGCGTTCACGCCATCATTGAAGCCGCGGGCTCCGATCCAGAACGCCTTGGTAGCCTGCGCATCCTGATGTTCAAGTATGGCCGGCCAGCGCAGACCATATTGCTGTCGTCTTACCAACCCGTGCTCCCGCTCATTGCCAATGGCGGAGAACCAGTTGTGCAACGATCCGACATCCAGCCATCTCGCTTCCTGGGCCGATGCTGTTCCGCTGTATGTCCATACAAGGACCACACAGAAAAACAGTGCTGCTTTACTCAAGGTGAAAAAATATTTTCTCATAAGATAGGTACTCTGATTACATCAATATGCTTTGTTACTTGGTATCATTAGAACCGCACCCGGATGCCCCAATAGACATTTCGAGGATTCAGGAAGGTGAAAAAGGTATGGTTTGGCATTTCTATGTAGGCCTTGTCATCAAGAACCTGCTGGACGAATTTTTCATCGGCCGGTAAAAATACGCCGTTGTGATACTGGAAATACTCGCCAAGCTGGGTATCGTAGTAGAGTACGTTCATGTCTGACATGTCTATGGGCCGCTCTACGTCATTCAGATTGGCAACGGGTTCAATCGGCACAAAATCGACACCGGAGGGCCGGAAGTCACCAGGCCGGTCGTTTCCGGGAACGGCGGCGTAGGCCAACTCATCAAGCACGCTTTCCGGCAAATGCAACGAGCGCATGTAGCGGTTATAGTCTTCGCCGGTGGAGAATCCGTACGACGACGACATGCGTCGTGTATTGAGCACATTATCCATATCCATGAAGAACTGGACGCGAGTTCCGGCAAGTTCAAATTCGCGGCTGATGCGGAGTTCCACGTTGTAGTAATCCCTCCATTGGACGTTGTTCACAATACCTGCCGGCGCGGCACCGCCACCAGCCCAGGTGAAGTGATGGCCGGCACGCCAGGTTCCCAGCAGGTTGATTCGCCAGCGTTCAAACGGACGGAACTCACCCCAGTCGGGGCCAAAGCCGGCGGGAGTAAAGAAGTCCAGGCTTGCCCGTGCGTAGGGACGTGCCACCGGCCGAAGCTGGTCGGCGTGATCCCGTCCATCGGTACGCTCATATCTTCGCTGTTCTGCCGGACTTTCATACCTCCGCAAAAAGTCAAACCGTCCGGTGGAGGTCACTGTATAGGTGTAGTTCAGAAATCCACGGAAGAACCTTCCGCCGCGGCGTTCAATGGTAGCTTCAATACCCCTGTGGTCACGATATCTGTTAGGCTCTGTCATGGAGTACTGTATCGCTTGGTCGGCACTGGTAAAGGTGACCAGTTCAGAGTGGTTGGTGATGTCGGAGTAGAAGCCTGCCACCCTGACCAGGTAATTTTCCATGATATTGTGCTCATATCCCAGCTCATACGCTACCGTCTGCGGCAGCGGCAAATTGGGATTGGCGATACGTTCAACACGGTTTGCAAGCAATCCCTGCCGTACCAGATAGAGGTTTTCCGGTGTTGGCATGGAACGGAAGTGCCCGTAGTTGAAGAAGAGCTTGCTTTCCACGGTAATCGGGAAGGAAATGCCGATACGCGGACTCAGGAAGAACTGGTGATCCGTATCCCGCTGCTCGAGAAGGTCATCCAGTTCGTCAAAATTGCCTGATCCGAGAGCCGGATTGAAGGGATCGAAATCGTACCAGGTGGTATTGGCATAGGAGTAATCCAGGCGCAGGCCCACATTCGCCACCATGCCTTCAAAGTCGAGACGTGCCTGAGCATAAGCGCCGCCGCGAAGCGGCTTCTTGTCCCAGCGGGATACAATATTCTGGCTGGGCAGGTACTCGTCCAGACGGGCGTAATTCACCTGACTGTGGGTACGGACAAACTCAAGTCCGGATTTCAACTGCAGGTACCGGTTGATCTGACTTGTGATGTCAAAGTCGGCGGTGAAGTAGCTGACCCGGCTGCTGTCGCGCGAGTTGCTCATCCCAACGCCCATCCGCATGGAGTCACCGATGCCATCGGAAGGCAGCGGCATGAATCCGAATGGCGCTTCGTTGGCTACAAAATTGTTTCCGAAGATCCGTGTTTCACCGTTACCAGGCGGGATGTAGGCGGCCCATTCTTCGTCAAGCAGTGCCGGGACCCCACTTCGCAGAGGCGATGGATTGGTGTCGTAACTGGAGCTGAAATTGCTTAACTGGATTTCATAAAACGTATCGGAACTGATGGAGTGCGTGAATTTGGCACCCAGCACAAATCTATCAACGCGGGTTGGGGCGAAATAATCGGAGCTGAAGATGACTCCATCCTGATAGGAGTGTCTGCTTGGAGCTGCGGCAATGCCGCCGGCACTGCGGAAAATACCCGGAAGGCCCGAGTTGTTGCTGTTGGTACCGGTCTGAGTTCCAAAGAGGGTTTCAACACTCAGTTTCATTCCCCGACCCGGTATCAAATCGGAAGTCAGCTTAATGTGCGTGCTGTGATCCTCGTACCGGTCGCGGGAAAGCGGGAAGAGATACATCTCCTGGGTGCGCCGATGCGCCGCCCAGAACCGCAGGTTGCCCAGTTGCTCGCTGAATACGGGGAACGGTCCGCCAAAACCCATATCCAGATCAAAGTCCGGCTCGGTGATGGCAAAATCCTTGCGCTTCTGCCACAGGAAGACCTGTTGTGCTGCAGCGGGTGAGAGTCCGTAATAGGGGCTTTCGGGATTCATGTTGGCCTCTGCCACAGCAATCCAGCCCTCAAATTCGCGGAATTGACGCAGCATGTAATCATTCCAGGGGCCGTCATCATTGCCAATGGTACCGGTTCCTGTCCAGGCCACTTCATCATCCAGATAGGAGCGCATGAAATAGCTGTCGGGATGGTTTACCGGATCTCCGAAATGCTTCGGTCCCGGAGGACGGTAGCGGAAAATCACGTCGGCGTTGTATCGGTCGCGGCTTCCCTCCCTGGTCACGATATTCACGATACCGGACTGCACGTTGCCGTGCTCGGCATTGAATCCACCGGTCTGGACCTGTACTTCCGAGATGGAAACAAGACTCACGGCGTTGTACGGGGTGTTGTCCCGCTCGTCGCGCAGGCTCACGCCGCCTAGCGACCACTGGCTGAACTGTTCGCCAAGGCCCCGGATGCTGCCACCCAGGACACCGGCCTGCAGCCCAACGACCTGCTGTACGTTGGAGACGGGCAGGCTTTCGATCTGATCGGAGCTGATATTGGCGCGGCTGGAAGCCACATCACGTTCCACGACCGGTCGTACGGCAGTAACCACCACTTCGTCGCCTTCGAACGCCTGTTCACGCATTTCGAAATCCACAACCGTGGTCTGATCGATATTCACCCTCACATCCTCTACCACCACCGTGGCAAAACCGACGGCGCTGGCGCGGAGCGTATAGGTGCCCGGGGGAACGTTGAGAATGGAGTAATATCCGTCAATGTTTGTGGCGGCGCCGATATGCAGACCTTCGATGATGACATTGACTCCGGGAAGGGTTTCATCGGTCCCGGCCAC
>SL_3KL_010_SEDDRAFT_10006957_pt1 | contig 10064 bp, 9 predicted proteins | sample SodLakKL_010_SED_2_FD_10381 | JGI IMG/M metagenome (IMG submission 10381)
CGCCCCGGGATGGCTCTGACCCTGGATGGGATCGCCAAGGGATACGTGGTGGACCGGACCGTGGCGTGCCTCGAGGGGGCCGGAGCCGAGCATGTGCTGGTGGAGGCCGGGGGGGATCTGGCCGCCACAGGGACATCGGCCCCGGGCGCCCCGTGGCGAGTGGGGATCCAGGACCCGGAGCGGCCCGGAGAATCCATGGGGACCCTGGAAGTCCGGCGAGGAGGGATCGCCACCTCCGGTGACTACATCCACAGCTTCACCCCGGACCGGATCCACCACCACATCCTGGATCCGCGAACCGGGTGGTCCCCCCGGGAGGTCCGATCCGTCACCGTGATCACCCCTACGGCCCTGGAGGCCGACGCCCTCTCCACCGCCGCCTTCGTCCTGGGCGCGGAGGAAGGACGGGCTCTCCTGGAATCCCTGGAGGGGGTGGAGGGCCTCATCGTCACCCGGGACGGACGGGAGGTCCGGACCCGGGGATTCCCTCGGTATGTGGCCGGATGATCCCCTCCGCCGGAGATCGGGGTGCGGCCCAGCCCCGAAGTGTGTTACAGGCCCGGTGGATTGATCCAATCCCAGAAGGAGTCAGACAAGAATGAAGACACCACGCACTCGCCTGCTTGCCGGCCTGGTCGGAGTGAGCCTCCTCGCCACCGTCCTCCTGGTGGTCTCTGGCGCGGCAGAAGGAATTCCGGGATGGGAAGGACCGGGGTGGGGGTTCGCAGGGGGAGATCTCTCCTCGGCCCATGAAGACGCCCACTGGGAGGGCGTCCCTTCGTCGTCGGAAGGCGAGACGGTCCGATGGCCCCCGGTGGCCACCTTCTCCATCCTGGGATACGACCCGGAGACCGGGGAGGTGGGGGGCGCGGTGCAGTCCAGGGTCTTCTCGGTGGGGAACGGGGTCCTCTGGGCTGAGGCGAATGTGGGCGTGGTCGCCACCCAGGCCATCGTGGACGTGAGCTACGGCCCTCAGTCCCTGGCCCTCCTCCGGGACGGGGTGCCCCCCCACGAGGTCATCCGGCGGGTCTGGGAATCCGATCCTGATCCCCGCCCCGAGGACTGGACCCGGGAGGGCCGGCAGTTCGCCGTCATGGACGCCCAGGGAGAGGTGGCGGCCTTCACCGGCCCCCGGGCCTCGGACTGGGCTGGTCACCGCGTGGGGCGTCATGTTTCCGCCCAGGGCAACATCCTGGCCGGCCCCGAGGTGGTGGACCGGATGGTGGAGGCGTTCGAAGCCACGGAGGGACATCTCTCCCTTCGCCTGCAGGCCGCGCTGGAAGCCGGTCAGGCCGCGGGGGGCGACACCCGGGGGCAGCAGTCGGCGGCCATGCTCATCGTGAAGGAAGGCGGTGGCGTCTGGCTGAACAATGACGTGGTGCTGAGGCTCCAGGTAGACGACCACCCCGAACCCATCACGGAGCTCCGTCGCCTGGTGGAACTGGCCGCCGCCCAGCGGGCCCGGATCCGCTCCGGGTCCCGCTGACGGCGGGCGGTTGGGTTCGGGGGATCAGAGGCGGCCCTGCGGTCGACGTCCCTCCCGAATCTCTTCCGCCTGGGCCTTGGTGAAGGGAGGGGCGAGGAGTTCGGGCATCTCCTGGTACCGTCGGAAGAGATGGGCGATAAAGCGGAGCCGTTGATCCAGATCCTCCCAGTCCCTGGCCCCTGAACCCGCCGTTCCAGCAACCCCGGGCCCGGTCTCGCCGAGGGCTCCGAAGCGACCGAGGAGGGTCCGGAGCTCCGGGACCTCCAGGTGGGTCAATCCGTCCGGGAAGGATCCCGGGATGTCCTCTCCCAGGCGAAGGGTCACAACCCCGGCCAGGTCCATGGTCATGACCCGACGGGTGAGGCGACGCCTGAAGGCCCGTCGGATGGCCTGCGCCAGCGCGTCGACGGCCTGATCCAGGGGGGAGGCCCGCCCCAGCATGCGCCAGACCCGGACCCGGGCCCCGGCCCATCCGCCGGGAAGGAGGTGGGCCAGGAGTCGGCCCCGGAACGCCTCGGGATCGGGAAGGACGCTGTTCACAGCCTCCGACAGTTCGGGCTGGAGACGGATCTGCTCGTGGACTCCGATCTCCAGGTTCGCCAGCAGGAGTTGTTCGTTGGGGTGGGGAGGGCCGGGCGGAGTTCGGAGGGCCCGGTAGCGGGTGAACGCCTGACGCAGGTACGCCTGGCCGCCTGGAGGGTCTCCGTCGCGGAAGGAGGCCAGAAAGGGCAGGAAGGCTCCGCTCGCCGGATCGACCTCCGACTGGAGGAAGTCGGCGGCGGCCCCGCCCATCTCCTGAAACACCCGGGCATTTCCCCGGGCCAGGGCATCGGCGCTCCGGATCTGGACGCCCTCCAGATCCAGCGCCCGGGGAAGGAGGGCGCGCAGCCGAGCCATGTCCACCCTGATCCCCAACCCCCGGGCCGCGATCACCATTGTCCGGAACGCTCCCGTCACTTCCGGCGCCAACGCCAGCTCCTGTTCCGCCACCCGCCAGGGGTCCTCTCCGCGGATGGTCTGCCCCGCCTGCTTCGACGCCCAGACGGCGAAGGCGTACCAGTTGGCTCCGGGCCGCTGGACCAAGCGATGGGAAAGGGCCCGGGCCAGTTCGTGATATCCCTGGGTGATGCGAAGATTCCGGAGGACCGGATCGGGGGTCCCCACAATGGCGTCCACCTCGCGCCGGGAAAGGCCTCGCGGCTCGCCCCCCCCAATCGGTGCACCACTTCCGGTCGGTGCGTCGCTCATGGGCGCTTCACTCGTCGCTCATGGGTGCGTCACTCCTCGGTGCGAGCACCATGGCTCCTGGCTCGAGGCCACCTGTGCCATCCGGGTCCTCAGCGCCGACCGAGCTTTCCCAGACGGGTCTCCAGGGCCCGTTCCATCTTTCCAGCCGCCTCTCGGACCGCGACCTCCACATCCCGGGCCAGCTCGTCCACCATGATCGGCTGAAGGCCGGCGACCCTTGCCTCCATGACACACCGGATGTCCCGCCCGCCCTTCTGGGCATTCACGTCGCTGAGATGCACCTCTACCCGGGTGACGCGTTCGCCGAAGCGACCCAGGGTTCCGGCGACGGCGGCCTCCACGGACGTGCGGAGATCGGGGTTCGCGTCGATGTGACTGTCGGTGTTGATCTGGATCTGCACGGGCGAGGACTCCCACTTGAGGTTGTTCATGTTGCCCACCGGGGTTCCGGCGGCTTCCGGGGATTCACGCCGGGGACGTCCGGGCCTGGCGGGCCAGCCACACCACGTCGGCGGCGAAGGAGTATATCAGCGCCAACAGCGCGGTGGCAGCCACAGCGGTGGCCATTGGCGAGGGTACGATGGGGCCGAGGGCCACCAGTAGACCTACACCCTGGACGACACAGACGGTCTTGCGACGCATGCTCTCCGGTAGCGCTCCCCGGAGGGGCGGCCACAGCCAGCCGGCCAGGACGAAAAGATAGCGGAGTGCGCCGATGAGGATCACCCATGGTCCCAGGGGACCGGCGAGCCAGAGGAGGAGAGAGAGGGCGAGGAGGAGGAACGCGTCCAACTCCATGTCGAATCGGGCGCCCAGGGGTGTGCTCGTTCGCGTGGATCGGGCCACCCAGCCATCCACGCCGTCCAACCCCAGAGCGAGGGTGCTTGCGCCGATGACCCACCAGATCCCCAGGGTGTCGATGGACGTCCCCCAGGGAATCATGGCCGCCACGGGAAGGACCAGGAGAGCCCGCCCCAGCGTGACTCGATTGGCCGCCCCCAACCCTGGCCCTGGCATCCCGGACCGCCATCCCCGGAGGAGGAGCGCTGCCATGACCCCGTGGAGCCCCACCACGAAGATGAGGTAGCGTAGCGGAAGATCCAGGAGGACCACGGCGGAACCCGAGACCGCAAGGAGGGGAATGATGGCTAGGATGAGGTCGAGACCAGGGGAACCGCCACCAGAGCCGGGCTGTTTGGGAACGGTTCGATCTGGACCGGGCCGGAGGGATTCTCCCTCCCCACTCCCGGTCACGGCACCCTCCAGCCGGGGTGAATTCGGCGCCGGGGCGCCTCCGCAAACACGGGAACGCGGAAGGGAACGCGGAAGGGGATCGGGACCCCTTGACGCATCTGTGGGGTTCTCACCTTCGCCCGTGACGGACGGGGTGCCCCGGATCCGCCGCCCATCACTCCGGCGGAAATCCTTCCCGTTGGAAGCATCCGTGGCACTCCTCCCTCCCTTTGATTTCTGAGAAACACCGGATCACCGCATGCACCACGCGGAACGTGGATTGTTCGAACTTCGCAGGGGACGTCTCCTGTACGTCACCGATTCCAGCGGGTCCAGTCTGGTGGAGTCGGTGCTCCTGGCTTCGGTGGAGGGGCTCAAGCCCGAGACCCTGGAAACCCTCCGGAAGATGGCTCAGGGTCAGCTCCGCCTGATCCTCACTCGACATCGGGCCCAGGCCATGGGGCTCGGGGCGGACGTGGCCCCGGAGGTGAGCCTGGGGCTGAACGGCGTGAGCCGAGCGGACGAGATCCTCCGGCTCTCCAGCGCCACCGGATCCCTCCCCATGGCCCATCCCGACCTCCGCTCGGCGACCCCGGCGGAGGCCGCCGGACTCACCCTGGCCCGGCTGGGCCGGCTCATCCCCGCCGTCGTGGCCGTACCGGTGGATCCCCTGCGGGTTCCCGCCCTCCGGCAGCTCCTGGAGAACGGCACTGTCCTCCGGGTGTCTCCCGAGGAGGTGGGAATCCTGGCCTCGGAACCGTCGGTGGAGGTCACCTTCGTGAGCGAGGCTCCGGTTCCCCTGGAGGAGGCGGAAAACGCCCGCTTCATCCTTTTCAGGGAGGCCAGTGGGCTCCAGGAGCACGTGGCAGTGCTCATCGGGGAGCGGGAAACCTGGCCCGACCCGGTGCCTGTTCGCCTCCATTCGGCCTGCCTCACCGGCGACCTCTTCGGGAGTCTGCGCTGTGACTGTGGCGAGCAGCTGCGACGGAGCATCAGCCACTTCGCCTCCCAGGGAGGAGGCGTTCTCCTCTACCTCTCCCAGGAGGGGCGAAGCATCGGCCTGGGGAACAAGTTCCGCGCCTACACCATCCAGGAGGGTGGATTGGACACGGTGGACGCCGATTGTACCCTGGGATTCGGGGCCGATGAGCGGCGGTATGACCACGCCGTCCAGATGCTTCGCTACCTGGGGATCTCCGCCATCCAGCTCCTCACCAACAACCCGGAGAAGGTGCGGGCCATGGAGGAAGCCGGGATCCGGGTCTTGGACCGAAAGGCCCTCCACGGCACCCTCAACCGACACAACCTCCCCTATGTCCGGGCCAAGGTCCACCGGGCCGGCCACTGGCTCCAGGGAATGCTCGCCCGGGGGATCCCGGGGGGCTGACCAAGCCTGGCCCCGGGTGCGCCCGAAGCGAACCCGACGATCGGCCCCACCACTTCGGAAGACGACCGTCTACTCCCGCGCCCGGAGTCGGGCATAGAGGTCACCGGAAGAAATCCCCTCCGCCCCTGCCTCCAGCCATTCCACCAACGCCTGGCCGCCACGCCATTCGGGAAAGTGGAATCTCCTCGCCTCTCCCGGAATGGCGTTGAACTCGTATTCCCCCAGCGCCTCCAGGCGGTGGATGCAGGCCACCGCCACCGCCAGGCTCCCGGAGACGAATTCCACCGAGACCCCGGGGATGGGCCGGCTCAACCCGGCCAGGACCTCCTCTTCGAAGCCTTCCACGTCGATCTTGCAGAAGCGGGGAAGGCCGTGCTCCTGGATGAGGGCGTCCAGGGTGGTGACGGGGACCTCTACCGTCTCCTCCCAGCGGACCCCCCTGAAGCCGGGGTTCCGTTCCCCGATGCCCCCCCGCCACTCCTCCGCCAGGGTGGAGACGGTGGGGTTCCTACGGCTCACCGCCAGTTCGGCGGTCCCGGGAGCCCGTCCCACCGCCTCGGCCCGCACCGTGACCAGGGGATCGCGCCCCACCAGCCGCCGGAGCCAGGGAAGAAGCCGGGGCTGGGGCTCGAGAGCCACCACCCGGGCGCCCAGGGAGGCGAAGGCCCGGGTCCGATCCCCCAGGTGGGCACCGACGTCGAAGACCAGATCGCCCGGCCCCACGAAGTCCCGGTAGAGCCGCCGGAGTCCGCGCTGCCGCCCTGGTCGCCAGTAGACCACCAGAGAGCGGAAAACGCCCCACCACCCTATGAGTCGCCACGACCCCCAAGGTCGCCACGATTCCCAGGGCCACCGGCGACGCGGGGAAGGTGGGTTCACCCCCGCCCACCCACCGGAGGCCAGATCCGGGACATGATCCCATCCTTCTCGAAGAGGGCGTGATGCACCGCGGCAGCAATATGGGCGGCGATGGCGCCGGTGAGGAGGTAGGCGGTGAACTTGTGCACCACCGACATGCGATCCGCCCACACCGGCATCTCCGGAAGGAGGGTGGGAATCCCGAATCGGTCCAGGAGTTCGATGGGGAATCCTCCGCCCACCACCCGGATGTATCCGCTCACCGTCATGGTCACCAGGAGAACGTAGAGGAGCCCGTGGGTGAGCCCCGCCAGCCGACGCTGGAGGAGGGACATCGTCGGTGGGGGAGGCGGCGGCTTGTGTACGAGGCGCCAGAGGACCCGGAGCACCACCAGCACCAGGAGGACGGTCCCCAACCCCTTGTGGAGGATGAAGAGCTGGTCCCGCTGACCCGCAAATCCCTCGCTGGTCATGGCGATTCCCACGGGGATCATGACGAAGACCAGGGCCGCGATGACCCAGTGGAAGAGCCGGGTGATGGGGTGGTGACGTGGCATGGGAGAAGGCTGGGGCGGCGACATGGGTGACTCCGTCTCAGAAGGGATCGTCTCAGAAGGGATCGGCACTGAACGCCTGGACGAACCAGTTGCGGAAGGCGTCCATCCGGGGGGCCGGTCGGTCGGGATCGGGGCGGGCTCCAGGCCGGAAGCCCCAGGCGAGGAAGGGCTCCAGCAGGGTGGGATCTCCGCTTATGACGTGGACCGGCACATCCCGGCTGGCGTCCTCCCCGGTGATGAGGGGGGCCGGCTGGTGGTCCCCCATGGCGATGAGCAGGGTGCCGTCATCCAGGAACCGTTCGGCATAGGCCGTCATGGCGTGGAGGACGTAGTCCACGGAGAGGGCGAAGTGCTCCCGGACCCGATCCGTGTCCCGCCAGAGATCCTCGGGGCGCTCCCCGGCGTTCTCCCAGGGGTTGAACACCGACCCGTCCCCGATGGCGTCCCAATCCTCCAGCACCGGAAGGATGGGGACCCAGGGGGCGTGGCTGCTGATGAGGGCCACCTCGGCGAAGAGGGGGCGGGGATCCGGGTCGCTTCGGATGGCCGTCTCCAGGTAGGACCAGGTGAACTGGTCGGGCATGGTGACCCAGTTGAGGGGTGGGCCACGGTATTCGATATCCCTGTGGGCGAAGATCTCATCGTATCCGAAGCGCTCCCCCTCGGGCCAGACCATGGTGATGGCGGGCATGAGGGCCACCGTTCGGAATCCGGCCCGGCGGAAGTCATCCACCAAGGTCTCCCGGTCGCTGGCCAGGAGGAGCTCATAGCGGAGTTGGTTGTCGAGCCAGAGCCCGCTGAGGATGGATCCCCGACCGAGCCAGGACTGGCCCCCAGCGCTCGGGGCCACAAGGGCTCCACTCACCATGTGGAGTCCTGCTGCTTCCATGCGGACCTCCAGGTCGTCCAGGCGGGGCTGGATCACCGGGGCGTAGCGGGGATCGTCCAGCGCCGAGATCCCATAGGATTCCAGGAAGGCCAGGACCACGTCTCTTCCCCCCAAGCCCTCCAGGAGCCCGGGAAGGTCTCCGTAGGCGGACGGAGAAGCCGCCATCTCCCCGGCGAAGCGCTCCCGCTCCCCCAGCATCCGGGAGAGATAGTGGACCTGCTCCCGGGCCAGATCCACCACCGGGAGCGCCACCTGGGGAGCCAGTGCGGGAAATCGCCCCCCGACGAGACCCAGGGTGGAGAGGGCAAGGAGGAGGGCCCCCATCACCCGCCGCGGTCGGGCCGGCGACGGGGCGGGGAGGCGAGTCAGGAGGAAGGCCAGGACCCCGGTGACCCCTACCGCCAGCACCACCACCCCCAGCGCCAGGAGGACGGTCCGGGCCCACCCCATGTTCCCCACGAGGAGATGGAGCACGGGTCGGACCAGGTGGACGTCGAGGTAGAGGTTCAGGGGACGGGCCAGGCTCAGCCGCGCAGCGGCATCGGAAAAGGCCAGGAGGGCGACGAGGGCCGCTACGAGAGCCGCCGCCGCACCCCCCACCAGGCTCCACCGTCTCCGGGGGAGAAGCGCCAGGAATCCCACCAGCAGGAAGGCCTCGAGGGCGATCCAGGGGGGACTCGGACCGCCGGCCACCACCCACCGGGGGGTGAGAAGAAGGACGTTGAGAAGGAACAATCCCCCCAGCAGCGTCGGTATTCCCACCTTCACCTTCACCGGTTCGGGCATGTGCCCGCGTCCTCCCTGGCCCTGGCCGCCTGCGGCCCATGCGCCGGAATCGGCGCCCCACGTGTCTCGTTCATGTCTCTCCGGAGTACCGATCCTCAATGGCGTTTCGCCGCCTCATCCTGCCGTTCCTGCTGGGACTGGTCCTGGTTGTACCGGGCGACGCCCGCTTTGAGCCCGGAGGATGGGACGCCCACGCCGGCCTCCACGCCTCGACCCCGGCTACCGGTGGGGGAATGCTCCGGGATGGACACCCCGTCGAGGAAGCTGGGGTCCTCCGGGTTCCGGTCACACCGGAGAATCTCTTCGCTGAGGTCACGGAGCGGGCCCGCGCCCTGGCGCAGCGCCCCTGGTCGCCTCCGCCGGCCTCCGTCCCCCGCCCCCTGGCGGAGATGGACTACGACGCCTTCCGATCCATCCGCTTTCGCCCCGACGCCGCCCTCTGGCGCGGGGAGGCTCCCTTCGAGGTCCAGTTCTTCCACCCCGGCTTCCTGTACCCCGAACCTGTCCGGGTGAATGAAGTGACCTCTGATGCCGTGCTTCCCGTACCCTTCGAGGAGCGCCTCTTCCAGTATGACGGGCCGGCCGCATCCCTGGCCGGGGTGGCCGGCCCCGAGTTGGGATTTGCCGGGTTCCGGGTACACTATCCCATCAATGACCCCTCCACCAAGGATGAGGTGGTGGTCTTCCTGGGAGCCTCCTACTTCCGCCTCCTGGGACAGGGTCACGCCCATGGCCTCTCCTCCCGAGGGGTGGCCGTCAACACTGTCCATGAGCCCGGTGAGGAGTTCCCGGACTTCCGGGAGTTCTGGCTCGTCCGCCCCTCCGCCGATGATGCCACCCTCACGGTCTACGCCCTTCTCGACGGTCCTTCCCTCACCGGGGCCTACCGGTTCGATCTGACGCCTGGCGCCCCCACGGTGATGGAGGTGGATGCCCGCCTCTTCGCCCGGGAGGATGTGGGGCGGCTGGGGATCGCGCCTCTCACCAGCATGTTCCTCTACGGCCCGGACGGAGCCCGACGCTTCGATGACTTCCGGCCCCGGGTCCATGACTCCGACGGTCTCCTCATGCTCACCGGATCCGGGGAATGGATCTGGCGTCCCCTGAGCAATGGCCCCGGCCTCCGGGTGACCTCCCTCCGGGATCGGGCCCCCCAGGGGTTCGGCCTGGCCCAGCGGGCCCGGGATTTCAGCCAGTACCTGGACCTGGAGGCCCGGTACCACGATCGCCCCAGCCAGTGGGTGGAGGTGGGAGAGGGCGACTGGGGCGAAGGGGGGGTGGAGCTGGTGGAGATCCCCACCACCTCCGAGTTCAACGACAACATCGTGGCGTACTGGGTTTCCGATACCCCCTTCCACGCCGGGGACGAACGCCGGTTCCGGTATCGCCTCCTCACCTTCGACGGACGGCTGGAGCGCCAACGCCTCGCCCAGGTGGAGCGGAGTCGGAGCGGCTGGGACGCCCTTCCGGGTGAGGCCGACCCTCCACCCCGGAGCCAGCGCCGTTTCGTCATCGACTTCGTGTCCGACGGCCCATCCGACGGCCCATCCGACGGCCCAGGGGACATGGACGACGGCGAATCCGGGTGGAGAGCAGACCCGGTGGTCCAGGGCGGCGCAC
>SL_3KL_010_SEDDRAFT_10006958_pt1 | contig 10064 bp, 18 predicted proteins | sample SodLakKL_010_SED_2_FD_10381 | JGI IMG/M metagenome (IMG submission 10381)
AATAATAACGAAGTTTTTACATTAATTGAATTTCAGGTATGCCAACTATTCAGCAATTGGTTCGTAAGGGGCGTAAAAAGGTGACCTACAAAAGTAAGTCACCCGCTTTGGATTCATGCCCTCAGCGACGAGGGGTATGTGTACGTGTGTACACCACTACACCCAAGAAGCCGAACTCTGCCATGCGTAAAGTCGCAAGGGTCAGGCTCACTAACGGGAAGGAAGTGAATGCTTATATTCCCGGTGAAGGTCATAACTTACAGGAGCACTCCATTGTTTTGATGCGCGGTGGTCGTGTGAAGGATCTGCCGGGTGTGCGTTACCACATTGTGCGTGGCGCGTTGGATACCAGTGGTGTGGAAGGCCGGAATCAACGTCGTTCCAAATATGGCACAAAGCGCCCGAAAGACAAAAAATAATGTGATCAGGACTTGATACAGAATAAAATTTATCAGAACCCATGAGAAAGTCGAAACCAAAAAAGCGCATTTTGCTCCCGGACCCAAGGTTTAATGACACCCTGGTGACCCGTTTCGTCAATAACTTGATGCTGAGAGGGAAAAAGAATCTGGCATATAATATCTTTTATGATGCCATGGATATAGTCGCTGAGAAAATTAAAGAAGAGGAGAATCCCCTTGAGGTATTTAAAAAAGCCCTCGCCAATGTGACTCCTGCCGTGGAGGTGCGTAGTCGTCGTATCGGTGGTGCAACATTCCAGATTCCGGCTGAGATCCGTCCTGACAGAAAAGTGTCTGTGGGGATCAAGAACATGATCAAGTTTGCCCGCAAGCGTAACGAAAAGAACATGGCCGGAAGGCTTGCCGGGGAAATTGTGGCTGCCAGCAAAGAAGAAGGAGCTGCATTCAAGCGTAAAGAGGATACCCACCGTATGGCAGACGCCAACAAGGCATTCTCTCATTTCAGATTTTAAGAAAGAACAGGATAAGGATTGTTTTAATATATGGCCAGAGATTTAACATACACGCGCAACATCGGTATTATGGCACATATCGACGCCGGTAAAACTACCACTACCGAGCGGATATTGTTTTATACCGGTGTGAACCACCGGCTTGGAGAGACCCATGACGGGTCTGCCACCATGGACTGGATGGTTCAGGAACAGGAGCGCGGAATTACCATTACCTCTGCTGCCACCACTACTTTTTGGAATTTTAACCAGAAGGAATATAAGGTCAATATCATTGATACTCCCGGACACGTGGATTTCACCGTTGAGGTGGAGCGTAGTCTTCGTGTGCTGGACGGTGCCATCGCCTTGTTTTGTGCGGTAGGAGGAGTGGAACCCCAGTCGGAAACTGTATGGAGACAGGCCGATAAATACGGGGTGCCCCGCATTAGTTTCATTAATAAGATGGACCGTGCAGGGGCTGATTTTTTTAGCGTGGTGGAGAAGATCAAGGAGCGTCTGGGTATGAACGCCGTGCCTCTTCAAATCCCCATTGGGGACGAGGAGTCTTTCAGGGGTGTTGTTGACCTGATCACCAATAAGGCATTTGTCTGGAAAGACCAGAGCCTTGGAGCAGAATTTGAAGAGATCCCGATCCCGACAGATCTCCGGGAGACCGTAGACAATTACCGGACCAAGCTTGTGGAAGGTTGTGCGGAAGAAAGCGAGGAGCTCCTGGAGAAATTCATGGAAGATCCCGATTCGATCTCAGAGGAGGAGTTGTTGTCCATCATTCGCAAAGCCACCATTGATCTCCGGATAACCCCGGTATTATGTGGTTCTGCATTCAAAAATAAAGGTGTCCAGGCATTGCTGGATGCCGTGATCAAATTTCTGCCCTCCCCGATGGATGTGGCAGCCATTGAGGGAATCAATCCGAAAACAGAGAAAGCATATACCATCAAGGCCGACGCAAAAGAACCTTTTGCGGCATTGGCCTTTAAAATTGCCACTGATCCTTTTGTGGGCAGGCTTTGTTTTTTCCGTGTGTACAGTGGTACCCTGAAAGCGGGCTCCTACGTCTGGAACGCATCCACACAAAAGAAGGAAAGGATCTCCAGGATCCTGCAGATGCATGCCAATAAGCAGAATCCCATTGAAAGTATTGAAGCAGGAGATATCGGGGCTGCGGTAGGGTTTAAAAACATTCATACCGGTGACTCACTTTGTGATGAAAAGCACCCTGTGCTTCTGGAGTCTATGTCATTCCCTGAGCCTGTAATCAGTGTGGCCATAGAGCCCAAAACTCAGGCAGACCTTGATAAACTTGGTGCTGCGTTGGTTAAGCTGGCTGAAGAGGATCCTACTTTTATTGTAGAGACCGACCAGGACAGCGGACAAACCATTATCCGCGGAATGGGTGAATTGCACCTGGATGTACTGCTGGACAGGCTTCGCAGGGAATTTAAGGTGGAAGCCAACCAGGGCGCGCCACAGGTGGCCTACAAAGAGGCCATCACCTCTGAAGTTAAACACCGTGAAGTGTACAAGAAGCAAACCGGAGGCAGGGGAAAATTTGCCGATATTATCTTTGAGGTAGGACCGGCTGATGAAGGAGTAAAAGGCTTGCAGTTTGTAGATGAAGTAAAAGGGGGCAATATTCCAAAGGAATTTATCCCGGCTGTGGAAAAAGGCTTTAAGGCCGCCATGCAAAATGGGGTACTTGCGGGATTTCCCGTAGAAAACATGAAGGTTCGCCTGATGGACGGATCTTACCATAATGTGGATTCTGATGCCCTTGCATTTGAGCTGGCAGCCAAGATCGCTTTCAGGACGGCCTGTAAAAAGGCGGCGCCTGTTCTGCTTGAACCGGTCATGAAACTGGAAGTTGTTACCCCTGAAGAATACCTGGGTGATGTTGTTGGTGATATCAACAGGAGGCGGGGCCACCTGAGCGGCGTGGAGGCCAGACTGAATCTTCAGGTTGTGCATGCTGAAGTACCGCTGGCCGAAATGTTCGGCTACGTAACATCTCTGCGGACCCTGACCAGTGGTCGTGCAGTTTCTACTATGGAGTTTTCTCACTTCCAGGAAGTACCGCAAAATATTGCAGATGAAGTGATCGATAATTTATATGGTGTCAAATCCTAATCGTTTCATAAAAAAGAAGTAAAACCGTGAGTCATAGAATTCGAATTAAATTAAAATCATACGATCATAACCTGGTAGACAAGTCTGCTGAGAAGATCGTAAAGACCGTAAAGACCACCGGTGCTATAGTGAACGGACCCATTCCGCTTCCTACCAATAAGCAGAAATTCACCGTGCTCAAGTCTCCTTTTGTCAACAAAAAAGCAAGGGAACAGTTTCAGCTTTGCTCTTATAAGCGCCTGATGGATATCTATTCCTCCAGTGCCAAGACTGTTGATGCGCTCATGAAGCTTGAATTGCCCAGTGGTGTGGAAGTTGAGATTAAGGTCTAGGATACAATCAATTGATATTGCGTACAGATAAAAACGACGAGAGATGTCAGGATTAATAGGAAAAAAAATTGGAATGACCAGCATGTTTGATGCCTCTGGGAAGAACATCCCATGCACGGTAATAGAGGCTGGTCCGTGTGTTGTTACGCAGATAAAGACAAAGGAACAGGACGGATATGAGGCAATTCAGCTGGCTTTTGACGATAAACGTGAAAAGCTGGTGAATAAACCCATGCTGGGGCACTTTGCCAAAGCGAAAACTACACCAAAGAAAATGATTGCGGAATTTACCCGCTTTGAGAAGGGTCATCAGAAAGATTTCGGTGACATTCTGAAAGCGGACATTTTTATTGAGGGCGAATATATTGATGTGGTAGGCATCAGTAAAGGGAAAGGATTTCAGGGTGTTGTAAAAAGGCATGGTTTTGCCGGTGTTGGTCAGGCGACTCACGGTCAGCACAACCGGCTTCGTGCTCCCGGCTCCCTGGGTGCTTCTTCCTGGCCGTCAAGAGTTTTCAAGGGAATGCGGATGGCAGGTCGTACCGGAGGCAATCGTGTAAAAATGATCAACCTTCAGGTGATGAAGCTGATTCCGGAAAAAAACATTGTTGTTGTTAAAGGGTCTGTGCCAGGCCCCAATGGATCATATTTAATTCTTGAGAGATGGAGTTAACAGTATATAGTATTGATGGAAGCAAGACGTCGAAAACCGTTGCATTGAGTGAGGAGATTTTTGGGATAACTCCCAATGATCACGCCATTTATCTTGATGTAAAACAGCATATGGCGAACAGACGTCAGGGTACCCACAAGACCAAAGAACGTGGTGAGATAAAGGGGAGTACCAGAAAACTCCGCCGTCAGAAAGGTACCGGAGCCGCCAGGATCGGGGATATCAAATCTCCTTTATTGCGTGGTGGTGGTGTAATTTTCGGACCCCAGCCCAGGGATTACTCTTTCAAGGTCAATAAAAAAGTGAAGCAACTGGCCCGAAAGTCGGCGCTTTCCTACAAGGCCAAAGATGAGAACCTGATGGTACTGGAAGATTTCTCCATGGAAGCACCCAGCACAAAGAATTTTTATGAGATCCTCAGGAGTTTTGACCTGGACGGAAAGAAAACATTGCTGGTTTTACCTGAAGGTGACAGAGCAATACAACTTTCATCCAGGAACATTCCCCGCACATTTGTTGTCAGGGCTGATCAGCTCAACACCTACATGATTCTGAATGCAGACCGGGTACTTTTTGTTGAGGGTGCAGTGAAAGAGCTGGAAAACATTTTTCCGAAACAGTAATATTATAAGGTAACGGGTTGGAAAAAGATCAACCCCAAACATACATCAACATGGAAGTTTTAATCAAGCCATTAATTACCGAAAAGATGACTGCGGTTACTGAGAAGTATCCCAGCCGTTACGGCTTTATCGTTGACAGGCGTGCCAGCAAGTCACAGATCAAAAAGGCGGTGGAAGATATGTATGAGGTCTCGGTAGCCTCTGTGAATACCATGGTCTATCTTGGCAAGCGCTCTATGCGTTATACCAGGACAGGTTTCCAGACTGGCAGAAAAAATAATTTTAAAAAAGCCATCGTCACTTTGCGCGATGGTGAAACCATTGATTTTTACAGCAACATATAAGGATTTATGGCGTTAAAAAAATTCAAACCGACAACACCTGGGCAACGTAATAAGGTGATCAGTGCTTTTGACGAGATAACTGCACCCAAACCCGAGAAGCGTCTGACTAAAGGATCGCACAAATCCGGGGGAAGGAACAACCAGGGTAAGATGACCATGCGCTATATCGGCGGTGGTCACAAGAAGAGCTATCGTGCGATTGACTTTAAACGTAATAAAGACGGGGTACCCGCTACGGTAAAAAGTATTGAATACGATCCGAATCGTTCAGCCCGTATTGCACTGCTGTTTTATGCCGATGGGGAGAAACGCTATATCATTGCACCCAACGGGTTGCAGGTAGGTCAGTCTGTCATGTCAGGCGAGAAAGCGACACCCGATGTGGGCAATACACTGTTTCTGCGCGATATTCCATTGGGAACTGTGGTGCACAACATCGAACTGCAGCCAGGTCAGGGTGGTAAAATGGCGCGAAGTGCCGGCACTTATGCACAGCTTACTTCCAGAGAAGGAAAGTATGCCGCATTGAAACTTCCTTCCGGTGAGATTCGCATGGTGCTTGTGACTTGCAAGGCAACCATCGGAACCACTTCCAATCCGGATCACATGCATGAAATGTCTGGTAAAGCCGGTCGCAGACGCTGGCTCGGGCATCGTCCGCGTACACGGCCTGTTGTAATGAACCCGGTTGATCATCCCATGGGAGGCGGTGAAGGCCGTGCATCCGGAGGCCATCCAAGGAGCAGGAAAGGATTGCCGGCGAAAGGTTTTAAAACACGGAACCGGAAGAAGGCTTCCAGCAGGCTCATCCTGGAACGAAGGAAAAAATAAGCAGTTTTTAATCTGGAAAATTACATCGATATGAGTCGTTCATTAAAAAAAGGACCTTATATACATTACAAGCTGGAGAAGAAGGTTCTGGCCATGGCCGGAAGCAGCAAGAAGTCTGTGATCAAGACCTGGTCCAGGGCTTCAATGATCTCTCCGGAATTCGTCGGGCTCACCATTGCTGTGCACAACGGGAACAAATTTATCCCCGTGTATATCACAGAGAACATGGTGGGGCACAAGCTGGGCGAATTTGCCCCGACCCGTCAGTTCCGCGGCCACGCAGGTAAAAAAGATAAAGCCAAAAAATAAAGGATTGTAACAATGGGATTAAGAAAACATATCAGGGCTGAGAGGCTCAAGGAGGAGCGAAAAACCCAGTATTACGCAAGTTTGAAGAACTGCCCCACTTCTCCCCGGAAAATGCGTCTTGTGGCGGATATGATCCGCGGACAGGAAGTGAATAAGGCACTGGCCATGTTGAAGTATACCAAGAAGGAAGCTGCTGAGCGACTGGAAAGGCTTCTGCTTTCAGCCATTGCCAACTGGCAGAACAAGAACGAAGGTGTACGTCTTGAAGAAAGCAGCCTTTATGTGAAGGCCATTCACGTTGACGGAGCACGCATGCTGAAAAGACTTCGTCCTGCACCGCAGGGCCGGGCTCACCGAATCCGCAAACGGTCCAATCACGTGACGATTTATGTAGATAGTAAAAATACGAACGAATAAATAATTCTCAGATGGGACAGAAGACAAATCCAACCGGCTTCAGGCTTGGTGTCATCAAAGGATGGGAGTCTAACTGGTACGGAGGCAACAAGTATGCGGCCAAACTGGTGGAAGACGATAAGATCCGCAAGTATCTCCATGCCCGTTTATCGAAGGCAGGTGTTTCCAAGATTTTTATTGAGCGGACACTGAAGCTTGTAACGGTAAATATCAATACTGCCCGCCCCGGCATTATCATCGGGAAAGGCGGTCAGGAGGTTGACAAGCTGAAAGAAGAGCTGAAGAAATTAACCCAGAAGGAGATACAGATCAATATCAGTGAGATCAAACGTCCGGAGCTGGATGCTTACCTGGTTGCTCAGAATGTGGCCAAACAGATCGAAGGACGGATCTCTTTCCGCCGTGCCATGAAAACGACCATCTCTTCTACGATGCGTCTTGGTGCTGAAGGGATCAAGGTCACCGTCAGCGGACGGTTGGGTGGAGCTGAAATGGCCCGGACTGAGACCTACAAAGAGGGGCGTATTCCGTTGCATACATTGCGTGCGGATATCGATTTTGCTGCTGTGGAAGCCCATACCACTTATGGTCGCATTGGGATAAAAGTCTGGATCTGTAAAGGAGAGATTTTCGGAAAACCAGATCTGACGCCGGTACTCGAAGAACCTGCCAAGGGCAGGCCGGGAGGTGGCGGCCGTTTTGGCGGCAGAAGAAAGAAATAATTAGCCATTGAAGTGTCAATTAAGAAAAGCGTTGAATAATGTTACAGCCTAAGAAAACCAAATTCAGGAAGCAGCAGAAGGGCCGCATGAAAGGCAATACCAAGCGTGGCGCTGAACTGGCCTTTGGCTCTTTTGGAGTGAAAGCCCTGGAGGAGAGCTGGATAACCGGTCGCCAGATTGAGGCCGCCCGTCAGGCCATCACGCGTCGAATGAAGCGTGAGGGTCAGCTTTGGATTCGTATATTTCCCGATAAGCCAATTACGAAAAAGCCTGCAGAGGTACGTATGGGTAAAGGGAAAGGGGCTCCGGAGTTTTTTGTAGCCCGTGTTTCACCTGGTCGTATTCTCTTTGAGTCTGACGGGGTCACCATGGAGACTGCCAAAGAGGCCATGCGTCTGGGATCCCAGAAATTACCCATTCTTACAAAATTTGTTGTAAGAAGGGATTATATTGAGAAATAGTTGAGCGGTATTAAGAAAAAATTGTAACTTTGCAGCCTTTTTGCAGGGGATTAAACACCAACACAGCCGTTACCTGTCTGGATTTTTCACCCCTTATATCCGCCGGAAGGCGGGATTGCTGACAAGAAATAAAATTCACGCACAATGAAGCAGAATGTAATTCGTGAAATGTCAACCGGCGAGCTCCTGGAGCGCTTGGAAGAGGAGCAGAAGCAGTTGCGGAAACTGCGGATGAATCACGCGGTATCACCGCTTGAAAACCCGCAGAAAATCAAGGACTATCGCAGAACTGTTGCCCGTATTCATACGGAGCTCCGTCGAAGGGAATTAGAGGAAAATTAATAAAGAGACAGTCAGATGGAAAGCAGAAAAACCAGAAAAGAAAGAACCGGTCTTGTTGTTAGCAACAAGATGGATAAATCCATTGTCGTCGAGGTTTTGCGTCGGGTACGGCATCCCATGTACGGTAAGTTTGTCAAAAAAACCTCCCGTTTTATGGCACATGATGAGAAAAACGATTCCAACATCGGAGATAAGGTGCGCATTATGGAGACCCGCCCTCTGAGTAAGAATAAATGTTGGAGATTAATTGAAATTCTTGAAAGAGCGAAGTAATTATGATACAGCAAGAATCCAGACTATCGGTAGCGGATAACAGCGGGGCAAAAGAAGTGCTCTGCATCCGGGTGTTGGGTGGTACACGCCGCAGATACGCCGGCATTGGTGATACAATCATTGTGTCGGTGAAGAATGCTTTGCCTTCGGGTAACGTAAAAAAGGGCACGGTTTCCAAGGCCGTTGTGGTTCGGACTAAAAAGGATGTGCGCCGTGCAGACGGGAGTTATATCCGTTTTGACGACAATGCAGTGGTACTGCTCACAGCCACAGATGAGATGCGTGGCACACGTATCTTCGGACCTGTAGCAAGGGAACTGCGTGACAAACAATTTATGAGAATCGTTTCTTTGGCACCTGAAGTGCTTTAAACGTAAAACTATCAACTATGCAACCCAAGTTACATATAAAGAAGGGAGATACCGTAAAAGTGATTGCCGGGAATGAAAAAGGTTCCACGGGCAAGGTACTTATGGTCGATTCCAAGAAACAACGGGCTTTGGTAGAGGGAGTCAATATGGTTTCCAAGCACACCAAGCCCAGTGCAAGCAGTCCGCAAGGCGGCATCGTAAAAAAGGAAGCCAGTGTCCACGTGTCAAACCTGATGGTGATGGATGCCAAAGGAAATCCGACCCGTGTGGGCAGGAAGCTTGACAGTGATAATAAACTGGTACGATATTCCAAAAAGACAGGGGAGGTAATTGACTAATGAGCTATACACCGAGACTGAAAGAAAAATTTGGCAAAGAGATTGTTCCTTCACTGATGAAGGAGTTTGATTACACCAATCCTATGCAGGCACCCAGGCTGGTAAAGATCAGCCTGAACCAGGGTGTGGGCGATGCCATTACTGATAAAAAGATCATTGACACCGCCCTTGAGGAAATGACACTGATTGCCGGGCAAAAAGCCGTTCCCACCAAGTCTAAGAAAGACATTTCCAACTTCAAACTCAGAAGAGGAATGCCCATTGGTGTGCGGGTAACTTTGCGTGGCAACAACATGTACGAGTTCCTGGATAAACTGGTTGCTGTTTCGCTGCCGCGTATCCGCGACTTTAAAGGGGTCAATGACAAAGGGTTTGATGGCCGGGGCAACTATACGATGGGCATCCCCGAGCAGATCATTTTCCCTGAGATCAACATCGATAAAGTGAACCGGATTAACGGTATGGACATTACATTTGTGACTACAGCCAAAACCGACCGGGAAGCTTTTGCANTNTTGCGTGAATTTGGAGTTCCATTTAAGAATCAGAAACAATAAATCGAATCATCATGGCAAAAGAATCCATGAAGGCCAGAGAGCGGAAAAGAGCAAAAATGGTTGCAAAATATGCGGCCAAAAGAGCTGAACTGAAAGCGAAAGGTGACTGGGAAGGATTGCAAAAACTCCCCAAGAACTCTTCTCCTGTACGTTTACATAACCGCTGTCAGCTGACAGGCAGACCGAAAGGCTATATGCGCCAGTTTGGAGTTTCCCGTATTAACTTCCGGGAGATGGCGAGTAACGGGTTGATTCCCGGCGTCACCAAAGCAAGCTGGTAAGTTTATTTAAAAAACATTTTATTTTCGAACAATGATAACCGATCCAATTGCAGATTATCTGACAAGAATAAGGAATGCCGTAAAGGCCAATCACAGGATTGTGGAAATTCCTGCATCGAATCTCAA
>SL_3KL_010_SEDDRAFT_10006959_pt1 | contig 10061 bp, 7 predicted proteins | sample SodLakKL_010_SED_2_FD_10381 | JGI IMG/M metagenome (IMG submission 10381)
TACCGCCGGGCGTACGTGACGGCCACGGGCCGGGTCCTGGACGCGCTGGAGGCGGCGGGAGCGACACCCCGCCGCGTGCTGTTCACCTCGTCCACCGCGGTCTACGGCGTGGGCGACGGCAGCGAGGTGGACGAGGACACCCCCACCGGCCCGACGAGCGCGACGGGGGCGGTCCTCGTGGAGGCGGAGCGGGCGCTGTGGCAACGCCGGCCCGATGCGGTGTCGCTGCGGCTGGCCGGTGTGTACGGGCCCGGCCGCACCCGCCTGGTCGATCAGGTCCGCGACGGTCGGGCCCTGCGACCGGAACGCGGGGTCCACACCAACCGGATCCACCGCGATGACGCTGCGGCCGCCCTGCTCCACCTCGCCGGACTGCCGTCGAGCCCCGCCACCTGCTACCTCGGTGTCGACGACGAACCCGCGCCGCTCGGCGAGGTCCTGGCGTTCCTGGCAGCCGAGCTCGGGCTGCCTCCCCCACCCGTCGGCGAGGTCCGTCGCAGCCGGGGCGGGGACAAACGGTGCCGCAACGCGCGGCTGCGCGCAACGGGCCTGGAACTCACCTACCCGACCTACCGCGAGGGCTACCGCGCCGTGCTCGCGGGCGAGGGCATCCGGCATCCGTGACCCGCCCGGTCCAGCGCCGGGGTCGGGGCCGGGGCCAGCGCCGAACCGCAACCGGCGCCAGCCCAGCCGAGGCCCGTTAGGCTTGCCGAGCCGGCTGACCGGCAGCCGGCGACGGGAGGGAACCACGTGTCGAATCCGCCTCGACCGGGGGATCTCATCGCGATGGACCGTGACGCGTGCGTCGAGCACCTGGAGCAGGCCCCCTACGTCCGGATCGGCTTCGTGGTGGACGGCGATCCGATGGTCCTCCCCGTCAACCACCTGCTCCAGGGCGGCGCGGTGTACTTCCGGGCTGCGCCGGGCTCGAAGCTCGGGTCCGCCGCGGCCGGCAACGTGGTGGTGATCGAGGCGGACGCGGGCGACGCCGAACGCCGTATCGGGTGGTCGGTGGTGGCGCGTGGCCGCGCCTCGATCGTCACCGACGAGGCGGAGATCGAGACCCTGCACGCCCGGTCCTTCGAACCGTGGGCACTGCCCGGGGACCGTTCCTTCTGGATCCGCGTGGACGTGCAGGACATCGACGGCCGGAGGGTCGTCCGCGACTGAGGCCCACCACCTCGCCGCATCCGAACCTGGCTCAGGAGCCGGCAGGGTCCTCGGACAGCAGTGCCGGGAGATGCTCCGCAACGGCGCGGAAGGCGGCGCCCCGGTGGCTGATGGCGTCCTTCTCCTCCGGTGCGAGCTCACCGTTGGTACGCCCGTCGCTGGTGGCGTCGGCGACGAACAGCGGGTCGTAGCCGAAGCCGTTGGTCCCGCGCGGTCGATCGACGAGGTGACCGGTCATCTCGCCCCGGAGCACGAGCTCGTGGCCGCCCGGCGCCACCGCTGCTGCGGCACAGACGAACCGGGCCGTGCGACGCTCAGCCGGGACCTCGGCGACCTCGGCCAGCAGCTTGGCGTTGTTGGCGTCGTCGTCGGCCTCTGGCCCGGCGTAGCGGGCGCTGTAGACCCCGGGGGCACCATGCAGGACGTCGACGGCGAGCCCGGAGTCGTCGGCGATCGCGACCGACCCCGTCGCGGCTGCACAGGCCCGGGCCTTGATGAGCGCGTTGGCCTCGAAGCTGTCACCGTCCTCCGGCGGGGAGTCGAGACCGAGCTCGGTCATCGCGACGAGCTCCACCGCCACCCCGTGCTCGTCGAGGATGGCGCGGATCTCGGTGAGCTTGTGCGGGTTGGCGGTCGCCACCACCACCCGCGGGACACCGCTCACGCCCGCACCTCCCGGCCCAGCCCCCCCGTGGTCGCGGGCGCCGTCACCGCCGCCCGCTGGAGCGCGAACAGCTCCTCGCAGCCAGCCAGGGCGAGGTCGAGCAGCCGGTCGAGGGCCGCCCGGTCGAAGGGGGCGCCCTCGGCGGTGCCCTGGACCTCGACGAGCCGGCCGTCGACGGTGGCCACCACGTTCATGTCGACCTCGGCGCGGACGTCCTCCTCGTAGGGCAGGTCCAGGCGCGGTTCACCGTCGACCACCCCCACCGAGATGGCGGCGACCTGACCGGTCAGCGCGCCGTCGTGGCCGAGCGAGCGCAACGCCCGCGCCATCGCGACCCAGCCCCCGGTGATCGCCGCGGTGCGGGTCCCGCCGTCGGCCTCCAGCACGTCGCAGTCGACGGTCAGGGTCACATCCGGCAGGGCGTCCAGGTCGACCACGGCACGCAGCGAGCGGCCGATCAGCCGCTCGATCTCCTTGGACCGGCCGCCGGGGCCGTTGCGTTCGCGCCGCGAACGGGTGTCGGTGGCGCCGGGCAGCATCGCGTACTCGCCGGTCACCCAGCCCTTGCGGTCCCGGAACCGGGGTGCGCCCTCCTCCACCGACGCTGCGCACAGCACGTGGGTGCCGCCGAACCGGGCCAGCGCGGAGCCGGCCGGGTGACGCTGGGCGTCGGGAACGATCGTGACGGGGCGGAGCTCGTCGGGACGACGACCATCGGCGCGGGGCATGGCGGACCTCGAGGCAGGGCCGGTGGTGGGCAGGGGGCGGGTCGCGACCCTACCCGCGGGGTTCGACCCGGTAGCGGACCAGGTCGTCGGCGATCTCCATGAACCCCTCGAAGACCCCGGACGCCTCGGCGGCCACGCGCTCCCGATCGGTCCCACCGGCGATGTGGGTGAGCACCAACCGGTCGACCCCGGCCTCGTTGGCCACCTTCGCCGCGTCCATCGCAGTGAGGTGGATGTCGGGCGGGTGGTCGCCCGCATCGCCGGTCCAGGTGGCCTCGCACAGGAAGAGGTCGGCGCCGCGGGCGATCTCCACCAGATCGGGACCGCCCGCCGAGTCACCGGAGTAGACCACCGTCAGCCCCTCCACCTCGATGCGGGTGGAGACGGTCGGCACCGGGTGCAGGCTGCGGGCGAAGGTCAGGGACACCTCGCCGATCTGGATGTGGTCGCCATGGCCGACCTCGTGGTGCTCGAAGACGTCGTCGAAGGACATCGGCGAGTCGCCCGACAGCAGGCCGGTCAGGAGCTCGTGGACCTCGGCGGCGGCGTACAGCGGCATCCGACCGTGGTGGTCGGGGTCGAAGCGCAGGTTGTAGTAGCAGCCGATCAGGTCGATGCAGTGGTCGACGTGCCGGTGGCTGATCACGATCGCGTCCAGGTCGCGGACCCGGTGCTCGCGCTGCAGGTTGCCCGTCGAGCCGTTGCCCGCGTCGAGCAGGATCCGCTTGCCCGCCGCCTCGATGAGGTAGCCCGAACACATCCGCCCCACACCGGTGTGCGACCCGGCACAGCCCAACACGGTCAGGTCCAGGACCACGGCGTCCACTCCTCGGTCAGCCACGGGAGGCGTCCGCTCAGGCTAGTCACCGCCGCGCCGGGACCAGCCAGTTCCCGCAGCGGTCGCATCCACAGCGATCAGTCCCGCAGCAGGGATGCCTCACGGTTCGCACGCCGCAGCCGCTCCGCGGTGCTGACCAGCAGGTCCTCGATGATCCGCGTGTAGACGAGATGGTCGGAGCTGCGCAGCCGCATCAGCTCGAAGCGGCTCAGCTCGAAGCAGGCCACGTCGGTCACCGCGCGCACGGTCGCCGAGCGCCGGCCCTGCCCGAGCAGTCCGAGCTCGCCGATGACCACCCCCGGGTACAGGTCGGCGATGCGCTCGACGCTGCCGTCCAGCGGATCCGCGAACTCCACCTCGGCGACGCCCGAGCCGAGCAGGTAGAGGGCATCGGCATCCGCCCCCTGCTCGACGATGACCTCGCCCGCCGCGTAGCTGCGCTCCACGAACCGCGGGAGCAGGCGTGCCCGCTCGTGGTCGCCGAGGTGGCGCACCAGCTCGAACTCGGCGAGGTCGAGCCGCACGGACCCCGCGGGTGCCCGGCCGGCGTCACCGAGCAGCGCGTCCTCGCATCCCCGCATCGCGTCGTCGAGGGTGCGTGCCACCTCGACGTCGAGGCCGGCGAAGGCGTCGGACGGCAGGACCCTGGCCTGGTCCGTGACGACGAGGTGCTGCCCGACGGCGGCGACGGTCTCGGCGAGACCCCGCAGCAGCCCGACGGTCGAGCCGTCGGTGGCACCGGCCCGGCGCAGGTCGAGCACGACCACCTCGACACCGTCGCCGTCGCTGGCCAGTGACCGGATGACGCGCTCGAGGGAGGCGGCGAACAGATCGCCCTGCAACTCGAGCACGAGCACCTTCCGACCGACTTCGGCCAGGAGCTCGAGGTCCTCATCGGGTCGCCCCCGCCGGGAGCTGACGTCGCTCAGGCGGTAGTGGCGGCGGATGGCGTGCTTGGACATCGACGGTGCACGCAGCAGGTGGAGGTCGAACTCCCGCGACAGATCGCGGAAGCCGGCCACCCCTCGCACGGAGTTGAACTTCTCATCCAGCAGCGGCGAGAACAGCGCGATGCCGAACTGTCCGGGGAGCACCCCGAGGACCCCGCCGCCGACCCCGCTCTTGGCGGGCAGGCCGACCTCGTAGACCCAGGTGCCGGAGTAGTCGTACATCCCGCAGGTCGCCATCACCGACAGGACCTTCTCCACGTTGCCGAGCGTGAGCACGGCATCGCCGGTGACCGGGTTCACGCCGCCGTGTGCGAGCGTCGCCGCCATCGTCGCCAGGTCGCTGCAGGTGACCTGGAGCGAACACTGGCGGAAGTAGTCCTCCACCACCGGGTCGGTCGGCCCGTCGAGGATGTCGAAGCTACGCAGCAGGTTGGCGATGGCCCGGTTGCGGAACCCGGTGGCGCTCTCGGAGGCGTAGACCTCGTCGTCCCAGGTGAGCTCACGGGCGGCGAAGCGGGAGAAGGTCGACCGGATGTGCTCGAAGCGGGGCTCAGCTTCGCGGTCCGGCAGCATGCCGGTGACCGCGATCGCACCGGCGTTGATCATCGGGTTGCGCGGCCGGCCCGTCCCCGGGTCGAGGCTGATCGAGTTGAACGCCTCGCCCGACGGCTCGACCCCGACGCGCTCCTCCACCGCTGCCGCCCCCCGGTGGTCCAGCGCCATCCCGTAGGTGAAGGCCTTGGACACCGACTGGATCGTGAACGGCACGTCGACGTCGCCGACGGCGTAGCGGTAGCCGTCGGCGGTGACCACGGCGATGCCGAAGTGGTTCGGGTCGGCGCGGGTCAGCTCCGGGATGTAGTCGGCGAGTGAGCCGTCCATCGTGCCGGCGTAGCGTCGGTGGACCTCCTCGATGATCCGCGTGATCGTGTCCCGCACCCGGCTCCCTCCTCGTTCCACCCGCTGCCTTCCGCCACCACGGGCGCGGCCGCACCGGCATCCGGCGAGCCAGGTGATCCGGCGGCGTCAGGAGCCGGCCAGAACCAAGCGCAACGCCGTCACGGGCCGGCGTCACCGAAGTTTCGACGAGGTTTCGCCCGGGTGGCAGCGGCGGGGAGCCGCGTCCTGCCAACAACGCCCGCACGTGAGACGTTCGGGGCACTAGCGTTCCCTTCCGGGATCGTGGAGGCGGGAGCAGGGATGATGACGGAGGCTGAACTCGTGGGCCGCTTGGCAGCGATCCCCACGTTCGCGGGGCTGGACGAGGCGGTGCTCGAGGCGCTCGCCGATGCCAGCCGCGTGCTGCCGATCGACCGGGGGGAACACCTGGTGGAGACCGGCGAGGTGGCCGAGACGCTCTACGTCGTGCTGTCCGGCCACTTCGCCGCCCTGGCCGAGCCCGGGGACACCGACGACGCGGCCCTGGCTCGCCTCGACCCCGGCGCGGTGATCGGCGAGATCGCCGTGCTCAGCGGCGCGAGACGATCAGCGACGCTGCGCGCCCTGGAGGACGCCGAGGTGGCGGCGATCGACGGCGAGCGCTTCATCACCCTCCTGGAGCGCGAGCCCGCGCTCGGCGTGCAACTCGCCCGCACGGCCTCCGACCGGCTGCTGGCGACGCGGCTGCGTCGCCACCTCGCCGAACTGTTCCCGGACGCCGATGTGACGGAGTTGGCCGCCACGGTGGAGCGCAGCGACATCGTGACGGTGGCCCCCGGCGAGGTGCTGTTCTCCGAGGGCGACGAGTCGGACGCCGCCTACGTGGTCGTCTCGGGTCGGGTGCGCGTGCTGCAACGGGACCGTGACGGCAGCATCGTGGAGCCGGTCGGCGAGGTCGGCACGGGCGAGTTGATCGGGGAGCACGCGCTCCTGGCCGACGCCCCCCGCACCGCCACGGTGGTCGCGGCCCGTCGCAGCCACCTGGCGCGTCTGCCACGCTCCAGCATCGAGACGCTGCTACTCGCCTACCCGGCCACGTTGTTGGCGGTGGTCCGCCGGCTCGTGGCACGCCAGGAGGACGCCCGGCACGAGTACGACCGGGCACGGATGGACAACGCCGCCATCGCGGTGGTGCCGACCGCGCCCGAGGTGGCGGCCACGCCGCTGGTCGCTGCGCTCGCCGACGTGCTGGCACGGACCGGCTCCGCCCGGGTCGTGGCGGCGGCGGACGTGGACGCAGCGGTGGGCCTCGAGGGCGCGGCGCAGGCCCACCGCGGCGAGGCGGCGGAGCTGCGGGTCGAGCGGTTCTTGGACGAGTTGGAGGCCGAGACCGACCTGCTGCTGCTGGTCGCGGACCCGGAGCGCACCGCGTGGTCGGAGCGCTGCATCGACCGGGCCGACCAGGTGCTGCTGGTGGCGGACGCCGCGGGCGATGCGGAGCCGACCTCGTCCGAGCGCGCGTTGCTCCCGCTGCGCCACCTCCCGCACCAGCGCATCACCCTGCTCCTGCACCACCCGGCGGACGCCGACCGTCCCCACGGCACGGCAGCCTGGTTGGCCGACCGCGACGTCGACGACCACCTGCACCTGCGTGCCGGGCACACCGACGACATCGAGCGCCTCGCCCGTTACGTGCGCGGCCGCTCGGTGTGGCTGGTGCTCGGTGGTGGCGGCGCGAAGGGCTTCGCCCACCTCGGCCTCGTGCGTGCGATGGGTGAGGTGGAGCTGCCCATCGACGGGATCGCCAGTGCGAGCGTCGGCGCCGCCCTCGGCGCGCTCGTGGCGATGGAGACCCCGGTCGAGGATCTGGTCGACCGGACCACGGAGCTGTTCCGTCGCGTCCTGGACTACACCATCCCGGTCAGCGGCATCATCGCCGCGGAGCGCATCGCCCGTGCCATCGAGCGTGGGGTCGAGGGCCGCGACATCGAGGACACCTGGCTGCCCTACCGCTGCGTCTCGACCAACCTGACCCACTCGAACACGGTGGTGCACCGCCGCGGTGACCTGCAACGCGCGATGCGGGCGAGTCTGTCGATCCCCGGCGTCATGCCGCCGGTGGCCTTCGGGGACGACCTCCACGTCGACGGCGGGGTGATGAACAACCTGCCGGTGGACGTCGCGCGGCGCGAGACGCCCGGCGGCATCGTGATCGCCTCCGACGTCGCCCCGGTCCTGGGACCGACGGCCAAGGGTGACCACGGTCTCTACGTGCGTGGCGGCGGCGTCCTCGCGCGGCGGTTCACGCCGGGGATGAAAGCCCCGCGCGTCCCGCGGCTGATGCCCACCCTGATGCGCTCGATGCTGGTCGCCGCCGCACAGGCGCGGGACCGCGGCATCGAGGCGGGGCTGGCCGACCTGCACCTGCAGTTCGAGCTGCGAGGTGTCGGCCTGCTGGCCTTCGACGTGGTCGGACCGGTCGCAGAGCGTGGCTACGAGGAGTCGGTGGACGCCCTGCGCACGTTCGCCGATGACCAGCGCACGGATGAGCGCACCCCGAGCGGGCACTGAGCGTCGCCGCCCTCACCCTGCGTCACTGGCCGATCACGCTTCGGTGAAGGGTCCGTGACCGCAGCGTTTCCGCCGCGGTTCTGGCTACCCGCCGGGCACGGTCGGAGTAGTGTGACCTACGACGGCCGGCCGTTCGGCCCTACTGGCAGACCACAAGGACGCCAGCAGGGTCGTTCGTCCTCATGTGAGACGACCTCAACGGCCGCTGACAGGGCCTGGTCCGTTCCGGCCGTTCCGCCTCCACGCAAGGGAAGCCCATGACACGCCGTCCATCCCGGGCCCTGGCCCGCCGCTCAGCACTGGCCCTCAGCCTCCTGATGGTCGTCTCGGCCCTCGCGCTCCCAGCGGTGGCGGAGGACGACACGACCGATCGGTCCTACACCGCCTCGGTCACGCCCGAGGAGGTCTGCAACGGGGTCGAGGAGGCGTTCACGCTGACGCTGACCAACACCTCCTCGCAGCAGCGGCTCGGCTCCGCGCGGATCGACGTCCCTGGTGAGGTCGTGCTCAGCACGGACGCCGACGGCGCCGACGACCTCGCAGTCGAGGTTTCCGGCCAGCGGGGCCCCAAGACGGACCCGATCGTCTCCTACGACGACGTCACCCGAGTGATCAGCCTCGACGACCTCTCGGCGGCACCGGGCGCGACGATCGACGTCACCTTCACCGCGACCGCCACCGGAGACGACGACACGTCGGTGGAGTTCACGACCCAGGCCAAGCAGGCCAACGACTTCAACAGCACGAGTGACACAGCGAACGAGCTGGTCCTCGTCGGCGAGCAGCCGACGACCATGATCATCAGCTGCGGCACGCTCGCGTTCGTCGAGCAGCCGGGCGATACCAGCGTCGACGTGGCGATCCCCGGCGTGGACGGGCTCTACCCGCCGCAGGTCGCCATCGTCGATGGGGACGGGGCTGTGATCGCCGAAGCTTCGGCCTCGATCTCGATCGCCCTGACCTACATCGAAGACGGCCTCGACGGCACGCTCACGCAGGACACCGTCGGCGGCATCGCGACCTTCGACGATCTAGAGGTCGACACGGCCGGCACCTACACGCTCACGGCCTCCGCGGACGGCTACCTCGACGTCGAGTCCGAGGGTTTCGAGGTGTTCGCCTTCGGTACCACCTGCGAAGAGGGAGTCCGGTGCACGACCACCCTCAACGACGATGGTGACGGGACCACGACCGCATCCGGGTTGGCTGACGGTGACAACGGCAGCATCCTCGGCAGCGCCGTGGCCAACCCCTTCGAGGTCTGCGGCAACCCGATGGACTACGACGTTGACGACTACAGCTACATCCCGAGCCAGGTGACCATCAACGGCATCAACCTCGTCGACAAGATCATCGAGTTCCGGGTCAGCAAGCAGTACGACCAGCGACAGACCAACAACGGCGTCGCCTTCTACCAGATCTGCGCCACACCGCTGGCCCCGTTCACTGATCTGTCGACCTTCGTGGACATCTTCGGCAACCGGGTCGTCAACGCCGACGACACCGAGAACCTCAAGCGGTTCGGACTGACGGATCATGACGAGGGCACCGAGTTCCAGACCAGCGGGTTCCTGTCTGACTGCTCCGGGCCCGATGACACCCCCTGCGTCGAGTCGCGGGTCAAGCGCAACGGCGCCCCGGTGATAACCGTTCGTTGGGGCACGCGCTGGACCATGGGCTGACCGGACCTCCGCTCACAGCCGACCCGCCGGTCACCCTCGCTGGGTGACCGGCCGAGGTCACGCTCGGGTCGGCGCCTCGAGCTCCGGTACCCGCACCACCTCGAGCCGCTCCAGGATCCCGCGGCTCTCCGCGAGCCAGCTCTCCACCTGCCCTGAAGCCGGATCGTCCGGCCGGTCCGACGCCAGGCTCGCGAGCCCATCGAGCGTCAGCGCGACCTCGTAATCCGCATCTCGTGACCGGCCGGCGGCGAGGCTCTCCTCCAACGCCTGGCGGGCCTCACCGCTCGCGCCTCGGCGCCACAACGCGTAGCCACGCAGCCGATGGAGCAGGGGGCTCTGCCCCGAGATCCCCCCGAGGGCGTGGTCCTGCTCCAGCGCCTCGTCGACCACCGCCATCGCCCGCTCGTGCTCACCGCGCAGGAGGTGACACTCCGCGATCACGGCCAGGGTGTCGACGTCGTCGGCCTCGGCACCGATGTCAACGAAGGTCTCGTGGGCCGCCGCGAGCAACTCGAGCGCCTCCTCCGGCCGGCCCGACCGGGCGGCGACGCGGGCGAGGTCGCGCTGGGCGATCGCCAC
>SL_3KL_010_SEDDRAFT_10006960_pt1 | contig 10061 bp, 9 predicted proteins | sample SodLakKL_010_SED_2_FD_10381 | JGI IMG/M metagenome (IMG submission 10381)
GCGTGGGGGCGTGCTCGTGCTCGGCGCCGGCGGGCGCCGCCAGGGGCGCTGCCGGCAGGCCGGCGCCCAGGCCGCGACCCATCGCATGGAGCGCGCCCGTCACCTCGACGGTGAACCAGGTGGCGAGACCTGCGGGCGTGGGGGCGTGCTCGTGCTCGGCGCCGGCGGCGAGCAGGGCGTCGAAGGCTGCGACGGCATCGGCGTCGAACGCGATCATGTCGGCCTCGGCCTGGCGCAGGCCGGCCTCGAGGTAGCGCGCCCGGACCTGTGCCGGGGTCGGCGGCGCACTGCGCCGGAGTTCGTCGACCCAGGCCGGATCGAGGCGGAGCACCGGCAGGTCGGGGTCCGGCAGGTAGCGGTAGTCCTCGGCCCCCTCCTTACCCCGCAGCACGTACGTGCGTTGACCGCCCTCGTTCCAGCCGCGCGTCTCCTGCTCGATCGGCAGGCCGTCCGCCAGGCGGCGTGCCTGGCGCTTCACCTCGGAGGCGAGGGCCGCTTCGACGCTCTTGAACGAGTTGAGGTTCTTGATCTCGACCTTCGTGCCGAGCGGGTCGCCCGGGCGCCGCAGCGAGACGTTCACGTCGGCGCGCATCTTGCCCTGCTCGGGTGTCGCGTCGCTGACGTGGAGCGCCCGCGCCAGCGAGCGCACCTGCTCCAGGAACGCTCGCGCCTCGGTCGGCGAGCGCAGGTCGGGGGCCGTGACGAGTTCGAGCAGCGGCGCCCCGGCTCGGTTCAGGTCGACGAGGCTGTACGGCGCGTAGGGGGGGTGCATCAGCCTGCCGGCGTCCTCCTCGAGGTGGCAGCGCTCGATGCCGACCACCCGGCCTGCGAGGGCGTCGCAGCCGGCGCCATCGCCGAGGTCGACCGCCCCGCGTTCGCCGATCGGGTCGGCGTGTTGGCTGATCTGGTAGTTCTTCGGCGCGTCCGGGTACACGTAGTGCTTGCGGGCGAAGGGGCTCAGCGGCGCGATGGCGCAACCCAACGCCGTCGCGAGCCGAACGGCCAGCTTCACCGCCTGGGCGTTCGCGACCGGCAGCGCCCCCGGCAGTCCCAGGCAGACCGGGCAGACGTGGTGGTTGGGTTCGGCGCCGAAGGTGTCGGCGACGCAGCCGCAGAACAGCTTGCTGCGCGTGCGCAGTGCCAGGTGGACCTCGAGCCCGATCACCGTCTCGAACGGCACCGTCTCGAACGACCCGGCGCTGGAGGCGTTCGTGGCGCTCATGGCGGCGAGTCTACCGCGGCCCCGTGGGCAGTTCTGCGGCGCGGCCGCGGCGCGTCGGGCGAGCGGTACACTCGAGGCATGATCGAGGTCACGCTCGAGGACATCGCCGTCTCAGGCGATGAGAACCAGTTCCTGGTCTTGCTGAAGGGCCCAGAGGGCGATCTGCTGCCGATCGTGATCGATGCCATGCAGGCGTTGGCGATCGCTGCTGGGCGCGCAGGTGAGGGACCGGGCCGTCCACTGACGCACGACCTGATGCTGTCGATGTTGGAGCTCCTGGGCGCGACCGTGTCGCGCGTGGAGATCACCGACGTGTCCGACGGCACGTACTACGCGATGCTCGTGCTGGAGCGCGCCGGGGTGCACCTCGACCTCGACGCGCGGCCATCGGACGCGCTGGCGTTGGCGGTGCGGACCGGCGCGCCGATCTTCGTGGCGCCCCACGTGCTGGAACAGAACGCGCTCTCCGACGACGTCGGTGGCCAGGGCGGCAGCTTCGAGGCCTGATCGGACAGCAGCGGGAGGAACCGCGGCGCGTGCGGCGACGCGGCGCTCAGGGCTGGGTCCCCGCTGGTGGGTCGGGTCAGGGTGCGCCGGCGTCGAGCCAGTCGCGACTCGCCCGGGCGAGCAGGGTGGTCAGCGCACACTGATCGCGCCACAACTGGTCCACCGTGGCGAGGTTCGGGGCCGCGCACAGCGTCGGCTCGAGCTGCAGGCGACGCCGCTGCGCGAGGCGAGCGAGGGCCGGCGCGACGCTCGCGATGCGCGTTTCGATGCGCACCAACTCGCCGGCAAGGCGGCGACGCTCCGACAGCAGACGGTAGCGCTCGCACAGCCGCTCCGTGGTGATGACCTGGTTCCAGAAGCCCTCGGTGGCCCGCATGCGAGCAGGGTACCTGACACGAACGAGGCGCCAGCAGGGTCAGAAGACCGTGCCGGCGCCTCGCTCCGAACGCTGCCTGTGGGTCAGCCCTGGACGTGGGACTCGAGGAAGTAGAGGTCCTTGTCGACGACGCGCGAGATCTCGGTGAAGAGGTCCTCGGTGGTGGGGTCGCCGAGCTCGCTGGCGCGTTCGATCGCCACGCGGTTGCTCGCGGCGTACGCGGCGTAGCGTTCGATCAGGGCCTGGACGCAGTCCGGACCACGCACGATGCTCGTGTCGAACTCCGGGAGCGTCGAGTACTGCGCGGCCATGCGCGAGGTGCCGAGGGCGACGCCGCCGAGCGCGGTCGCGCGCTCGCCGAGCTCGTCGACGAAGTCCTCGATGCTCTCGGCCAGGTCGTCGAAGAACGTGTGGAGGGCGTAGAAGTTCTCACCCTTGACGTTCCAGTGCGCCTGCTTGGTCTGCAGGTGGAGGTCGATCGTGTCAGCCAGTTGTTGGTTGACGATGCCGACGAGCTCGATCCGGGCGTCCTCGGCGATGTCGATGCGGGTGCTGTAGAGAGAGCGTTGCTTGTGATCGACGGCTCGTTCCATGGTTCCTCCTCCACCCGCTCGCGGCGGGTGCGTGCGGTGCCGCGGCGCGTGCTGGTCGACGGCGAGCGCGGGACACCAACACATCACCGTACGCCCACGAGATCGACGTCGCCAGGGACGTTCGGCGCCGTGCAGCGAGGCTATCATGCCGAATCATAGTCGGAACGATTCCGAGTTACTTGGGTTGGCGAGCGCTAGGTGCCCTTGGCGCCCTCGTCGCCCTCGTCGCCCTCGTCGAGCAGCGCGTGTGCGGCCGCGATCGCCTCTGCCAGCCCCTCCACGCGCGGGCCGGAGCCCTGCGCACGCTCGGGCCGCCCACCGCCCCGCCCCTCGAGTCGCTCCAACCCCACCAGCAAGGCGGGGCGGACGTCGACACCCGCGCCCGAGGCCAATACCATGAGGGCCTTGTCGCCCTGGGGCACGCCGATCACCGCCGTCGCCGCCAGTCCCGCGATGGCGTCGGCCAGCTCGGTCGCGAACGACGCATCCGCGCTCGGCAGGGCCAGGGCTACGATCGCGCCGGGACCGTGTACCAGCGCTGCCGCGCGCTCCTGCGCGACCCGCTTGTAGGCTTGCGCGACCTCGCGCCGCGCGGCAGCCGCCTCGGCCGCCAGCGCCGACATGCGCTCCGGCAGCTCGTCGATACCGCACGACAGGCCGCGCGCCGCCGCCGCGGCCGCCGCCTGCGTGGCCTGCGCCCGCTCGATCGCCTCGAGCCCGGCACGCACCGTGACGCGAACGAGGCCGCCGCGGATGCGGTCGCGCCCCACCTGCAACAGCGGCAGCGCCTCCGCCGTGCTGCGCACGTGGGTGCCGCCGCAGGCCGACACCTCCCAGTCGCCCATCGTCACCAGGCGCACCCGCCCCGACACCTTCGGCGGTCGGCGCAACGGGTAGGCGGCCAACTCGCGCTCGTCCACCTCGAACCAGCGCACGGGGAGCGCCTGGCCCGCCACCTCGTTCGCCAGACGGACGGCCGCCGCCACCGCCTGGTCGTCCGGTTCACCCGCCAGGTCCACGGTCACCTCGGGTGAGGAGAGCGCCACGGAGCGCGTTGCGAACGCCGGGTCGAGGCGCACGAAGGCCTGCGAGAGCAGGTGCTGCGCCGTGTGGCGCTGCATGTGGCGCCAACGCCGCGGCCAGTCGATCGCGCCGCTCAGCGCGGTGCCGACGGCCGGCGTCTCGGCGTCGCCGTCGACGCGGTGCCACACGATCCCCTCGTCGTCGCTCTCCACGACCGTCACGCGCCAGACCGCTGCGTCGTCGACGGACAGCGTCCCCTCGTCGTGCGGCTGCCCGCCGCCGCTGGCGTAGAAGCAGCTGTCGCGCAGCCGCCACCACGCCCCCTGCTCGTCGACGCGCACCTCGTCCAGCGTGCTCACGAAGGTGCGCAGGTAGGGATCGTCGCGTTCCAAGCGGGTCATGGCACCGAGCCTACCCGGCCGCCGCCAACCCTGCCCGCAGCCGCGAACCTGCCTTCGCGGGCCTGGATACGGTCGCCGATCGGTTGCGGTCCTACCATCCATTACTCAGCGATCGGCGCCGCCCCCAGCAGGTGTGCCGCGCCAGGAAGGGCCACCTCCATGTCAGACGCTCCGCAGATCATCAGGCGCCCCACACCTCGCCCGACACGACACGGCCGCAACGGCCACGCCGGCGATGCACACCACGACGACGACCAGCATGCCGCTACACTGGCGGCGGAGGCCAACGTGCGAGACCATGCCCACCTCGTGCACCCCGGCGACCCCGAGTTCGACGAGGTCGGCGAGGTCGAGCTCACGCACCTGATCAGCGATCTCATCACCGGCCTCGGCGAGGACGTCGACCGCGAAGGCCTGGTGAAGACGCCTCATCGCGTCGAGCGCTCGCTGAAGTTCCTGACGTCGGGCTACACCACCAGCGTCGACGAGGTCCTGAACGGCGCGCTGTTCGCGGCCGAGGGCTCGGAGATGGTCGTGGTCAAGGGCATCGAGTTCTACTCGTTGTGCGAGCACCACATGCTGCCCTTCTTCGGTACCGCCCACATCGCCTACATCCCGGGCGACACCATCTTGGGGCTGTCGAAGTTCGCCCGCGTGGTCGACGTGTTCGCGCGCCGGATGCAGGTCCAGGAGCGCATGACCTCGCAGATCGCCGACGCGCTCGAGCGCTCCCTGAAGCCGCGCGGCATCGCCGTGGTCACCGAGGCGAGCCACCTGTGCATGATGATGCGCGGCGTCGAGAAGCAGGGCTCGTCCACCCGCACCAGCGCCATGCGCGGGGCGTTCAAGGACGACGCCCGCACCAGGCAGGAGTTCCTCGAAGCGATTCGGTAGGGGTGCGGTGCCGGGGCGTCGTCCCGACGACGCCCGCACCAGGCAGGAGTTCCTCGAAGCGATTCGGTAGGGGTGGGGCTAGAGAACGTGTGCCTCGAGCCACGCGGCCACGCCGCCCTCTTCCGGGCTCGCGATGTGCTCGCTCGAGGCGTCCAAGGCGTCGGGGTGCACGTGCGGCCCCACGGCGATCGAGCGCCCGGCCCACCGCAGCATGGAGACGTCGTTGAGGCCGTCGCCGAAGGCCACGACGTCGCTCTGCTCCACGCCGAGGTGCGCGGCGATGTGGCTCAGTGCCGTGCCCTTGTCGGCGCCGGCCGCGATGACCTCGAGGAAGCCGTCGCCCCAGAGGTAGTGTTCGAGGTGCGGCAAGTCGCGCGCCACACGTGACTGGATCGTGACGCTGGTCTCCGAGGCGGCGAACAGCACCTTGTCGGCGGCGTAGCCGAAGTCGCTGGTGAAGCGGGTGATGACGCGGTTCTGGGCGTGGACCCACCCCCAGCGGGGGTCGCTCGGGTTCTTGACGAACAGCTGTTCGTCGACCATGCAGCTGAACTCGATCACGTCGTGGTGCAGGTACGGGGTGACGAGTGCGTGCACGTCGGTCGCCGGCAGCGTCACGCGGCGCATCTCGGTGCCCGGGTCGCGCATGACGACCGCGCCGTGGTTGACGCTGAACGGCCCGATGACGTCGAGTCGCTCGAGGAACACGCGGGCGCTCGCATGCGCTCGGCCCGTGAGCACGGTGACCATGTGACCGGCCCGGCGCGACGCCTCGATCGCGTCGGCGATGCGGTCAGGCAAGTGGCCGTCGTCGGTGACGACGGTGCGGTCGAGGTCGAAGGCGAGGAGCATGACGCAGCAGCCTACCGCTCACGCGGCGGGACAGGCGTCGCGTCGCCGGCCAACGGGCGTGGTACCGGCAACCACCACACGCCACCGGCGCGGTCGGCGAGGACCGCCGCCTCGGGCGCGAGGGCAGACGGAGCGAGCGTCACGTTCGTCGCGAGTGGCGCCGGCAGCGTCACGGTCGCCACGGTGTCGCACGACGCTCCATCGCAGCGCAGCCACACCAACTCGCGTTGGTCGGCGCTGGGGACCAGCAGCAGGTCGGCGCCGTCCTCGAGCCGACCGACGAGCACGGCGCGATCGAGCAGGCGCTCGCCGTCGACGTGGCTTCGCAGCCCCAGCTCGAAGGTCGTGGCCGTGAGCGCCGCCACGGGTCCGTCCAGCGAACTGTCGGGCGGCGCCGGCTCGCCCTCGGCTGCGACCACGTAGCGAGCGAGCGGGCCACCGTCGCGCGGGTCGTGCGTGGCGTACGCGGCGCTGCCGGTGGCGCCGATCAGGTGCAGCCAGCGCTGCGACGCGCCCAACGGTGCGCCGCCCGCGACGGCGTGCAGGCCCCCGTCGCGCCACGCCAGGCGCACCAGCCGCGCGCCGGAACTGTCGTCTGACACGGTGACGTACAGGCCCATCTCGGCGCCGTGGCGCCACGTGGTCGGTCGTCGCGCCTCGATCACCGCCGGCGGCACGGGGGCCCAGCTGGCCAAGGGTTCGAGGTCCGGGAGCCGCAGGACCACCACCGCTCCAGCCTCGACCTCGTCGCCGAGCGTGCCGTGCCGGTAGCGCTGGGTGGGTTCGGTCAACACCGCCACCGCGCTGCCGTCGTCGCCGAGGTCGAGCACCACCAGTTCCGCGTCCGGCAGCGCCGCCATCGGCGCCACCGCGCGCGGCTCGAGTTCGCGGGTGAGGGACAACAGCGCGCCGCCGGGGTCGAGGGCCAACACCCCGCCGTCGGGGCCGCAGGCCGGCTTGTGGAAGCGGCTCACCATCGGCCCGACCGCGCTCACCACGGGCAGGTCGGGCGCGCGCGGCAGGCGCCGCAGGGCGCCGCGCTCGTCGACGATCAGGAGCGCGGGGCCACACGCCGTCGCCTGCTCGCCGGCCAGGCCGCGCGCCAGGCGCACCGCGTCGCGGCCGACGGCGGCTCCGTCGACGAACCACAGGGTCCCGTCGGCGGCGAGCACCGTGACCGCCGCCCCCCGACCGCTCTCCACCCAGAGTGGCCACGCCGGCACCTGTCCGAGCGCCACCAGCCCCTCCGGCGCGCGCGTCGCTGTGTCGCCGGGCGGCGCCGCGTCGTCTTGGGCCGTCGCCACGACGGAGAGCGCCAGCACGATCAGGGCCGTCACCGTGCGACGCGCCGCCCGCAGGAGGGGGCGTGGCGTGGGCGGGAGGCGTGGTGAGGGGGAGCGGGGGCGCATGCGACGCGAGCGTACCAGCGACCGCAGCGGGGGTTCGTCGACGTCGAGCTGCAGGCGAGCGGTAGGCGAACGTCAGGCGTGCGTCAGGCGTGCGTCAGGCGTGCGGCCGGCGGGCCTCAGTTGCGCGGACCGCGGCGCCAGCGCCAGCGCAGGTACGTGCCGAACTCGGCGGCGAGCCGCGGCACGCTCGCGAACACGAAGGCGTCCGCGGCCTGCTTGATCGCGGCCGACAGCGCCGGGTACGCGACCTCCAACCGCGCCAGCTGCCACAACGACACCCGGCGTCGCTGTGCCCACGACAGCAGTGGCAGCATCTCGCTCGCGTTGGGCGCGACCACCGTGGCGGCCAACAGCCGGCCGGTCAGCCGCATCGCGACCAACTGCACGAAGCCGTCGTCGAGGCCGCTCGTGCGACCGCGGTCGGTGTCGCTCAACATCACCTTGTGCACCGCCAAGAGCGCGTCGGGCCAACGCCGGCGCAGCTGCGCGAGCGTGGGGCCGATCTGGCCGACCTCGGGCTCGACGAACGCCACCGAGGGGTGATCGCCCTCCGGCAGCAGCGGCAGCGGCAGCGTCAGGAAGCGCACCAGGCGGCGCCCGTGCGCGTTGGCGACGTGCGTGTGGGCCGCACCGACGACGTCGCCGATGGCGTACACGCCGGCCGCGGTCGTGCGGTAGGCGCCGTCGATGATCACGGCCCCGCGCGCGTCGACCTTGACGCCGGCCTCGGCCAGGCCCAACGCGTCGCTCGCCGCTCGCCGCCCCACCGCGACCAGCAGGCGATCGACATCGTCGATCGACGCCACCTTCGCCTGGCCGCCCGCGCGTGCGTGAGCGACGCGCAGCCGTCCGCCCGCGTGCTCGAACTCGAGCGCCTTGGTGTCGACCAGCACGCTGACGCCGAGCGCCTCGAGCCGCGCGTGCACCACGCTCGACGCGGCTGCCTCGGCGCCGGGCAGCACCCTGTCGGCCATCTCGACGATCGTGACGCGGGAGCCGAGGCGCGCGAACGCGAACGCCATCTCGCAGCCGATGGCACCGCCGCCCAAGACCACGAGATGGGCAGGCGGCGCTTCCAGGTCGAAGATAGTCGCGTTGGTCAGGGGCGCACGCTCGTTACGAGCGCCTTCCTCGAGTCCCGGGAGCGGCGGTACGACGGGTCGCGATCCCGTGGCCAGCACCACGCGCTCGGCCGCTAGCAGGCGCACCGAGCCGTCCGGCGCGCTCACCTCGACCTCGTAGGCGCCGCGCGCGCCGCGCAGCAGTCGCGCATGACCGCGCACCAGCGTGAGGCGCGGCATCCCGGCGAGCCAGGCCTCCTCATGGGCGCGGAGCGCGTCGCGCCGTCGGCGTGTCTCGGCCAGCGCTTCGCGGGCGGCGTCGGCTCTGGCCTCCGGCGCCGCTGCCGCCACGGCTCGCGCCAGCGTGATCAGCGTCTTGGACGGGATGCAACCGACGTTCGTGCAGTCGCCGCCGACATCGCCGGCCTCGACCAGCGCGACGTCGCGGCCGAGCCCGGTGAGGCCAACCGCGACGGTCAGGCCCGCGCTGCCGGCCCCCACCACGATCGTGTGGACACGCGTTGGTTCGTTGCCGCTCATGAGGCCTCCACGGTGTCGTCAGCGACACGCTTGGACTTCGCGGCGCCGGTCGCGATGGCGCCGGTCGCCGTGGCGCCGGACCCGGCGGCCGTCTCGGGGCGGTCGCTCGGCGCCACGGCGGCGCTCGCTTCGCTGCGGCGCGCCTCGCGCGCGCGCCAGACCCGCGCCAGCAGCAGGCTCGTCACGAACAGCGCTGCGCTCGCGGCGAGCAGCGGCGCGTCGGGCGTCGGGAGCCTGCCCGCCTCGAGCGCTGCGACGTCGCCGAGCCCCGCGCCGAAGAACACGAACACGAGCGTCCCCGGCAGCGAACCGATGGCGGTGGCGACGACGAACGCTCGCAGCGGGAGCCGGATCGCGCCGGCGAGGTAGTTCACCGCGTCGTACGGGGTGAACACGAAGCGCAGGGTCAGCACCGCCTCGAACGCGTTGGCGCGGAGCCGCTGCGACATGCCTCGCANCCGAGGATGCCCGAGCGCGGCGCCGGCGAGCTCGGCGCCGTACGCCCTGCCGAGGCCGAACGCGACGACCGCGCTCGTGTTCGAGCCCAGCACGACCAGCACCACACCGGCCAGCGGTCCGTAGAGGATGCCCGCGCCCACCGTCAGCAGCGTGGCGGGGAAGAGCAGCAGGGGCCGCAGCGCGTAGACCCCCAGGAACGCCAGCGCCCCGAGCGGGTGGTCGCGCAAGAACCCCACCACGGCGACGAGCACGTCCAGTGGCGTGCTGCCGGTGCGCACGACCGTGAGCACGTAGGCCGCAACCCCCAGCCCCCATGCCAGCAGACCGACCCAGCGCAGGCGCCGCGCCGCGCCGCTGCGCGCGCTCACGCGGTCCGCAGCGTCCGCGCCGCCCACCACACGCGCTGCGCGGCCGTCGCGGCAACGAGCGCCGCGCCGAGGCCCAACCACAACGGCAGGAGGCTGGGGAAGGCGAGCATCGCGGCCACGAGCAGGACGGTTTCGGTCCCCTCGACGAGGCCCGCAGGGATCACCATCGAGGTGGTGTCACCGCGCGCCTCGGCGCCGCGGCCGCGCTTCTCGAGCAGGGCCGCCAGGACGGCGTAGCTGCCGAGGTTGACGTAGTACGCGGCGAGCAGCAGGGCCGTCAGTGGCCAGATCCAGGGGCTCGCGGCGATCACCTCGCCGCCGAACGCCGCCGTGGCACCGGCCGCGGCGCCGAGCGG
>SL_3KL_010_SEDDRAFT_10006961_pt1 | contig 10059 bp, 9 predicted proteins | sample SodLakKL_010_SED_2_FD_10381 | JGI IMG/M metagenome (IMG submission 10381)
GTTTTAATTAATTGATTGCCATTGTTCTTTTACAATCTTATTGTAGTTTTTCTTTTGCTATGTATAATTGAATTATTATTTTTTTGGACGGTTAGCTTCCTCCTTCGCTCAGCGCTTCGCTTGAGCTTCGGAAGGACAGGCAGTGATGATACATCGCTACTTGCTCTTTCGAAGCTTCGATGTATATTGAAGCAAAGGAGAGGACGGTTAGCTCAATTGTCCCGATTTTACTAAAAGTGAAATCGAGGATCCACGATTCGTAAAACGAATCGGGAGCAGGGCTTTCGTTTGAAAGTAGTAAAAAGAGCATTATAACAATATTATAATACGGACGGTTAGCTCAATGGCTAGAGCATCTCGCTTACATCGAGGAGGTTGCAGGTTCGAGTCCTGCACCGTCCACCAGAAGAAAAAAGCCGCGGTAGCTCAGTGGTAGAGCACTTCTCTGAAAAAGAAGGGGTCGTCGGTTCAATTCTGACCCGCGGCACACAAAAATTAGAGTTCTTTTTTTTTGCGGGTGTCGTATAATGGCTATTACACGTGCTTGCCAAGCACGAGATGGCGGTTCGATCCCGCTCACCCGCTCCATATCACCTTTTCTTTCTTTTCTTGTCTTTTCAGTTTTCCCCACACAATCTATTGACTTTTAAAAATTTACATGATAAGATGTAGTCACCTCGTTTTGAATGCGGGGATTTTTTATTTAATAACCAGATATTTATTATGACTACACAGAGCAGTTCGTCCGATGATGGGAGTCTTAATATCGCTTTCTTTTCGGTCTTAGCTGTTTCCCTTCTTTTACTTTTTTTGTTTTCTGAAGGAGAAGCACTGCCAAAAGAAAGCAGTCCCAGGGTAGCAATCTTATCGTCTTTGGAGAAAGAACTAAAAGAAGTACCTCCGGAAAATGATATCACTCTTTACGACAACGCCCTTTTATTAAAATCGCCACCGACACATCACAAGCCTCAAGTTCTCGCTACAAAAAAAGCTGTAGAAAAAGAGGAGGTGGTGGTGGTAAGAAAAGTTATGGCAAAGATATCCGCCTATGCTCCTCTTGACCCCAATGCGAGAGAAGGAATGTGTTTTTCTGGAAATCCGGCAATTACGGCTTCCGGCACATATGTAAGAGAGGGTGTTGTTGCTACAAACATGTTTCCTTTCGGAACAAGATTAAGAATTCCTTCCGTCTTTGGAGATAGAATCTTTGTTGTAGAAGACACGATGAGCAGTATTCGAAATAATACAGTTGACGTCTTCTTCCTATATCAAAGAGATGCGATTAATTTTGGAACAACGAGGGCATATGTAGAGATTCTAAACTAAGATAGCAAAACCAAAACAAAACTGCAGAAAAGTATTCTGCAGTTTTTGTTTTATAGGACAACTCTTTCCAGTGAGTTTTTTAATTAAAAGTATTTGTGCCCGGGGCGGGACTCGAACCCGCAAGCCGTGTGGCACACGATTTTAAGTCGTGCGTGTATACCAGTTCCACCACCCGGGCTTTTCTTTTTTGGAGGCCTGGGGGGGAATCGAACCCCCGGTGTCGGTTTTGCAGACCGAAGCGTTACCATTTCGCCACCAGGCCAAAAGAGCTATAATTTTTTCTTTCTCTTTTCCTCTTTATAAATAACTATCCTATCTCCTTCTTCTGCTTTTGTGTTGCTCTCAAGAAGCATCCCCATTTCTTCTTTTTCCGTTATCTTCTCCATATCTTTTTCTTCCTTTTTTATGTTTACCAACTTTCCTTCACCCAAAACTTCTCCCTTTCTTAAAATCTCACATTTTGCTCCCTTTACAACAATTCCTTTTTCTACTTTTCCTCCTAAGATTTGTCTATTTTTTTGGTTCTTAAAAACGGCAAGAATAGCAACTCGTCCCACTTCTTCTTTTATGGTTTCCTCTTCAAGAAGCTCTTCTGCTTCTTCTCTAATGCTTTTTATAAGTTCATAAATTATATCAAACTTTTTTATCTCTATCTTCTCTCTTATCGCCATCTTCTCTGTTCCTTTGTCTGGGTCTACTCTAAAAGCAAAAATCTTTATATCCATCGCCCTGCAGCACTCGATATCATTTTCGGTTATTCCTCCTATATCCATCTTTACCATTCTTATTTTCACTTCTGTTTGAGGAATCTTTTTTATAGAGTCTTCTATTGCCTCTAATGAGCCGGTGGTATCTGCCTTTACTATGATGTTTAATGTTTTTCCTTTGCAAAGAAATGCCTCCTCTCTGCTTTTCTCGTTTTCTATTAAAGAAAATTTCTTTGCATCTTCTAGTGTTTCAAAAACAAAAAACTCTTCTCCCGCAACAGGATTTCCCTTTATGCCGGTAACTTGTACGGGAACAGATGGTCCCGCCTCTTCTATATCTTCTTTTAAAAAATTTTCCATTGTCTTTATCTTCCCATAAGCACAACTGGTTCCAACAGCATCACCCCTCCTTAAAACTCCTTTCTTGATTAAAAATGTAGGAGTTACTCCTCTTCGTGAGTCTCTTTGAACTTCTATAATAACTCCTCCTGCAAGACAATCTTCTCTTATTTTGAGATCTTCCATCTCTGCAAGAAGAGTAATGATTTCCAATAATTCTTCTAGTCCCTTCTTCTTTTTTGCAGATATATTCACGCAAGGAATGTCTCCCCCATAAGACTCTACAAAGACGCCTTCTTTGCTTAGGTCTTGTTTTACTTTATCGATATCGACACCTTCTTTATCTATCTTATTTATCGCTACAACAAACGGCATCTGAGACTCTTTTAGATTTTTGATAACTTCTTTGGTCTGTTCTTTTATACTCTCATCTCCCGCTACAACCAAGACCCCGATATCCGCTACACCAGCCCCCCTCTTTCGCACGGCGGAAAATGCCTCATGTCCGGGAGTGTCAATGAAGGTTATCTTCTTCTTTTTGTGTTCTATAATATATGCCCCAATGTGCTGAGTTATTCCTCCTGCTTCCTTTTCGGTAATCTTAATGTCTTTTACAGCTTCTAAGAGGGAGCTTTTCCCATGGTCAACATGACCTAAAACAGCAACAACGGGAGGTTTTTCTTTTTTTTCTGTCATAATTTATTTCTCTTTCTTTATAAAAGAATTTATCACTTTCTCCTCTTCCTTGGAAAGAGAGTATTCTGATTTCCATTTTTTAATCGGCTTACTATAAACTCTATTACTGTTTTCAGTATAAATGCTCGTAACTACTATTCCGTCTCCCTCATCATTTAAGATGCAAAAAGAAAAACTCTGGTCTCCTCCTCTCTCAGAAAAGGGATTAAATCTCTCTATGCTAATATTTTTTGCAAAAAATCTCTTTTCTTCTTTAATCTTCTCTAACTCTTCACGAGTCTCTTTTAGTTCCAATCTTATCTTTTTAATCTCTTCTATTATCTCCTCTCTGTTTTGAAATTCTTCTTTTTCTTTTTTTCTTAAATTAAACATACTCTATCTTTCTTATCTTTTTATTTAAATAAAGTGGACCCAACCGGACTCGAACCGGTGACCTTCCCGATGCCATCGGGACGCTCTAGCCAACTGAGCTACGGGCCCAAAAGAGTCTGGTTTTAAGAGTAATTATTTTGGCTAGTAGTTAATATCTTTTTAAAAGATGTTCCCAATTATACCATTCTTATCCTTTACTATCAACCTTCTCTCTTTCTCGCTTAAAAATTTAAATTCTATCTCTATTCTCTCTTCGGGCAACACTTCTTTAATATTTTCACTCCACTCAATTATAATTATATTATCTCTATTATCAATAATATTCTTAAATCCCAAAGAGAGCAGCTCTCTTTCTGTAATTCTATAAGCGTCAAAATGATAGAGAGTTTTCCCTTTTATCCCTCCGTATTTCTTATAAATTACAAAGGTGGGGCTTGTTATCTCCTCTTCTATTTTCATTCCTTTTGCAAATCCTTTAACAAAAGTAGTCTTTCCGCTACCTAAATTTCCGAAAAGAGCAATAACTATGCTGTTTCTGTTTTTAACAATCTTTTTTGCAATTTTTTTTCCTATCTCTCTTGTTTTGGAAGATGATGAAGATATAATCATAAATTGACTAACTCCCGGATTTAGGATATATTAGTGACACGATTAATAATATATTTTACCATGGAAAATTCAAAAAACATAATGGGGGAGGTGCGAATCCCGACCGAGATGGCAAAGGAGGGAGAACGAGAACTCAATAATCTTCCTGCTATTAAATCCAAAATAGAAGGGTCTGCAAAAGAAGATATATCCAGAGCGCTGGAAATTATCTTAGCAGGAGCGCTCTTCTCTAAGGCTTCCGATGTTCATATAGAGCCGGAAGAAGGTGGTGCAAAGTTAAGAATGAGGCTAGATGGAATACTACACGATGTTATCGTTTTAAGCAAAGAGATTAATAGAAAAGTTACGTCAAGAATTAAGCTACTTTCAAAGGTAAAGCTAAATGTAGAAGATAAACCACAAGATGGAAGATTTACAATTGTCGTTCCTTTTAGAAATGAGACGCTCTCAATAGAAATAAGAATGTCATCTCTGCCATCTGAACACGGAGAAACAATAGTAATGCGTCTCCTTGATCCGAGAAAGCTAATCGCCATTGATGATCTTGGACTAAGAAAAGATCTATTTCATATATTTAAAACAGAAATCGAAAAACCAAATGGTATGGTAATCGTAACCGGACCAACTGGCTCCGGTAAAACAACGACTCTCTACGCATTTTTAAAGACGATAAATAAGCCCGGCGTAAAGATAGTTACAATAGAAGATCCAGTAGAGTATCACTTAGCGGGCATTTCTCAAACCGAAGTAAATCCGGAAAGAGGATATGATTTTGCAAATGGACTACGAGCTATTGTTCGGCAAGACCCCGATGTAATTCTTGTTGGTGAGGTGAGAGATCTTGAAACAGCCCAGATAGGTATGCAAGCCGCACTTACAGGTCACTTGGTCTTCTCCACACTTCATACAAACGACGCTCCCGGAGCTATTGCTCGTTTAATTGCTCTTGGAGAAAAGCCAGCCAGTATCGCTCCCGCAATTAATATGGTTATTGCTCAAAGATTGTTACGAAAAGTATGTCCTCGCTGTGTTAAATTTGAAAAATTGCCACCCCAAAGATTGGAGGAAATCAAAAAAGAACTCTCTAATGTAAAAGAAGAGATTTTCACTTTTCCCGAGGTTCCTGAAGTTCCTAAAAATATTGGATGTAAAGATTGCAGTTTTACGGGTTATAAAGGAAGAATCGGTATCTTTGAAGCCTTTTTAATAGATGATGAAATGGAGGAGCTCTTATATACCTCTCCTTCAATTACACAGACAAGACAAAAGGCTGTATCAAAAGGAATGCTTACAATAAGACAAGACGGTTTTATAAAGGTATTGGAAAAGAAGACGACAATCGATGAAGTTGAACGTGTAACCTAAATATTTCTTATATCAAAAAAGAAGATGCCAAAAAATAAAGATATTTCTCCCTCACCAATTAAAGAAGATCAATGTCTTGATTTGGCTCTTCGTCCTCAGACATTTAAAGAGTATGTCGGGCAGGAAAATATAAAAAATAATATTCAAATTATTATAGACGCTTCTAAGAAGAGAAAAGAGCCCTGTATTGAACATCTTCTCTTTTATGGAGGTTCTGGTCTCGGAAAAACAACTCTCTCTTATCTGGTGGCAAAGGAAATGGGTGTCGGCGTTCGTACTATCGCCGGGCCATCTATTAAAAAGAGTGGTGACTTGGCGGCAATTCTTACAAATCTAAGAGAAGGAGATGTTCTTTTTATAGATGAGCTTCATAGAATAAATCGCGTATGTGAAGAGATAATATATCCGGCAATGGAAGAATTTATGCTCAATCTTATTATAGGAAAAGGTCCTATGGCTCGTACTATGAATTTAAAAGTTCCTCGCTTTACCCTTATTGGCGCAACCACTAGGTTAGCCCTTCTCTCTTCCCCTTTGCGGAGCCGTTTTGGCGCAACATTTAGACTTGATTCTTATAATGAAGAAGAGATAAAAGCGATAATCAAGAGATCTTCTTCGCTTTTGGGAATAAAGATAGAAAAAGACGCTATCTCTTCTATTGCCTCCCGCTCACGCTTTAATCCACGAGTTGCCAATCGACTCCTTAAGAGAGTTCGCGACTTTTCAGAAGTAGAAGGAAAAAAGAAAATTACAAAAGAAGACGCCTGTAGTGCCCTCTCCTTTTTGGATGTTGATAAGATGGGACTGGAATCAGGCGATAGGAAAATCCTTGAAGTCCTCCTCAAAAAATTTAATGGCGGCCCTGCTGGATTACAGTCTCTCGCTATTGCCTCTGCAGAAGAAGAAGAGACAATTATAGAAATTTATGAGCCCTATCTTATTCAAATTGGCTTTATTAAAAGAACTCCTCGCGGAAGAGTTATAACAGAAAAAGCAAAAACTTATCTAAGAAATGGCAGGTCATAGTCACTTTAAAAATATAAAGAGAAAAAAAGAGGCAGAAGATAAAAAGAGAGGAATCGTCTTCTCTAAGTTCTCCCGTCTTATAATATCTTCTGTCCGTGAAAAGGGAAAAGACATTAAATCAAATCCGTCTCTCAAAACAATTATTGAAAAAGCACGAGAGGCCGATATGCCTAAAGAAAATATTGAAAAGGCGATAAAGAGAGGTGCCGGTGAGGGTGAAAAAGGACACTTAGAACCATTTCTTTTTGAAATATATACCAAAGAAAATGCTGCTATTTTAGTAACCGGTTCTACTGATAATATAAATAGAAATTCAGGAGAGATTAAAGAAACTTTAAAAAGGCATGATGCAAAGATTGCCACTCCCGGTTCTGTAAAATGGCTTTTTGAAAAAAAGGGAATAATAGAGATAAAGAGAGATAGAGACAATCTCCTCTTAAGTCTTATAGATTTTGGTATAGAAGATATAGAGGAAAAAGAAGATGTGTTCTTAGCCTATCTTCCTGTAAAAGATATGGAAGATGTAAAAGAAAAATTAATTAGTAATAATATTGATATAATTTCCACGTCTGTCGGCTTTGTCCCCAAAAACAAGATTAAAGTAGATAATAATAATTATATTAATCTCATTGAAGCGCTTCAGGAAAATGAAGATGTTGAAGAGATTTATACTAATATAGAATAAATATTTTAAGATGATTTCTTTAGGAATAGATCCCGGGACAGCAACAACCGGCTATGGGGTGGTAAAAAGTGAAAATAATAGTTTTTCTTGTCTCGATTATGGGGTTATTACGACAGATAAGACACTTCCTCCTTCTCGTCGTCTCTTTTCTTTGAGCAGAGAAATCTTATCCCTTATAAAAGAATATTCTCCTTCGGTTGTTGGAATAGAGAGTCTATATTTTTTTAAAAATTTAAAAACAGTAATTCCCGTAAGTCAGGCGAAGGGAGTTATTATGGTGATGGTGGAAGGAGAAAATATTCCTTTATACGAATTTACCCCACTTGAAGTTAAAATGAGTATCACGGGATATGGAAGAGCAGATAAAAATCAGATACAAGAAATGACCAGAATAATATTAAATTTAAAAGAAAAACCGCACCCGGACGATGCGGCAGATGGTCTTGCTATAGCGATATGCGGACTAAATAAGATTACTTCACCTTTTTAAATTTTCTCTTTCCTATACTAACCATCATTCCTTTCTTTATCTTAACTTTCTTATTTAAGTCATCCACGGTCTTATTATCGACTTTAACTCCTTTCTGCTTAATCATTCTTTTTCCTTCTCCTTTTGATTTTATTAAATTGAGAGAGATAAGTAGGTCTATTATATTCATCTCCTTCTCTTTTATAGACACTTCTTCTACTTTAGAAGGAAATTCTTTTTTTGAAAAAACTTTTACAAAGTAATCTTTTGCCCTTTCAGCATCATCTTCCTTATGATAAAATTTTACAATCTCAAAAGCTAATTTTTCTTTATATTTTTTAGGATTATCTCCCTTCTTTATCTCTCTCTCATATCTCTTAATATCCTTCATATCCACTCTTGTAAGAAGAATAAAATACCTAATTATAAGTTCATCCCGAAGTGACATAATTTTCCCATACATCTCTTTTGGACTATCTAATATATTTATTGTATTACCCCAGCTAGAGCTCATCTTTCTGCCATCTAATCCTTCAATAAGAGGGTTTGTCATAATATCTTGCGCTTTCTGTTTATAAAAACGTTGCAACTCTCTTCCTGCAAGCAAATTAAATCTTTGATCAGTCCCTCCAATCTCTACATCCGCTTTCACTTTTACAGAATCATATCCTTGCATAAGAGGATACAATACCTCTCTAAGAGAAACTCTTTTTCCTTTTTCTAATCTCTTTTTTATATTATCTCTTGAAATAAATTCGTTAATAGAAAAGATATTGGCATGCTCTCCTATTTCGTTATAGTTAAGTTTAGAAAACCAACTACTATTATAATATATTTCACACTTTTCTATATCAATTACCTTTTCTACTTGCTTAATATATTTTTTAAGATTTTTTTTCACTGTCTCTTTGCTAAGCATCGGCCTTTCACTCTCTTTATCGGATGTATCTCCAATAAGACTGGTAAAATCACCAACAATAAAGATAACTTTATGTCCTAATTCTTGAAAATCTTTTAATTTTAGTAGCGGTATAGAACGCCCAATATGAATATTTGGACTTGTAGGGTCTATGCCTAATTTTACCCTCAGCTTTTTTCCAGAGTATAGTTTTTTTTCTAATAAGTCTTTATCAATAATTTCTTCGACTCCTCTTTCTAATATAGTTTTTATCTTTTGTTCTTTCATAATATATTTTTTCTTTGAATTACAAAATGCATTATTTTGTCATCCTGAGCGTAGCGAAGAATCTCATCTTTAAGGTAATTACCAGAAGATTCTTTACTTCGCTTAGAATGACGAGGGATGTTTTGTAGTTCAAAGATTCTTTATCTTAATTATCATTATATATTAATTTGAAAAATAGACAATTTTAGGGTATTATTTATCTTATGAAGAAGAAAAATATAAAATTTAAAAATATACTGTCAGACCTCTTCTATTTAACTATAATAGTAGCGCTTTTTGGTATCTTTTTATCTCTCTTTACTTTTGTCTATTTTGCAAAAGATCTCCCTAGGCCTGAACGTTATACGGACCGTCCAATAGTTGAACCATCAAAAATATATGACAGAACCGGTGAAAATATTCTCTATACTATATATGGAGAAGAAAAGAGAGAAATAATAGATATAGATTCCGTTTCTCCTTATTTTGTAGATGCTCTGCTTACAGCTGAAGATAGAAATTTTTATAATCATATCGGTATCGATTTCCAAGGTATTGTCCGTTCTGCTCTCCTTAATTTACAGGCAAGAAGAACTGTTGCCGGTGGTTCCACTATTTCGCAACAATTTGTCCGTTCTGCTCTCCTTACACCGGAGAGAAAAGCAATTAGAAAAGTAAGAGAAATTGTACTTACATTGGAACTGGAGAGAAGGTACTCAAAGGATGAAGTTTTAGAATTTTACCTTAATCAGATTCCTTTTGGTTCTAACGCATACGGAATAGAGTCAGCAGCAAAGACATATTTTAATAAAAGAGCAAGTGAGCTAACTCTGGCAGAATCAGCAACACTAGTATCTCTTATTCCTGCCCCTAGTTATTTTTCTCCCTACGGAAATAATAGAGATGAATTAATGAAAAGAAAGGATATTCTTTTAGAAAATATGTTTTCTTCTGGATTAATCACAGAAGAAGAATTGTTAGAGGCAAAAGAAGAAATTTTGGATTTTCATATATCAAAGGATTATTTAAGGGCTCCTCATTTTGTAATGTATATAAAAGAAGTTCTTGAAAAAGAATATGGTGAAGATTTTTTACAAGAAGAAGGTTTAAAAATATATACAACCATAGACTTTGAATTACAAAAAAAAGCAGAAGAAATTATTAAGAAGAGAGTATTAAATAATTATAATTATAATGCATATAATGCGTCACTGGTTGCTATTAATCCTAATAATGGTGATATTTTAGCAATGGTCGGTTCGGCAAACTATTTTGGAGATCCTATTCCGGAAGGTTGTTC
>SL_3KL_010_SEDDRAFT_10006962_pt1 | contig 10059 bp, 11 predicted proteins | sample SodLakKL_010_SED_2_FD_10381 | JGI IMG/M metagenome (IMG submission 10381)
GGTTTCTATGCTGTACGCGATTTTAACTATTCAACATCCCTAAATACGCGTCTTTATGGTATGATGCAATTCCGAAGAGGACCCATAACAGCATTAAGACATGTAGCTTCTCCAAGTATCGGGTTTTCGTTCAGACCTGATTTTGCGGATCCCTTTTGGGGCTACTATGATTATTACGAAGATCCTAACCGTGATGAGCCCGTTCGTTATTCACACTACCAGGGCGCGCGCTACGGTACTCCCCCAGCAGGGCGGTCGGGTGCCATCAACTTTTCGCTCTCCAACAACCTGGAAATGAAAGTAAGAAGTAACAGGGATACGGTAGATGGTGAGCGAAAAATTGCCTTGATTGATAATCTGCGTATTTCTACCAGCTATGATTTGGCGCGTGACTCTCTCAATCTGAGTGATATCAGGATTAGTGGCCGTACCCGGTTGTTTGGCCAGTTTGATGTCACCTATTCAAGTTCATGGTCTCCCTATGCTGTGGATGAGGACGGCAGACCCATTGATAAGTTTTTGTGGGAAACAGACAAAAGGCTGTTGCAAATGAATAACACATCATGGAGTTTAAACTTTAACTATACCCTTAGTTCAGATATGTTTGGTGGTGAGGGAGGTGCTGGAAATGGGAATGGCCAAAGAGGCGGACAATCAGGAGGTGTTCACACGGATGGTCAAAATGCCATGCCAGGCAATGGTGAGGATGACCCTGCCTTACCGCCTCCCGGATCTATGCCCAATGGTGCCATCGATTATTCAGTTCCCTGGTCATTGAGGTTTTCCTATTCCTTTAATTATAACTCCAGGGTTACCCGTCCCGAAAGATTTACAGACCGGGATTATCTTCAAAACCTGAACTTTTCCGGTGATGTCAATCTCACTTCCAATTGGAGGATAGGTTTCAGCAGTGGTTATAATTTTGAAGAAAAGGAGATTACATACACATCTATTGATGTATACAGAGATTTGCACTGCTGGGAGTTTACAGTAAACTGGATCCCTTTTGGTTTCAGACAAAGCTATAATTTTACCATCAGGGTAAAATCTAGTGTGTTGCAGGATTTAAAACTATCCAGGCGTACGCATCATCTTGATCGGGCTTTTAATTAGGCATAAGTAAGTTTAAAGATAATTGCAATTTTTATCAATGTTTTTTTAAGAAATAATTAGTGGTTTTAAAAAAAAAATTGAATATTTGCAGTGTCTTAGAAAAAAGCATAACCGGATTGACATGCATAGAAACGTAAAACCCAAAATGATAGAGACTAATTATAAGCGTTATTTCCCATTGATTGCTCTTTTGATATCCAGTATTATATTCTGAGCCCTTGGATTTTTAGTGTTGTCAGGAAAAATCGGGTATTAACTTATTCTTTTATTTAATAAAATTATTATCGAATGAAAACTATTATTCAAATTGTTTTGGCCATCGTAATTGTGGTATTAGGATATTTTATTTACGATAGTATAATGGAGCCTGTACGATTTAACCAGGAAGTAGCTGAGAGAGAAGGTAGAGTGATCGATCAGTTGAAAGACATCCGCGACGTACAAAGAGCGCATCGCTCAAGGTATAACCGCTTTAATAGTGATTTGGACTCGCTGGTTGAATTTGTCAGGAATGACTCACTGCCTGTAATACGTGCTATTGGTAGCGTACCCGACACCCTTACGGAAACGGAAGCTGTTGAGTTGGGCCTGGTTGAGCGTGATACCCTTTGGGTAAAAGCTGCTGACTCGCTGAAAAGAAGAGGAGGGTATCCGATGGATTCGCTACCTTATATCCCATACAGTGGAGGCGAGCGCTTTACTATGGATGCAGGAAAAATTGAACGAGGACTTACTGAGCTCCCTGTTTTCGAGGCATATGCCTTACCTCCTGACTATATGAAAGGTGTTCACCGCTGGAGAGTTTACCACACCAGGGATACGGAAGAGGGATTGCGTGTAGGCACTATGCAGCAGGCCTCTATTGACGGAAACTGGGAATAAATTATATTAATATTTAAAAGAATGTTGTATCCTGTTCGGGAGCTTTTTAGTATTGATGATACGGAAAGCGAATTAAGAGATTCAGGAAAAAATTTTTTATCCATCGAGCTTTCGCCCGGTGGATTTTCTTATTGTGTGCTGGACACTGACAAGTTCCGCTACAATCACCTGAAGTCTTTTGTTCTTCAACCCGATCTGGATTATGATCACCAGGCACAGGTTCTCGAACAGTTTGTGAAGCAAAGGAAAGAACTTACCGAAAATTACCAGCGTATCAGTTTTTCATTTGTTAGTCAAAAAGTAACTTTCGTGCCTGTTGAGCTTTTTTCCTATTCAGAAAAGGAGCATTTTTTTAATTTCAACATGTACCCGGAACACAATTTTGAAGTGAAGGTTGACAAACTCAACAACCTGATGGCTTATGCTGTTTATCCCTTTCCAAAGGTGTTACTTCAAAAGGTCAATTACCTGTTTCCCGGGTGTCGCATAAGGCACATTTCTTCATGCCTGATTGAGAATCTTTTGTATATGGTTAAATATGGCCGGCTCAAACCACAACTGGTATTGCATGTGCAGCACGACCATTTCGAAATTTTGGTTTTTGAAAATGAAAACCTTAGTTTTTTTAACTCTTTCAGTTATCAAACCTGGGATGACTTGTTTTACTACCTCTTTTTTGCCCTGGAACAGCTTGGATTTCAGGCAGAAGAGCTGGATACACTTATCTATGGTGAGGTAAGCATCGAAAGTGAGTTTTACAAAAAAATCAGGTTGTACGTAAAATCGGTCACTTTTGGTCCACGTTCTGATTTGTACAAGTTTAGTGAAAGCTTTGAAAACATCCCGCATCACTATTTTTATAACCTTTTAAACATGAACGCATGCGGATAATTGGTGGTAAAAACCAAAGGAAACAAATTATTGCACCGGCAAACCTTCCGGTAAGGCCAACCACCGATATGAGTAAGGAGGCACTGTTTAATATTCTCAACAATTATTTCGACTTTGAAGAGATGAATGTGCTGGACTTATATGCCGGTACGGGAAACATTTCCTATGAGTTTGCATCAAGGGAAGCACGTGAAATAATTGCAGTGGATATCAATAACAACTGTGTTCAATTTATCAGGAAAACTACTTCCCTGCTTGGCTTTGACACTTTAAGAGCTGTCAGGGCGGAAGCTTTTCATTTTTTAAGCATCTGTAAAGCTGACTTTGATCTTGTTTTTGCTGACCCTCCATATAACTTTGACCATATTGCACAAATTCCCCAAAAAGTTTTTGATGCCCGTATTTTAAAACCAGGTGCCTGGCTTGTGGTTGAGCATGGCGCTGACATTGATTTTTCATCTCATGAGTTTTTTAAAGAAGTCAGGCGTTATGGGAAAGTTCATTTCAGCATTTTTGTAAATCCAGAAGCCCATGATTGAAATTTTTGTTGCGGAAAAAAAGCACCTACCTATTATAGTTGAGTTTCAGCTGGAAATGGCCCGGGAAACTGAAAACAAAATTCTTGACAGGGATACTGTTTATAAAGGGGTGGAGCATGTGTTTGATTATCCTGATACAGGTCGTTATTATTTAGCAAAACGGCAAGGGGAGGTGATTGCTTCACTTTTGGTATTGTTTGAATGGAGCGATTGGAGAAACGGAAATGTTTTGTGGATACATTCCGTTTTTGTTCAACCAAAATTCAGGGGGCAGGGGGTGTACACACAATTGTACCGTTTCTTGCAAAGCGAAGTAAACCATAATTCTCAGCTTGTGGGTATTCGGTTATATGTTGATAAAACGAATGTCGCAGCACAACGTGTTTACCAGAAGCTGGGAATGAATGCCCGGCAATACGATTTGTATGAGTGGATGCCTGACCATTGACCCGCTTTTAATTTACTTAAAACCAATGACATCGTTATGGAAAGAATAGCAGTTTTCCCAGGATCGTTTGACCCAATCACCAAAGGGCATGAAACCATTATAACCCGGGCTATTCCTCTGTTTGATAAAATTATTGTCGCCATAGGAGTCAATGCTGAAAAACCTGGTTTTTTCCCGGTAGAAAAAAGGTTACAGTGGTTGAAAGATGTTTTTGCAAAACACCCTTCGGTGGAGGTTGATTCCTATACCGGGCTTACCGTAGAATACTGCAAACAAAAAAATGCAGGATTCATTTTGCGTGGGTTACGGACCTCTGCCGATTTTGAATTTGAGAGAAGTATTGGACAGGTAAATAAAAAAATGTATCCCTCAATTGAAACCATATTTTTATTGACCACTCCCGAACATACAGCTCTTACCTCATCCATTGTGCGCGATATTATAAGGCATAATGGCGACATTACCCCTTTTGTACCCGAAGAAGTTAAGTTTTAAATATACACACCTTTGCCAAAAGTTCCGGTGCTGTTTTTGGGTGTAAATAAAAAGAAGTATTCTTTTCTTCAAAATTTGCAAATGTTGTAAATATGCAATGTTTGTTGGCACTTTATAGCAGATTACATAAACTATTCATTTTATGCTTGCCAACTGGGGACATAAAAGGAGTAATAATCCTACAGGTTTTACGTTTCAAAAAAAGTCAGTCAAATTCTTTAGCAAATATATGAAGGGTACTTTAATAGCATTGTTGTTGTTGGCTTCAATTGTAACAAGTGCGGGTAATTTTGAGATTCGCATGAATGGAACATTCCCCGGGGCTGAAGGACAAGTTATCCGGTTGATGCAATATCATGATCAGATTACCTACAGAGAAAAAGAGATTGCTGTTGCAACCATTGATCAGCAAGGAGAATTTGAATTATCTTTCAATACCTACCAAGCTGGTTATTTCTTTTTCCGTATTGATCATGCCCGCATGGGGATTTTTCTTGAGCCCGGAAAAATCTATCACCTTGAATTTGAACCTGTGGATTTTTCATCATTGGATGATAGCAGGAACCCTTATCTTGATCCCTGGTACTTCTCATTTGATGTGATAAAGCCTGTACCATCTCTTGATTACCATATTGAAAAGCTTGAAGATGTTTTTCATGATTTCTTGATGAATAACTTTGCAGCTATTCATCGTAGCCGGAACAGGAAAGCATTAGAAGACTTCAGACTTTTAACGGATTCTTTATTTGGAGATGTTGAAAACGAGTACTTTCAGGATTATTACAGGTATAAATTTGCCTACTATTATCGGGTTGCCAATCTGGATAACTTCGAAAACATGACGAGAAAGTACATTCTTAATCAGCCGGTGCTTTATCACAATACCCAGTACATGAATTTTTTCAATACGGTATTCGATACCTATATTTTTGCCGGAAGCCGCCAGATTTCTAAGCATGATTTGGAACATACCGTAAACAGAGTTGGCAATTACCATGCCCTCATGGATACCCTGGGAAAGGACACTGTTTTAAGAAACGAGGTAATCCGGGAGCTTGTCATGCTAAAGGCTTTAAAGGATATGCATGGAGATCCCGATTACCGCCGTTCCAATGTGGAACAAATCCTTGCCTATGCCAGCCAGTATAGTAAATTTCCTCCACACCGCAATTTGGCAAGTAATATTCTGCATCAAAAAAAATATCTGAAGCAAAGATCTGAAGCACCTGCTATTGTATTGAAAGATGCAGATAACCAAGAGGTTAAAATCCCTGATGATTTTCAGGGTAAATATGTATATTTAGGGTTCTGGGCAGCCTGGTGTGAAACGTGTTTACGCGATTTTGTTGCCCTGGATGAGATTTATCCTGAATTTAAAAACGACTTTACCTTTATCCAGGTTTCTACTGACCGCCATAAAAGTATTTACGATGCCTTTATAGAAAACCAACAATATCCCTGGAAAAACCTGCACTTTGATGGTAATTTTAAACTGTTGGATGCATACAGGGTGAGAAATTTACCCACGTATGTTTTAATTGATCGCCAGGGGAAAATCATTAGTTACCCCGCCAGGGGGCCTGGCGAAAACCTGGTAACATTTTTCAGGTGGCTTTTATTTGAGGAAGAGCGGAGAAACAGGGGTCAGTAATTTTTCTGGTAATAGGTCAAAAGCCATCGTATGGATAAAAATGCACCTTCCAAAATGTTCCTGGGTATAGGTCTTTGCAGCCATTTCACCTCTGTTATATCCTCCTCGGTTTGTGCTTTGATATTTTCCCATTCATTGGAATACATTACAAACCAGTAGCTTTGCTTAATGGCGTATTTGCCCTGAACCAATGGGTAAATATGAAAAGTGGACGGAAGGGGTGCAATAATCTCAAGTTTTGAAACACTGCACTCCTCTTTAACTTCTCTTATGGCGGTTTGCCGGATGTTCTCTCCATTCTCAGGTTTACCTTTGGGAAGGTCCCATTTGCCCAGGCGTTTAATAAAAAGAATCTCCCCTTTTGGGTTAATCACCAGTCCACCCCCAGCTTCCAGGTAATGTAGGTTTTTGATAAAGTACTCTCTGATGATGATGGGCTTTTCTCCCCAAATAATTACACTTTCCCCGGGTGTCAAACTTTTTGTGTTGGCAACAAATTGTTCAAGATGTTGTTCTTTTAATTCATCAAAATGGATAGACCTCTTCCCTGAACCGGGCTTCCCTTTTTTTAACTTGAAGGCAATATCATTGATAAAGATTTGTTTCATAGCTTTCCACATGTTTAAGCAGCAAAATTATCAATAAAATTTTTGGATGTCTACGATGAAAGTAAACTAATTAGTAATGGCTGCAGGAATTCGTTTGAACTTTGTGTTTTCTAAAACTTTTTATAATCTCGCTATAAAAAACAGCTTTAATACGAATTAATCCTGGGTACATTCGCCAGGTATTGTGTCTGTTTTAAAACTGAAAGTATTACCTTTGAACTTTCGGATTGAAAAATGTCTTGTCATGAAAACAAATCAAACCATATCTGAGAAAGCCGCTGATATTTTGCTTGAAATAGAGGCTGTTAAACTTAATGTGAAAGAACCATTTACCTGGGCAAGTGGTATCCGCTCGCCCATTTACTGCGATAATCGTCGTATTTTATCCTTCCCTGAAGCCCGTGCTTTTGTCAGGGATAGTCTTGCCAAAATAATCCAACAAGTATATCCGGATGTTGAATGTATAGCAGGTGTGGCCACAGGAGCTATTGCACATGGTGTATTGGTGGCCGAAAAACTCAATCTACCATTTGTATATGTCAGAAGTACCTCCAAGGAGCATGGTCTTGGCAACCAGATAGAAGGTGTAATACCTGAAGGAAAAAAAGTGGTTGTGGTAGAAGACCTTGTTTCTACAGGGCAAAGTAGCCTGGCAGCCGTTGATGCTTTAATCAACGTAAAAGCGGATTTTAAGGGAATGGTTGCAATTTTCACCTATGGCCTTGACAAAGCCCGGCAAAACATGGAAGATGCCAAATGCCCACTGCATACCCTAACAGATTATAACACCCTGATACAACAGGCTGTAAATGCAGGTTATTTGCATCACAGCAACCTTGAAACACTCGAAAAATGGAGAGAAAACCCCCAGGGCTGGGAACGATAAAATGAAAACCAAACCAAACTTTTGAATAAACGGATAGTAATAATATGAGTGAATTTATAAGTGAAAAGCTGGAAATAAATGCTCCTTGTAATGAAGTTTTTAACTTCCTTGGAGATTTTAACAATTTTGAGCAACTGATGCCTGGACAAATCAAAAACTGGAAAGCAGATACCAATACTTGTTCATTTACCATTGAGGGGATGGCTGACCTATCCATGCGCATTGCTTCCAAAACTCCGGACCGCAATATTCATATTGTGGCAGATGGTAAAAACCCCATAGATTATACCCTGGATTGTTTTTTGTCGCCCCATAGCCAGGATAGTAAGTGCAGGGCAGAACTTGTTTTCCAGGCCGAACTCAACCCCTTTTTAAAAACAATGGCATCCAAACCCCTGCAAAACTTTGTAGATATGCTGGTGAAAAAACTTCAGCAGCATTTTGAATGAGACCTGGCTCTGATAGTTCTTTAAAGCACAAACTCTACTTCCTTAAAGTCGAAAAATTGAAGTTTCCCTTGCTGGTCTTCCAGGATTAATTGCCCATACTCGTCAGTGCCCCTGAGGGTTGCCGTAAAGGTTTCTCCTGCCCAATAAAACTGTGAAGGGATATCTTTTCTGAAAAGCAATTTGTGGTATGCTTCATCCAGCGTTTTGTAGTCCGATGCTTTGAGTTTATTATACCAATGTTGTAGTTTCAGAGAAAGAACTTCCAAACAATTATCAATGCTTATTTCTTTTTTGGTAAGCAATTTTAACGAAACGGGGTTGGGGGCATCTGAAAGAAAAACTTCCTGATTTACATTGAGACCAATGCCCGCAATACAGTGACTGATTTGGCTGCCCATAATACTGTTTTCGGCAAGTATACCTGCAATTTTGCTTTGGTTGACATAAATGTCATTGGGCCATTTAACGGCTATTTGTTTTGAGCCGTTGTAAAAGTAGGAAATGGTATCTCTTACAGCTAATGAGGTTACCTGGGTAAGTTTAAACTGATTTTGAGGGGGTAAAAAGCCTGGTTTTAACAAGTATGAAACGGTTAGGTTTTTTCCAGGTTCGCTCTCCCAGGTTCGTGTGGAGTACCCTTTGCCTGCAAATTGCTCATAAGCTTTTACCAATGTGCCTTCGGGCAAGTCGTTCTCACTCAGAAGTGCTTTAAGTTTATCATTGGTTGATGCAAGGCTTGAAAAGTTTAAAACCCGGTTACCCATAAGTAAAGAAGGCATAGCTTGTTTGCGTTTAATTATGATAAAAAAAAGAGCAGTTAAATCCTTACCCGGGGCATTTGGAAACCAGCTTTTTGAGTGGATACTATAAAAAATAATAATACCCCCCGGTGCAACACTGTAGCTCAGGCAAATCTCAGTAAATTTAGTTACTTTTGTACCCTACAAAATTGCGCATAATTCTGCGTGTTTGTATAATAAATTTTTAAATGATTTCAACAAAACGGAAACAAGTGACATCGTTAATTGTTATATCAAATCTATTTAAGAACTGTTATAATTATTGATTTGGTCATTATTTTTACAACAAAAAATTTTTCATGGTTAGTGAGACAGAAAAAGTTACAACCCAAATATTGAAAGATGAGGTTATCAGGGGAGTACAGGAAAAAAATGGATTGAAAATAAAGTGCCTGAACCTGGGCAGTATTAACAGCACTGTTTGTGATTATTTTGTAATCTGCCATGGAACAAGTAGTACGCACGTAGGCGCCATTGCTGACTCGGTTGAGGAGCAGGTAAATAAACACATAGGGATAAAGCCCCGGCGAAAAGAAGGATCTTCCAATTCTCAATGGATACTTCTTGATTATATGGATGTAGTGCTGCATGTTTTTGACCAGGAGGTGCGCGATTTTTATGCCCTTGAAGAGCTATGGGCCGACGCACCCATGGAAAAAGTGTAAACCCTTCTTTCGTTTTATTCTCTGAATATTTAATCTAAGTATAATAAACTACCAATGAACACGGAACAAAAGAAAAACGCAGCTGAAAACAAAAATAAGGCTAACAAACCCGGTACAAATCCCTCCCAGGGTGGAAAAGGTCAGAATGGTAAACCAGAAAAAGGTAAAACACCTCCCTTTAATTTTTATTGGATTTATGGAATCCTGGCTGTTTTATTCATTGCCCTTCAATTTTACAACTGGGGTGGTACAGCCGTTGAAATTTCTCCCAGGAAGTTTGAAACCGAAATATTAAAAAGTGGGGATATAGATAAAGTGGTGATTGTAAACCGCGATGCCGTAGAAGTGTTTATTCTACCTGACAGATTAGGCAAATATGAAGAAATTCATGAGCAAGACCTTACCGAAGCTGGCCCTCATTTCACTTTCAAAATAGGTTCCATAGAAAATTTTGAAAACAAAATAGATGAAGCATTTGAAGAAATGCCCGATGAAAATCGTTTTCCTGTTTTTTATGAACAACGTAAAGACTGGGGTAGTGATATATTAAGTTGGTTATTGCCCATTGGTCTTTTGATTGCTTTTTGGATTTTTATCATGCGCCGTATGGCGGGTGGAGGTGCTGGTGGCCA
>SL_3KL_010_SEDDRAFT_10006963_pt1 | contig 10058 bp, 14 predicted proteins | sample SodLakKL_010_SED_2_FD_10381 | JGI IMG/M metagenome (IMG submission 10381)
TATCTAACTGAGAATGGTCATAAGCATTGTTGGCTTCTTCTGCTGTAACTTCATTTGCTCCACCTTCATCAAGTTTAGTATCAGTATTTTGGTCGTGTTTTTTATCTACAGCATCTACTATTGACGCACCGCTTGCTGTTTCACCTGCTTCTCCAGTATTTATAGCCTGAGCTTCATCTACGATACCTTTGGAATCAGTATCATATTCTAATCTGCTCATATCACCACCATTTATAGCAAATTTTTCACCTACTGCAGAGTGGGACCCGCTTCCAGAATTACTTTTACAAAGTATAGTCATTCCAACTCTAACACTGGGCCCAGATGCCCCACCTATTTTTCCACTATTGCTTATTATATACAAATCTCCTTTAGAAGATTCTGGATAGTCTGGTTCAGTAGAAGCATCAATAAAACCCTTTAAATTTATAAAATCTAAATCATGATATTCATTATTATGTTCTATAGGTGTAAAATTTGATGGTTTATTTCTAATACTTTCCCAACTTATATCTATAACATCACCTTGGTTCTGCCACTGTTCTCCGTCCCAAATATAGAGATTATGATTTTCATTTACTATCCTACTATCATATATATCATTATTTTCAATAGGTAAATCTTCAAAAGTATCGACCCCTTCTTTAAAATTTATTTGATGCAAAGAAGTGTCATCTAATACCAATTGTAACTGCCCTGTGATTGGATTTGGAATTAATTTATATTTAGACATTTTTAATCCTTTTATTAAATTTAATTTAATTTATCATAAGTTATATAAGGTAAAGTTTCTCTATTGTCCCAGCTTTTATCTGAATAACCTGCTTTTGCAAATCTTATTTCAGTTAATTCTTGATTTATTCTCATTATAATAGCAGGGCCTCTAGGATGAACAAATAAATAATAGTTGTATTCATTTTCATTTTCATCTATATTATGTATTACATAATCTGTTAATGGGGCATCTCTAAATAATGACATTTTTTTCCTCCCAGTCTTTAATTAATCTGTTTCACAATATTGGCAAATTTTATTATTTTCTGACATATTTTTTTATTTTTCCTGGTCTTGAATTCTTTTTAACATTACTCCAAGCAGCTTTTCTAGCTTTATCTTCACTACCTGTTTCTTCTAATACTTCATTAAAAGTTCTAAGCCATAATTTCTGTAAAGATTTACTCATATTATCTTTAACACTTTTAGGTAGTTCTGAAAGTTTATCATATGGAGCTGTTATTAATTTTACCTTTTCGGCTTTATATTCCATTTTTTCAATCGGGTCCTTTTTATCATCTGGTATTTTTCTATTTATAGTGTCTTCTTCTTTTATTTCATTTATCTTAGTTTCTTGGTCTTCTGATTGGTACATTATAGGTCTAGGAGACATTATACCTATTACATTATTTTTCTTTTCTTCTTTTCTTCTCTGTAATTCTGTATCTAAATCCATCTCAAGTCCTATTTCAACCATAGTTCTCTCAGATAAACCACCCCTTTCCCACACTTGTCTCAATAGAGACCTAAAATCATCTGTCATAAAACCTTTAATAGGCCCAGAATTAATTCTAAATTCTTTACTCATATACTTTTTATTTTTTGGATTTTTAAGTTTAATTTTATAAAGCAATTCACCTATAATTTGTTTAAAATCATAAACTGCTGCTTTTACTTCTTCAATAAAAACTTTAGGATTCAAAACCGCTTCTCTTCTAGAAGTTAACTGAGCATCTAATATTTCAATATAACCAAGTCCAGATAAAATATTACGTTCTGCTTCTGCAAATAAAGCTACATCAAAAATAGATTTTAAATCTGGTATTAAATGTTTTATTTCTTCATCAAAATTAACAGCCCTTACCCCCATTTTATTTTTTCCTTGGTTATCTGGTGATTTTAAATCTTTAATAAGATTTTTCATGTCTTTTGTAATCTGTCTTAATTCATCATTTTCATAAGTTTTAATTCCATTCTGCCCAAAATTGCCTCCTTTTGTAATATGTAATAAATATGGAATCACAGCTCTTAAAGTTTTTGTTTGATTATTTTTTAAACTTCTTATTAATTTCCAGTTTCTATATATGCCCTTTCTAATAAGATAAGGAGTGGGGTACTTGTCAAACCACCTATTAGACTTGGTTCCAAAAATACAATTTTTATTTAACTTGTTTGTTTTGTTTTTATTGGGAGTACCCAAATAATAATCATAATTTTCTATTTTAATTATACCGTCTGTATTTTTTTTCTGTGCAGTGATGCTCCCACCATCAAGAAAGAACATCTTTGTTGGTAATTTTAAACCATTAAAATCAGTCCATTCTGCTATTTTTAAAACAGGAAAGGAAGCTCCTTGCCAACGCTCCTTAAAATATTCTTTAGCTAATTCTTTTATACCTGAAGGAATTTGCACATATTCTCTATTAATATCTGATAACCAATTATTAAGTTTTATATTTAATTCGGAATTATCTGTATTTATATTATAGTTTACTGCAGCAGTATTTACCGCAAAATCTGTTAAACTTGCAACTAAACCACTAACATCATTTTCAAATATTGATTTCACTGCTTTTGATTTTTCTTTAAATTGACTTGGGACTGTTGTTTTATTGAGTAACATTGAAAAAATATTACTTGTTATTATATTTTCTATATTTCCGTTAGACATTACCCTTCTCCTTTATCATAAAGAATCCCAATCAATTAAATCTTCAATTACAAAAACTTTTTCCCTAACTACAGTATACCTTTTTTTAGTACCACTGCTTGTACTTGTAGGTGAAGTTATCTCAATTTCTAAACAATATTCTCCTTTTAAACATTCTTCTGTTTCATTCTTGTTAAAAATAATATAAACATTTTTGTTATCATCATTTACTTTAATTTGGTCTTCTGAGCCACCAGATACTTTATTATTTGCTTTTTTAATAGAATGTTCTTTTCTATAAATAAAAGCTCTTATTTCCCAGTCTTCTAAATCTGATATAAAGTTATCATCACCGTCAGTTATTTTATAATCAAATTCCCAAGTGTCACCTCTATATAATCTAATCATTTAATTACTCTACTCCCAAGTCATATAACTCAGTTCCTAAACTATCAACATATCTTTTTCCACCAACAACTCTACAAGTTTTCCATGGATAATCAGTATCTTCAGCAATTGCTAAATAAGAATCTTGAGGGTGCAGGTTATCAAAATCAACATAATACACCCCCAAATTTCCTATTTCAGTACCTGTTTTCTCTTTATACAAAGTACCATCAAAAGCATATAATTTAACATTTACATTCATACCACTATTAAAATTTCTAGTAGCAAATACTATACGCATATTTTTCCTTTAGTTATGCTATATATCCACCCTGCATTGGAGGAAAATCTATACTGTCAATTTTAGATTCTATAGTATCTAATTGAGCATCTTGGCTACTCAAGGAAGTTATAACTGTATCTACTTTACCATCAACGCTATTCACTTTATTTTTAACTATATCTAATTCAGATAAAACAGTAGAGATATCAGTAATTATATTGTCAACTTTCCCTTCTACAACTCCAACTTCAGTTAATACTGTAGCAATATCCGTTAAAGCATTATCAACTTTACCTTCTATATTGGCAGTGTCTGTTAAAATAGTAGCAATATCCGTTAAAGCATTATCAACTTTACCTTCTATATTGGCAGTGTCTGTTAAAACTGCATCTATTTTAGTTATAGCATCATCTATACCTGCAGGTACTGTTTGATATGAAAAGAATATTTTATCACCATTAGTGTCAGATGTAATTTTTTCTTGATATAAACCCACCTCATCTGGTGTGTAATCGGCTTCATATACACCTTCTCCTACCTCGCTAAGTGTTATGGAACTTAAAGGTGTTCCATCAGGTTTTCTAACATCTAAAGTCAAATCTGACAATCCTTCTACATAATTTAAAGCCACATATCTTATCTTTCTACTTTCATTAACTCTTAAAAATTTCATTTTTTCCTCCTTTATATTACATAGCTTCCATTTGAATATCTATATATTTCATTAGTAAATTTACCATTATTTTGATTTTCATCTAATGATACATATAACACCTCCCTAACTATAGGCATTTTTAAAATACCTTTAATATTTTTTACAGTACCAAAACCTTTTTTCTTTTTAATTTTTCCTTTAGCTTTTATTTTCATTATGCACAAACCCCAATTCCCCAACTTTGTCCAATTTCAGGAGTGTCATTGAAATCATCTTTTAACCATTGAGCTATAGCAAAAATTCTAAACATATCAAAATAATGGTCTCCAGTAGGGGAAGCACAGATATATTTTACTCTAGTACCACTACGAGAAGAAACAACACTATTTATTTGACTTAAAAATTTGCTATCATTTTTAGGTATATCCACCCTTTCATTATAAAGCAAATGTTTTAATCTACGAACAGACCATTCTTTCATAAATTCTTCTCTTGGAACTGGCTTTCCTGCTTTTAATTTTAATTTTCCATTTTCATTTTTTTCATAACCAACTGGTACTTTTTTATTACCATCATACCATACTAAATTTTTCTTAATTTTAGGGTTATCTTTAATAAAACTATGATAAATACCACGACCACAAGCATCACCACAATCTAAAGCTATTATATTGGCTTGTAATTTGTTTATAAGCCATTTAAAAAAATCATATTGTTCTGGTTCTGTTATATTTCTTAAAATTATATTATATAACAATTTATAAACTTTTTTTCGTTCTGAAAATATCCCAATATCACTCCCACCAGCTCCATCCCCTATATCTGATACTATTAATAATCTTTCTATGTTTTCAGGTCTTTCAACTACTACTAAATTTTTATAATGAGAAAAAGAAGATTTATCTAATTCAAATCTTTTTATTTTTCTTTTTGAATTTAAGCTACATTCAACTCTATCTATATCAAATTCTGATATTCCATCTTCTATTACTTCTCCCAAAACAAAAGTTTTGAAATTCACAGATGAATACCCACCATAAAATTCTATTCTATCCTTTTTCTCTTCTTCATCCCAATAAGGAGATACCATTTGTGGTAAATTAACTATTTTTTTTCTATTTTTAGGGTTATAATATTCTTGCCCCATCGGCATTTGTCTAGTGAAATTTGTCATACCAGATATTCTAATCACTGCCCCTAGCTCTGAAAGGCTTTCTTTTCGTTTTTCATAGATATTCTGGGTTTCTGAAGAAGTTTCTTCCCCCCATAATTTTTTAACATGAAGCCCAAAAAAATGACTACCTGGGTCTTTTGATTTTAACTTCATGTTAATACCCTTCATTTCCCAATTATTTTTAGATTTAAACAAATATGTAGGTTTGCCTTTTGTACCCTGCTTCCATTCTTTAAAAATATCATGAGAATCTAAAATATCTTTAACTGTATCTAAAACTTCTGATAATTGAATTTCACCTGGGGCATATATTGCGGTTTTCCATTTTGGATTATGAATCATAGAATATGGTATATCTATTTTTATAGATAAACTTTTTCCTATTTTTCTACCAGCAAAATTATAACAGTCACCTGCCCCTTTTTTTAATGCAAATTTTTCTTTTCTAGTTAAATCTTTCATGTTTTCAGTATCTATGAAAGATTCAAATGATAACATAGGCACTTGATAATCTCTAATTTTACTATTATCTTCATTAAAGGTAGTTAAACTATCCATATCAGAAAACATACATTCCATAAAAGAAATTGTATAATGAAAACATTGCATAAACTCTTTTTCTTCTTGAGTTATTTTACTTATCATGTTTTTGTTTCTTTTTTTTATTAATTTCTTTTTTCATTTTTTTAAACTTAGGATTATCTTGAGATTTGTCTATAATCCAATCAACATAATCTACAGATGTTCCCAAAATTTTAGCACAATCTTTCTTTGTTATAATATCTTTTAAATATAATTTTATAGCATGTTCATTAAATAATCTTCTATCTTCAAACCATGGATGTTTTTTTGCTTCCCAATGTTTTTTCTCAACTATCAATAAAATGGCTTCAGAGCAATGTGGGCAAAAGAATTCTCTACTAGCTTGATTCTCTTCTAACCATTTAGAAAACTTCTCTTTTGTTAATTGCCATTTTTTATAATATGTTTGTGTTTCTTTTTCTTTAAATAAACCTAATTTTTCTTTAATTTCTATAATATCATCTAAATAATCATTTAATTGGGTTCTAAGAGATTTGGGAATTAAAGCTTTTTCTTTTACTGTATCGCTTTCTTGTAATTCTTTTATTTTTTCTTTTAAAGAATCTGCTTGTATTTCTCTGTATATAAGTTCTTCTAATAATTGCATATCAGAATAACTTTCAATACTATGCTTTTCCATATAAATTTCAAATCTTTTCTTAGCATCGTACTTTTGTTTTCTTGTTAAACCAGCACCTTGAAATTCATAATTTTCTTCATTTATCATATTTTAACCTTTATTAGGCAAAAATAAAGTTAGTTTTTAACAAAAAAATAAGCACAAAAAGTGCTTGCAAATGAAAACTTATATAAAAAAGACGGGAGACTTTAAATAAAGAACCCCCTTCTTGGCTAATGCTATATCAATATTTATTGTATTTTTTATATAAAATTCCATAGTATCCTCAATTAACCTATAATTATATTATACCACACAACCCCCCACCTTGTCAAGCTTTTTTTCAAAAAATATCTAAATTATTTTTTACTAAAATTTTACCACATTCAAGGCACTTCCAATAATTATTATAATCTAACATTGATTCATGGCATATAGGGCATATCATAATTAAACTCCTATTTACATATAACATCTTTAATAGTAGCAGGTTTAACTACACTTCTATAATGGACATTTATTATTTCTTTATTATCTTTATTATGAACTCTAACTAGAACTCTACTATTACCTAATATATTTATAATTTTAACAAAAAAGTTTTTTAAATTCCAATCATAATTGTTATTTAATATATTATTATTGTGTTTTCCATTTGATAAAACATACATAATTTTACCATTAGATAATGTATGTTCTCTAGCTAATAATTTACATACATAATAACTTCCAATTTTAATATTATTTATATTCATGATTTTGAGTAAAAATATTTTATAGCTTTTTTTATTCTTTTTCTTATTTTTCTTTTTTCTCTATTTCTATTATATTTAGTTTTATCTTTTTCTATCTTTGTAGACGGGTCTATTTTCCAAGTTTGTCTATTCTTTTTATATAATCTTAAATTTTTTAATACATTTGGCTCTACCATTAATCCACATCTTTGACATATACCATCTTTTATTTTTCTTTTAACTAACTTTCTTTCACATTCACAATATTTCTTTTTAGTCATTTTATCATCTTTCTATTATATTTCACTAACTAATCCACTAAGAAGAACTGCCTTTCTAATTTTTTTTATTTTTTCTTCAGTAACTACAGGTTCTTCATGAAAAGAATCATTATTAAATTTTCCAAAATTCTTAAAACCATTAATTGTAAATTTTTTAATTTTTTTACCTATGAGTCCATATACCCAATTAACAGTCTTTAATATTTTTTGTACATCATGATATCTTTCTACAAAAGTAGTTCTAAACTCATAATTATCTAATTCTGCAATTAATTTAATACTATTTTCTATATCATCTAAATTAACTTCTCTTTCAGCAATTTGGTTATAATCTTCTTTGGCTCCTTTTATATCCATTGCTATATAGTTTACTAAATCATTTTCTATTAAACTTTTTATTTTATTAGGGAAACTACCATTAGTATCAATTTTAATATCATAACCCATTTTTTTAATTTCATTTACAAAATCTTCTTCAAGAGTTAATAAAGGCTCACCTCCTGATAATACTACTCCATCCAACTTATTTTTTCTATCAGAGAGAAATTTTAAAAAATCTATTTTTGTAATATATTTTTCTGTATCCAATTCTATAGTTTCAGGGTTATAACAATAACCGCAATGGAAATTACATCCTTGTAAAAATACTATACATGATATTTTTCCAGGATAATCTATTAAAGAACATTTATTTATAGAATTAATTATCATTCTTTTACCTTTCGTTACATTTCACCACAAAGCTCATCTTCTTTTGCATCACCAGAATTAACATAGTTATCATAATCTATAATTTCTTCTCTAAGTTTAAAAACTAAAAAAAACATCTCATCTTCAATAGTGTTAANTGTTTTTTTACAAAACCCTTCATTATAAAATCTCTTAGCTTGTTCTTTCATTTCACAAGGTAACATGTTAACTACCAAGTCCCAAATATGGTCTTTAAGATAAGTTTCATTTTTTTTGTTCATTTTTCTTTGCATTTTTATTCCTCTCCTTTGTTAATTTTTTATCTTTACTTTTTTATTACTAATAGGTTTCCAAATATTTTCTTCCAAGTATAATATAATATCTATATAATCAAAATAATGTATTTTACCAGTTTCTACATCTTTACATTTAACTCCATTTATTTTTTTAACTATTATTTTATAATAACTACTATATTTTTTAGATGGAAGTAAGTTAATATAACAATCTCCAACTTTAAACTTGTCTCTATATTTAAAATTTAAACTTAATCTAGTAATATAATTACTTATAGTAGCTATTAATATTAAAAAACTTGGAATAGATAACACTAAAATAATAATAATACATAAATATATTATGAACATAATATTACTCCCTTTTATTTATTTTTTACTATAACTTATTATACCATACATACCCCCATCTTGTCAATATTTATTCTAATATTATTTTATAAAGCCTTTTTACTATTTATTTGCGGAGAATACACTTATTATTCTTCGCATATTATGCGTATAATATATCACATAATCTATTTACATACAAACTATAGAACAAATCTTCCCTGAAATAAGACAACACATCATCACCCCAACCCACCAACCAAAAAAGGCTTCCTAACACGACCGACTTTTTTACCAAAAACTCGTTCTTTCTTTTTTCTTAATCAAAACATAAAATAACTCATATATCTAATAAAAATTAAAATATTGTTTTATATTTCTCTATAAATCAATATATATTACCTTCTATTTTTATATATCCAAAAATGACTAAAAAACACCCCTCATATTTTTTTCCTCCCATATAAAACGCCAAAATGTAAAAAATTGCCAAAAAACACTACTGCCCCCTTTAAAATAAGTGTCTAACTTAGTATATGTTATATTACAATGTTTTAGTGAATATTAAATCTTTAATCCGTTTATTATTAATTAATTGTTTGTGTGTTTTATGTAAAAAATGTTAAGTATTTACTTAAATCATGTTAAATATCTAAAAATGTTTATTGATATTTAAAAGAATATAAAATGGCAAATATATAACTTAAAAGGATATAATAGGTCAAAATAACAGTTAATTACTTATTTAGTCAAAATTAACTAAATGAGCCGCTAATTACCATAAAAAAGGTTTGAAAGGTAAAATATGTCTTTTATAATATATATGCTCTATATGAAGTAATTAATTGAAAAAGTGTGTTTTTCTATGAATTAATATGGGGTATTTCAAAACTCTGAAAGACTAATATATAAGGTTTTTTGGGGCTTAAATATCATAAAAAACTTAAAAAAACGCAAATATTGTAAAAAAACCTTAAAAAAGCCTTTTTTGGGGCTTTTTGTGGCAAAAGTGGTTAAAAAAAGAAGAGATAGGGGGGGTTTAGGGCTACTTAGAGTAGTTTACAGGGGGTTTATATCGATAAAAAGGTACAATGGTAAGTAAAAAAGGTGGTGTTTAAGATTTTGCTAAATAACGCCAGTATACGTAACCGTATATAAACATTAGGTTTATATTATCACACTCTGTTATGGAGTAACAGATTTAATAAGGTCAAACTAAAAATCTATATAAGTCCTTTATTTAAAACCACTTACAATTAATTAAAAAAAACTTAAAAGTATAAAAAACCTTTAAGTATATATAAACATTGAAGTTATAAAAATAATCTACTCTTAAAAGCTAAATGATTTCGAGCAAAGTTTATAGCGTATAGTGTATAGTGT
>SL_3KL_010_SEDDRAFT_10006964_pt1 | contig 10058 bp, 8 predicted proteins | sample SodLakKL_010_SED_2_FD_10381 | JGI IMG/M metagenome (IMG submission 10381)
GTTGATAGAAGATAAGCTTTACGGGTGATCAATTGGAGCGAAATGGTCATAAAAATGAACAGCACCCTCCCATGATGGTTGAGGATGCAGGGGATATTGCTGTAAAAGAAAGCAGTAACCAGGCCCTGATCGGTATGGTCAGGGCTGTTCCGATCATGCTTGGCTATTTACCGATCGGCCTCGCTTTCGGTGTTCTTGCTTCCACTGCAGGCTTGAGTATTTACAGCGCAGTGGCCATGTCTGTTTTTGTCTTTGCCGGCTCATCGCAGCTGATTTCGGTGGGCCTGATCGATACGGGAGCCGGGGTGGCAGCAATTACAATGACGGTTTTCCTGGTGAACCTGCGCCACATGTTGATGAGCGCTTACCTGGCGCCTCATCTCGGCCGTATGAATACCTGGCAGCAGGTTCTTTTCAGCTATGAAATAACCGACGAATCCTTTGCCGTCCATTCTGCTTATTTTCGCCGCCAGGGAGTTCCGGCACCCGCACAGCTATTTGGTGTCAACATGTCGGCGCACCTGGCCTGGATAATCGGCACTTTTCTCGGTGCCTGGCTCGGTGTTTACCTTACTTTCGATATTGAAGCCTACGGCGTCGATTATGCCCTTCCGTCCATGTTCATTGCTCTTTTAGTGATGCAGATTGAAAAAAAAGATCACGTGGTTATCGCTGTTTTAGCAGCCTTCCTGGGTCTGATATTTTACCTTGCCGGTATGAGCCAGCTCTACATCATCCTGGCCACAGTTATAGCTGCGACTGTCGGAGTGTTAATAAAACCTGCAGGGCAGCAGCCTGACAATACCTCTTAGCATGACGTTTAACGAAGCAGGTTTGAGTTGACTTAGCATCTTGCTGGATAGAGTTAAGTAACAGGGGTGCGAACGAAATCCTGGAGATAAATTAACCTCAGGAGGTTGTCCATGTATTCAGGCGAGAAAAATATAATACCAATTCTGTTCTATAGATACCCAGTTTTGAGGTCTGCTTCAATAGCTTCGGTAAAAACTTGAAATAGAAATAAAGGCGCATGGTAAGCTATACCCAAAGGGCTGGAGCTTACCGAATGTCAGCAAGAAGGAGCAAATAGTGGTTATGTCCGAAATTGCGATACTTATATTACTAATGTCCCTGGTCACCTTTATTCCCCGCGTACTACCGATCTTGGCTCTATCCAGGCGCAGCCTGCCCGAGCCGGTTAAACGCTGGCTTTCTTATGTCCCCGTTGCTGTATTGGCCGCCCTGCTCGCCCCGGCCCTCTTTGTTCCTGCCGGTGATCTGAACCTCGCTTTTAACGACAACCCTGCCTTCTGGGTCTCTATTCCCGTTTTCCTGATCGCTTATTTAACCCGCAATCTCTTCATAACCGTGTTAAGCGGTATGGTCCTTATTGCCCTGCTCAGGTTATTTATTTCCTGATTCCCGGTCTTTAAAAATGCCTGAAAATAAATAACAGCGTAAATAACAGCGCGACCGGGGAAGCGCTTTCAATTGACCGATATTTTGCTTTTATGATATAATTTCAGTGATGGTCATTGCTGACTGATCACACCTGATTGAGACAGTTCCAGTATACATTAATGCAAAAAACGCGGTATGGTTTGACCGGTAACAAAGATCATCGGCTGCAGACCTTGTTTTTGTGCCCGTTTCCGGGCCATGGCTTTTAAGGTTTCCTATCTTGCTTGGATTCACACAAATAAAGGAGGAGCTCGCATGGAAAAATTGGTTCGTGTCAACATGACTGACAAAAAGGTAACGGTTGAACCGCTGCCGGAGAAGTACAAGGGTAAAGGCGGACGCTGGATAACTTCAATGATGGTTAACGATGAAGTGCCGGCAGATTGCCATCCCCTCGGTCCGAACAACAAACTGGTTTTTGCTCCCGGTATTCTGTCTGGGACCCGTGCACCTAACTCGGGTCGTATTTCGGTAGGTGGCAAGTCGCCCCTTACCGGTGGAATCAAGGAAGCCAATGCAGGATCACCTTTTCCCCAGAACATGGCCCGCATGGGCTATGCCGCCCTGGTTATTGAAGGCCTGGTTGAAGACGGTTCTCAGTGGCTTTTAAAACTTGATGTAAACGGTGGGGAACTGGTTTCTGCAGACGACATGAAAGGCAAGGGCGCCTATGAGACAGGAAATATGATTTGGGATAAATTTGACGACAAGCCCGCCTTCGTNGTCAACGGCCCGGCCGGAGAAGCAAAAATGTCCATGGCTGGCTTAGCTTTTAATGATCCGGAAGGCCGCGCAGCCCGTTATGCCGGACGCGGCGGACTCGGTGCCGTTATGGGTAGCAAGGGTCTCAAGGCCATAGTTCTCGATCACAAAGATGCTCCCGGCGTAAAGCCTGCTGATGAAGAAATGCTCCGGGCCGGCCAGAAAAAGCTGGCTGAAGCGATTCAGAGCCATGATTTAACCAAGAAAGGCGGCGGCCTGAACAGCTACGGTACCGCTTTGTTGATTAATGTTCTCAATGAAGCAGGAGGGCTGCCGACCAACAATTTCCGTTCTGGTGTATTTGAAGGAGCGAAGAAGATCAGCGGCGAAGCTATTGCTGAAGTAGCAGAAAAGCGCGGCGGGGCGGGCACAATGGGCCACCGCTGCCATCCCGGCTGTATCATTAACTGCTCTACCGTTTATGCCAATGAAGATGGCAGTGAACATGTATCAAGCGTAGAATATGAATCGGTCTGGTCCCTCGGCGCCAACTGTGGTATCGATAACCTCGACGACATCGCCGAAATGATTTGGATCTGTAATGACCTTGGCATCGACACCATTGAAGCCGGGTGNACNNTNGGTGTNGCNATGGAGGCCGGNCTGGCTGAATTCGGTGATGGCAAGGCGGCTATTAAGTTGCTTCAGGAAATCGGCAAGGATAGTCCGCTGGGCCACATTTTAGGCCAGGGAACCCAGTTTACCGGTGAAGCATACGGCGTAACCCGTATTCCGACCGTCAAGCGTCAGGGTATGCCCGCCTATGAACCCAGGGCAGTAAAAGGCATCGGGGTTACCTATGCCACTTCAACCATGGGTGCAGACCACACTGCCGGTTATACAGTTGCGCCCGAAATTGCCGGGGTTGGCGGAAGCGCAGATCCGCTTGCTACCAAAGATAAGGTTGGTCTATCAAAGGCTTTTCAAGATACAACCGCCTTTATCGATGCTGCGGGGTACTGCCTCTTTATTGCGTTCCCCATTCTTGATATCCCCAGCGGTTTTGAAGGTGTCATTGAAACCGTAAATGGCATGCTCGGCACTAAATACACCTCTGATGATGTTACCAGGATCGGTGATGAAATCCTGCGCATCGAAAGGGATTTCAACATGAGGGCAGGTATCGGCAAGGAAGCGGATCGCATACCTGAGTTTATGAAGCTCGAGAAACTTCCACCCCATAATAATGTCTGGGATATCTCTGACGAAGAACTCGACAAATTCTGGGATTAATGACGATGCAGGTAACAGTAACTCTTTATGCAACATTGATCCGCTACCATCCGGAAGATAAGCGTAATGAACCGTTTACCGTCGAACTGCCTGAAGGGGCAACGGTAAAGGACCTGATTGAGAAAGTGGGAATTAAGGAAGGCGAAGCTAAGCAGGTATTCATAGCAAATAGAAGCCGTCCGGACGACCATGTCCTGGAAGATGGAGACAAGGCGGCCATATTCCCTCCGGTTGGTGGGGGGTAAATCGCCGGCAGTAAACCTGAAACGAAGAAGAGAGGCGCGTCCGTATAAACAGACGCGCCTCTTGCCTTCCTCAAAAAACGTGACAAAACATGACACAGCGTCAATAAGTTAAAAAGGTGTCAGACACCTTTTTTAACTTATTGCATGTTTAGGGGCAGCGGACAATGCCCTGGGACCAGAGGCAGTCGGCGCAGGAGGGGGCATTGCCCCAGCAATCTTCGTTTTCTTCGGTGTAATCGCAGTTTGAATTTGTCGAGCAGTCCATACAGGAAGGGAAATTGTAGTTACGGACCCGGTAACGGAATTTTACATATTCNGGCTTGTTCCAGATATCATACAAACTTTCACTGCCGATATTTCCCAGCAGGTATGCGCTGACTTCTTTATTCCGATTATCAAGCACGTAAGGGTAAGAGTACATCAAGCCGTAGCAGGGGCTGACACTACCGTCCCAGCGTATAACCGCGGCATCATCGTTTATAAAATTACAGCGGCGGCTGCTGCCCCAGTACATGCGGGGCATCCTGACTGAACCCCACATAACATAATCCTGCTCGACGGCAGGCCAAACCACCGGATCGGGTAGGCTGTGCTGGGCTATCGCTCTGTCCCAGCCGGGCGCGGCCATTACGCCGGCTCCCATTTCCCGCTGATTACCCGGTATATCATAAAGCACTTCTTGAAACATTTCTTCCGAATGAGCGAGAAGGTTAGTAACCAGTACAGTCGGCGCCCCCACTTCTTTGGCCAGTTTTGGCATCAGCGGCAGCTGGTCACGGTTGCTGCGCATCAGAACAAATTCAAGCACTACTTTGGGATTGTAGACATTCATTTCCTGCTTAAGTTTCTGCAGGGTCATAATATTGGCGACCACATCATCCAACTCCCCGCCGACCCTGATTTTGCGGAAGGTGCTTTCATCAACACTGTCAATAGAGAAGTAGACGATATGGACCCCGCTTTCAATCAATGTCCGGGCCGCATCTGGTGTGACCAAAGTGCCGTTCGTGTTTAGCGAAACCATGTAACCGGCATCCGCAAGCTTTCTTATTATCTGCAAAGCCTGTGAATGGGCCAGCGGTTCACCGAACCCGCCCAGGTGGACCCTCTCCAGATCGGGAAAGGCTTTAAGCTGGCTAAGGAGTTTGTCAAAAAGTTCCATATCCATTTCACCCTCGGTAAACTGGGGCCACTGCTGCCTGATGCAGGTGACGCATTCCAGGTTACAGGCAGATGTCGGTTCCAGGTAGATCTTTTGCAGGCCTGCTCCTTTTTTGTGTAAAACTATCTCTTCATCACGCTCATCGACCAGATAATAACCGTTTTCGATAAGCTGTTTTAGTGACGAGTTGTTGTCCATGTTGCTATTCATATTCTTTTCCGTTTTTTTCACTAGCGGCACCTCACAATATATAACCGTTATGGTTACATATAATATTAGCTTAAGTCATCTGCCCTGGCAAGTAGTTGCCATAAAGCCCTTAATTTATGTTATCATAAAAAAGAACTGCCATTCAAATTATGGAGTTAACAAAAGGAGCAATTGCCCTAATTGTTAGTTCAAGGAAACGGCATTCGTAAAAAATAAACAGGGAGGCATCAATGTTTTATGCAATTAACAGAGCATCTATACTGGTACCCATGGCAGGGAAGAGCCAATAACTGTAACAGCATAGTCTTAAAGGGAAAACAAACCATTTTATTTGATCCGGGCCACCTCTACAACGAATTAAATGAAAACTGCCTGGATCAATTGACCCGCGACATGTCCGCCGACGGAATAGATATAAACGACGTGGACTTAATACTGTGCACTCACGGTCACCCCGATCACGTCGAAGCAGTTGGCACAATCCGCGAACAATGTGGCGCCCGCTTTGCCATCCACAAGGATGATCAGTTTATCCTTGATGCAATAGCCCAGCATTACGCCGCTCAAAAGGGTAGGGAACTGCCCTCTCTGAAGCCTGATTTCCATGTCGAAGAAGGCAAGCTTGATTTAGGGGCAGCGAACAGCGACACCGATACAATTGAAGCCCTGCATACCCCGGGCCATTCTCCCGGATGTGTCTGTTTTTACCTGCCCGAACATAAAACCCTGATCAGCGGCGACACCATTTTTGAAAGCAGTATCGGCCGAGCCGATCTTCCCGGTGGAGATATGAACACCCTTGGTCAGAGTGTCGAAAAGCTATCCCGACTCCAGAATGTTGAACTGCTCCTGCCCGGGCACATGGGCCATATCAGCGGCGCTGCAGCTGTTGAGCGCAACTTTGAACAAATTAAGCGCTTCTTCTTTTAGACAGGACCGGCCGGGACCGCGNGGAAGGATTTACTGCACATTTAGCGAATTACTATAGTTAAGAGTTAAGATGTTTAACTCCTGAAACGAGTCTATTTGCTTATTCTTTTTACGGGGTCCTTTTGCTTAACCGTATTCGTCATTGATGCACTATTTTCTCAGGTAACAGGCCTAATCTATCAGGCAATAAGCCTAATAAGTCAGATAGTAAATCGCAGCTAGAAATAATTGCCAGACTGGTTCAAAGGAGACCTGCCTTATGGCTTACTTTAACCACTATAGCCCGGCGAACATATTCGAGCGCTACAAGGGCAACCCGATCCTGGTTCCCGACCGCTGGCCTTACCCGGCTAATGCCACTTTTAATCCTGCCGCAGTCAGGTTCAATGATGAAACAATTCTCCTGGTTCGCGTCGAGGACATGCGCGGGTTTTCGCATCTAACCATTGCCCGCAGCAAAGATGGCATGACAAACTGGCAGGTTGATGAAAAGCCGGCCTTGACACCNGATGTTGACTTTGATGAAGAAAGNTGGGGAATAGAAGACCCCCGCATTGTCTGGCTCGAAGACAAGGAGCTATTTGCCATTACCTACGTATCATTTTCAAAAGATGGTCCGGTAGTTTCGCTGGCTCTCTCAAAAGACCTGCAGAGCTTTGAGCGTCACGGGGCGATGCTCCCCCCGGAAGATAAAGATGCATCACTCTTTCCCTGCTTAATTGACGGGAAATATACATTGCTCCACCGCCCGATTATACGCGGCGAAGCTCACATCTGGATTGCCAGTTCTCCGGATCTCGAATACTGGGGTCATCATAAAGTACTGCTTCCNGTTCGCCCGGGTTCGTGGGATTCTTCCCGGGTCGGCCTTGGACCGCCCCCGATCAAAACTGATGAAGGCTGGCTGATAATCTACCATGGAGTGCGCCTCACTGCTTCCGGCAGTTTATACAGGGTCGGCCTGGCCCTGCTGGATCTCGAAGAACCCTGGATTATCAGGAAACGCTGCGACCAGTGGGTTTTCGGCCCGCACGAACAATATGAAAGGGTGGGTGATGTCCCCGGGGTAACCTTTCCCACCGGGACGGTTTATAATCCTGAAAATGATCAGCTCTTTATGTACTACGGCGCTGCCGATTCAAGTGTCTGCCTGGCCACGGCCCAACTTGGTGATATAGTGGATTTCCTGCTAACTTCTAACGGCTCTTAAGGAGGATTGTTTTTGTAATCAAGATGAAAATTGCGATGCTTGCCCCCATATCCTGGCGCACGCCACCCCGGCACTACGGCCCCTGGGAGTGGGTTGTCAGCATGCTTACAGAAGGTTTAGTTAAAAGGGGAATTGATGTAACCCTTTACGCTACTGCCGATTCTGAAACAAAAGCCCGCCTCCGCTCTGTAGCGCNGCGCCCCTGGTCCGAAGATCCTGAACTCGATCCCAAGGTNTGGGAATGCCTGCACATCTCGACTGTATTCGAAGAAGCCGCCGGCTACGATTTGATTCATAACAATTTTGACTTTCTGCCCTTAAGTTATTCGGGTCTGGTTGAAACACCTTTTTTGACTACCATTCACGGGTTTTCATCGCCGCAAATCCTGCCCGTCTATAAAAAATATAATCAAAAAGCTCACTACGTGGCGATTAGTGAATCAGACCGTCACCCTGATCTTAATTATATGGCTACTATTCATCACGGCATTCCGCTCGAGCAATACCAGTACCGGGATAGTCCCGATCGCTACCTGCTTTTTTTCGGCCGCATCCATCACGATAAAGGGGTTTACGAGTCAATCCGCCTGGCCAAGCAGGTTAACATGCCCCTGGTCATCGCCGGAATCATCCAGGACCAGACCTACTTTGATCGTTATGTCAATCCTTACCTCGACGATGAACAGGTTCGCTATATCGGCCCGGTAGGCCCCGAAGAAAAAAGCAAGGTCCTGGGCGGCGCCCTGGCCCTGCTGCACCTGATTAATTTTGATGAGCCCTTCGGGTTAAGTGTTGCCGAATCGATGGCTTGCGGAACTCCCGTAATCGCTTTTAACCGCGGTTCGATGCCCGAGCTGATTGTTGATGGCGAAACCGGTTTCCTGGTAGATGATCTGGACCAGGCCGGCTACGCCATTACCCGTCTGAAAACGATTGACCGCCGCAGCTGCCGCAGCCATGTTGAAAAAAACTTCAGCGTTGACCTGATGGTCGAGCGCTACATCGAAGTTTATAAAAAGATTACAGGTTCAGCTGATAATTGATCTAGGCTGTCCAGTAGAATAAAAATACTATCGCTGAAGCGTATTGGAGCTTATTGGCGCCTAATGGAACCTAAGGGTGCCTATATATATTAACTTACAACCTGCTTTACTACTTCTCCTATCCTGTTTCATGATTATTGAATCGAGGTGACCAAATGTATACCGGAAAAATACTGCGTCCAATCAAGGTATCTTTTTTATCCACTTACCCGCCGCGCAAGTGCGGTATAGCCACCTTCTGCTCCGATATCCTGAACAGCATGAAGCAGCTATACAGCGATGGTGACAGTAACGGTGACCAGCATAATTTTGAAGTTATTGCCCTTAACGATGCCAACCAGGTCTATAACTATGGTCGTGAAGTAGCTTTTCACATTCGTGATCAGCACCGTATAGACTACCAGCGGGCTGCCGATTTTATCAACCACTCCCCGGTAGATGCTGTTTCCGTTCAGCATGAATACGGAATATTCGGAGGCGAAGACGGCAACTATGTAAATCACCTGCTTTCATACCTGAAAAAGCCGGTCATTACCACCCTCCATACCGTGCTTGAGAATCCCACACCCGGACAGCGTCAGACCATGATGCGGGTTTGTGAACAATCGGTTTATGTCGTGGTTATGGCCCAGGCCGCCGTTGACATCCTGACAAGGGTCTACCGGATACCCGATAGTAAAATATTACTCATCCCGCACGGCGCACCCGATGTCCCTTTCCTCGACTCCTCATACTACAAGGACCAGTTCCAGGCCGAGGGGCGAAAAGTGCTTCTCACATTTGGTCTTTTAAGTCCGAGCAAGGGCCTTGAATATGCCGTGGAAGCGATGGAAAAAGTATCCGAGGTCCATCCTGAAGCCCTCTATATCATTCTCGGGGCGACTCACCCTGAAGTTAAACGCCGCTTCGGGGAGGAGTACCGCCATTCCCTGGAAAAAATGGTCCGCGACAAGGGTTTGGAGAACAATGTCAGCTTCTACAATCAATACGTATCGCTTGAGCGCCTGGTCCAGTTTTTGGTGGCCACTGATGTCTATATCACTCCATACCTGGGCCGCGATCAGATTACCTCCGGCACCCTGGCCTACGCCCTGGCCTGCGGCAAGGCTATCATTTCAACACCATACATCTACGCTGAAGAGCTGCTTGCCGACGGTCGCGGCAGCCTGGTGCCCTTCAAAGACAGCGCAGCGATAGCCGACAATGTAATCGAACTGCTGAGCAATGAAGGGCTGCGCAATAAGCTGCGTAAAAACTCTTACCAGTACAGCAGGCATATGGTCTGGAAAGAAGTGGCCCGCAGTTATGCCGCGGCATTTGAACAGGCCCGCTATAACTATAGCGAGATGTTTTCCCAGAGCGTGCAGAACGCCGATGTTACAGAACGAGCCATTTTGCCCGAGGTTAAACTAAAACATCTTCTAACCATGACTGATCATACGGGTATTTTGCAGCATGCTGTTTTCTCCGTGCCCGACCGCAACCACGGTTACTGTATCGATGACAACTCACGGGCCCTGATAGCCGCTGTCATGAACTGGCGGCTCTTTAAAGATGAAGCGATTTTCCCGCTGATTAAAACATATATCAGCTTCCTCTACCATGGTTTGAACGAAAAGAAAAAAAGGGTCCGTAACTTTATGGGCTTTGATCGCACCTGGCTGGAGGAGTATGGATCGGAAGACAGTCACGGCCGCACCGTGTGGGCCATCGGCTACACCATTGCCCATCCGCCAAGCGATCAGGTCCTCGGCCTGGCTACACGTCTCTTTAAAGAAATAATCAATACCCCGTCCTCTTTT
>SL_3KL_010_SEDDRAFT_10006965_pt1 | contig 10057 bp, 7 predicted proteins | sample SodLakKL_010_SED_2_FD_10381 | JGI IMG/M metagenome (IMG submission 10381)
GATACCTACTCGGCCCGTCAGGGAGTTGAACATGATGACATGAATGTTCTTTGCCTGGGAGCACGAATTGTGGGTCTGGAACTGGCCAAGGAACTGGTGACGGCCTTTCTCATGGCCAGATTTTCAGGCGCTGAAAGACATGTACGCCGGTTGAACAAAGTCAGGCAGCTGGAAAAACAGGGCTTGCCTATGCAGCAGTAATCCGCCTGGAGAAACCAAGGGGTTGCCGGCTGGAGATATCGGCTACACCAGGACCAGGCTTGGCTTCTATACTTCCATGTGCTCAAATTGTTGAAAAAGGAGTTTAAGATTATGACCCAAGCCGAAAATCTGGACCGGATGTGCGTAAATACCATCCGCATGCTTTCAGCTGACGCGTTTCAGGCGGCAGGCTCCGGCCATACGGGAATGCCCATGGGCGCGGCCCCAATAGCCTATGTTTTATGGACCCTATTTCTCAAACATAATCCCGCCAGCCCTCAATGGCCCGACCGGGACCGATTCATTCTCTCCGCGGGGCATGGCTCCATGCTGCTTTACAGCTTACTTCACCTTACAGGATATGACCTGCCTCTGGAGGAATTAAAGAGATACCGTCAGTGGGGCAGCAAAACTCCTTACAAAACAAAGACAGAGAGGAACCAATGAAGATCGGAATGATAGGACTGGGCCGGATGGGCATGAACATGGCCAAAAGGATCCTGGAACAAGGACATCAGGTGGCGGCTTATAATCGAACGCCAGAGAAGACAAGACAACTGGCGGAAAGCGGCGCTCAAGCCTGTTTTTCCCTGGAAGAACTGGTCCAGGCTCTGGAAACACCGCGAATCCTGTGGCTGATGCTGCCGGCGGGCGAGGTCCTGGATAAGCATCTTAATGAGCTTTATGATCTGGTTTCTCCCGGAGATATGATCATAGACGGGGGCAACAGCTATTATAAGGACGACCTCAGAAGGTTCAAGGAAGCCTCGGACCGCGATTTCCATTATCTGGACGTGGGCACCAGCGGGGGAATCTGGGGACTTGAAAAAGGGTATTGTCTGATGATCGGAGGCGAAAAAAAGGCCTTTGATCTGGTGGAACCGGTTTTTGCCGCTTTGGCGCCCAGGGACGGGTATATGCATTGCGGTCCCACAGGGGCCGGGCATTTCGTCAAGATGATTCACAACGGGATAGAGTACGGAATGATGCAGGCCTACGCTGAAGGCTTCGGCATTATGGAGGATTCTCCTTACGCCGAACACCTTGATTACAGCCGGATTTCCCACCTGTGGAACCAGGGCAGCGTGATCAGGTCCTGGCTCTTGGAACTGGCCGAACTTGCTTTTGCCCAGAGTCCCAGGCTGGAGGATCTGCAGGGGTATGTTCAGGATTCCGGTGAAGGCCGGTGGACAGTGCACCAGGCTGTTGAAACCGCATCCAGCGCGCCGGTTTTGACCCTGGCCCTGATGGAAAGGTTTCGCTCCAGGCGGGAGAACGCCTTTCCTGACCGGGTCCTGGCTGCCCTCAGGCAGCAGTTTGGGGGCCATGAAGTGAAAAAATCCAAAACAGAAACTTCTCATTCCGGGAAATAAGGCCATGAATGATCAAGACCAAAGCAAAAATGAATACGGGCCCCGGATTAAAACCGAACTTCCTGACCCGGCTCAGTGCCGTCAGGAAAAACTTGAGGATCCCGCAGTAATCGTTATTTTCGGTGCAACAGGTGATCTGACCAGTCGCAAGCTTTTTCCATCCCTTTTTTCACTGTGCAGGAACGGCCTTTTACCTGACAACATCTGTATAGTAGGCGCTTCCAGGTCTAAGCTGTCCCATGAGGATTTCCGCGAATTCATGCGTCAAAGCGTGGATAAGAGTGCGGATGAGGCCCGTGATGACTGGGAATTAATTTCAAAGCATCTTTTTTACCATTCCGTGACCTACGACGATCCTGAAAGCTTCAACAATCTGAAAATTTTCCTGGATAAACTGGATTCTGAATTTCAAACCAGAGGGAACCGGCTCTTCTATCTGGCCGTACCTCCCACCGCTTACAAAGAGATCGCCGAACAGCTGGGCCGGGCCGCCATGAGCCGGGAGGAAACGGAAAAGGATAACTGGGTCCGTCTGATCGTTGAAAAGCCCTTTGGCAGGGATCTGGAGAGCGCCAGGGATCTTGACCGGTCGTTACACGCACATTTTTCCGAGCACCAGATTTTCAGGATCGATCACTATCTGGCCAAGGAAACCGTACAGAATATCCTCATGCTCAGGTTCGCCAATTCAATATTTGAACCCGTCTGGAACCGGCTCTATATCGATTCGGTGAACATCACTGTTGCCGAACAGCTCGGGGTGGAGCACCGGGCCGGATATTACGACAACTTCGGGGTCCTGCGGGACATGTTCCAGAACCACATGATGCAGCTTCTGGCCCTGTGCGCCATGGAACCGCCTTCAATTTTTCAGGCTGAAAGGGTGCGCGATGAAAAAACCAAGGTTTATCGCTCTCTGCGCCCTTTTCCCGTGCAGGATCTGGACAGCTATCTTGTCCTGGGCCAGTATTCCTCCGGGATTATCAAGGACAAACCAGTTCCCGGCTACCTGCAGGAGAAGGGTGTTGATCCCGGGTCCCTGACTCCAACCTTTGCTTCCATGAAGGTGTTCATCGATAACTGGCGCTGGCAGGGAGTGCCCTTTTACCTGACTTCAGGAAAACGGCTGCCTGAAAAGAATACGGAAATCAATATCCAGTTCAGGCAGGTTCCCAATTCCATGTTCAGGGGAATAATCGGCGAGGATATCTCGGCCAACAGTCTGACCCTGGGCATTCAGCCCAGAGAGGAAATCCACCTGAATTTCCAGACCAAGATTCCAGGACACAAGGTCTGCCTGCGCACTGTGCAGATGCTCTTTGATTACCATCAGGATTATGCCGATCCGGCCCTGGATGCTTACGAAAAAGTTCTCCTGGATTGTCTTCTGGGTGATCACACCCTATTCTGGCGCCAGGACGGGGTTGAGCTTTGCTGGGGCTTCCTGACCCCTATCCTGGAAGAATGCGATTGCCCGGAAAGGGGAAAAAGACTTTATACATACGAGGCCGGAACCTGGGGACCCAAAGAGCTTAACAAGCTTATGGGTCCTGATTGAGAAAGCCTGGCCGCACGTTAATCGATATCCTTGAAGTTCGGTTGAGCTATTTAAGGTTCTTAGTGTAAGGATGCTGTTCTTCAGTAGACTATTAAATATGGATCTTCTACACATTGAACAGAAAATCCATAGCTTACGCCGAGGAACCAATTCCTGCTGAATATGAATAAGCACTTTGCAATCAATGATACTGTTTTTTCCGTGCAGATTAAACCCTTTGCCCAGACACTGGCAGAACACGGTCTTGATTTGAAGAGAGCAAAAACAACCTGTCTGCAGATTAACACAGGCCTTGTCTGCAATCAGTCCTGCGCCCACTGTCATCTGGAAGCAGGTCCTTTCCGCAGGGAAAGCATGGATCTGACCACAGCACGGCAGGTTATCGACTACGCCTCCAAAAACAGGTTTGAAATAATAGATATCACCGGCGGTGCTCCGGAACTCAACTCGCATATTGCCATGCTCATTGCCGGGCTTGGCAGATATACCCCGAGACTTATGTTGCGGTCCAATTTGAGCGCTCTTAATAATGGACAAAATGACAAGCTCATGGAACTGCTCAGAGAAAACCGGGCTGTTATAGTGGCCTCCCTGCCTTCCCTGAACCAGGGTCAGACCGATTCCCAGAGAGGGAACCGGGTTTTTGCCGGGAGCATCGAGGTCCTGCAAAAACTCAACAGTCTGGGCTATGGAAAAGATGGAAGCAGACTGGAACTTGATCTGGTATCCAATCCCACCGGGGCATTTCTTACTCCATCACAGGAACAGACCGCGAAAAGATACAGGCAGACCCTGCACCGCAAATGGGGGGTTACTTTCAATAATCTTTACTGTTTTGCCAATGTACCCCTGGGCAGGTTCAGAAAATGGCTGAAAAAATCAGGCAACCATGATTCCTACCTGGAGCAGCTGGCCGCTGTCTTTAATCCCTGCGCGGCCGGTGGTGTAATGTGCAAAAGCCTAATCAGCGTATCCTGGGACGGATATCTGTATGACTGCGATTTCAACCTGGCTGCCGGTCTGCATATGAACAGGCGCAAAACCCATATTTCCGAGATGCAGGGGATGCCTTTGCCAGGCACTCCCATCGTCTTTGCCGACCACTGCTATGCCTGTATGGCGGGAACGGGATTTACCTGAGGCGGAAGCATCCAGTCCTGAGTTCAGGAAAATAAAGGAGAAATCATGGCCCATAAATTTGACTATGATCTGGCAATCATCGGCGGCGGCGCAGCCGGTCTTACAGCCGCCTCAGGCGCGGCCAGGCTGGGCGCCAAAACCCTGCTTATTGAAAAGGAAGACAGACTTGGCGGAGACTGTCTGCATTATGGCTGTGTTCCCAGCAAAACCCTGATTCATTCGGCCAGGGCCCTGCACATAATAAAAAACTCGCAGAAATACGGGCTGCCCGCGGTGGAGCCCGGACCCGTAGATTTTTCCCTGGTCAGGCAGAGAATCCTGGATGTTATTTCCGTAATCCAGAAGCACGATTCAGAGGAGAGGTTCTGCCGGCTGGGCGCTAAAGTGGAGTTCGGCTCGGCCAGGTTCGTGGATGATCACAGCGTAAAAATTAACAATCAGAGAGTGTCCGCCGCAAAATGGCTCATTGCCGCGGGCTCTTCTCCGGCAGTTCCGGACCTCCCCGGCCTGGACAAGACGCCCTGTATTACCAACAAAGAAATATTCTATCTGGACCGCCTTCCACAGTCCATGATCATCCTGGGAGGAGGTTCTGTTGCCGTTGAAATGGCCCAGGCCTTTTCCAGGCTGGGCACCAAAGTATCTGTTGTGCAAAGAAGCGAACAGATCCTGTCCAGGGAAGACGAAGATATGGCTGATGAACTCCTGGACATTCTCAAGGCGGAAGGGATTGATTTTTATCTGGGGTCAACGGTTCAGGAAGTGCGGGAAAAAGGCGGACAAAAAGAAGTTGTGATCAAACAGTCCACGGGTGCTGAAAACAAACTGTCCGCCGAATGCATCCTGGTGGCTTTGGGCAGGACACCCAATACAGATGGGCTTGACCTGGAAAATGCAGGGGTTGAATTCGGATCCAAAGGAATAGGGGTGGATGCCAGGCTTCGTACATCAAGAAAACATATATTTGCCGCCGGTGACATAACAGGTGACTACCAGTTTACCCACGCAGCCGGATATGAAGGCGGGATCGTCCTGGCCAATGCCGTTTTTCGTCTCCCCAGGAAGGTGGATTATACTTTTCTTCCCTGGTGCACCTACACAGATCCGGAACTGGCCAGCCTGGGCATGAACGAGAAAAGGGCCGCCCTGGCCGGGGTTGATTATACTGTATGGACCGAGGAGTTTGCCGGAAATGACCGAAGCCTGGCCATGGGCAACACTTCCGGAAAGATCAAGATGATCCTGGATAGTAAGGAGAAGATCATCGGGGTCCAGATCCTGGGCCCGGGTGCCGGGGAACTTATTAACGAATGGGTGGCTGTTCTGAGCGGGAAGGTTAAACTTTCCACCCTGGCTTCAGCTGTGCATCCCTATCCCACCCTTGGAGAGATTAATAAGCGGGTGGCAGGGTCGTACCTGGCCCCGAAAATATTTTCCAAGAAGATTAAAAAGGGACTCAAGTTTTTTTTCAGCCTCAAGGGGCGGGCCTGCGAGTAACCTTACCCTGGAGTTCAATACATGAATATGCCTGATCCCAAAAAAATTATCCTGGCAGCGGTCATTGCCTCGGCAATCATCCTCTTTTTTGTGTTTGACCTTGGGCAGTACCTGAATCTTGAGTATCTCAGGCAGTCCAGAGAGAGCTTTCAGGAACTGTACGCTGAAAACATGATCATGGTTCTGGGGGGATTTTTCCTCATATACATTACAGTTACAGCACTGAGCCTTCCAGGGGCCGCGGTCATGACCCTGGCAGCCGGAGCCCTGTTCGGGTTCTGGACCGGGATCGTTATTGTCTCCTTTGCCAGTTCCATAGGGGCCACCCTGGCCTGCGCAGTGGCCAGATATCTTTTCCGGGACTGGACCAGGGACAAGCTGGGCAAATGGTACCATAAAATCAACTCCGGCATTGAACAGGAAGGGGCGTTTTACCTTTTTACCATGCGTCTTATCCCGGCTATTCCTTTTTTCGCCATCAATCTGGGCATGGCCCTTACCGGCATGCGGCTGTGGACCTTTTACTGGGTTTCTCAGTTGGGCATGCTGGCCGGGACAGCGGTTTTCGTCAATGCCGGAAATCAGCTGGGCCAGGTCAGCAAAGTGGGCGATATCCTGTCTCCGGGCCTGATCATCTCCTTTGTTATCCTGGGAATATTTCCCCTGGCAGTAAAAAAGACCGTCAATTTTATCAGAAAAGCAACCGGCAAAGGAGAAATAAAGGCCGACCCGGAGCCTGCCGCTGAAAGAGGAAACTGATCAGGTGCTGCCAGGCTGATACCTGCGAATTTTAGGATTATGCTTTTCTGCGCCTGTTAAAACATGCCTGATTATCCTGTGGTCCCGGATAACCGTTTATCCGCCTGATCGCGTTCAGGCTCGATCCTGGCAACGCTGATCCCGGCAAAGCTTTTTTCAAGAGAATAATCATGATAGCTTATCAACCCATTGAAAATTACGGGATCACCGGGAATCTGCATACCGTTGCCCTGGTAAGCCTAAAAGGTTCCATCGACTGGTTCTGCTTTCCGTATATTGACTCCCCTTCGGTCTTCTGTGCTCTTCTGGATTCGGACAAAGGAGGCTGCCTTGCCGTCAGACCCAGGGAGGATTTTGATTCCATTTCTAAATACCTGGACCGAACCAACATCCTGATCACCCGCTTTCGCACCCCAAGAGGTGTAATGAAATTAATCGACTTCATGCCGGTTCCCAGAAGCGGACCAGAAGAAAAAGAAGAGGAAAGACATGTTTTATACCGGCTTGTGGAGATTGAGGAGGGTGAGATGGATGTGGAGCTCATCTTTATGCCCCGCTTCCATTACGCTGAAGCCAGGACCGGCACCCGTCCCACAGATCACGGCGTCATGGCCGAGGGAGACAACCGAAGCCTTGCCTTGACCTGCACGCACGCCCTGGATGTCTCTGAGGACAGCGCAGGGGCACTCTGGACCTTGAATGCCGGAGACAAGCTGGCCTTAAGGCTCGGGTCCACAGGCAGGCCGGGGCGCTGCTGCGCTCTGGACCTTGCACCTGTAACCGTGGAACAAACCCTGGAGGAGCTTCAGGAAACAAAGCAATACTGGCGGACATGGCTGGACAGGCATGAAACAGGGCGAAGTTTTTTCTTTGGCCCTTATCAGGACATGGTCGAACGCTCCACCCTGGCATTGAAGCTTCTTTATTATCAGCCTGTGGGGACCATTGCAGCGGCAGCCACCACTTCCCTGCCTGAAGAAATAGGCGGAACGCGCAATTGGGATTACCGCTACACCTGGATCAGGGATGCTTCTTTTACCCTGGAGGCTTTTTTCAATACAGGCCATTTATCCGAGATGGAGGGATACCTGAGATGGATAGACACCCTCCTGTCAGAGCAGGGTCCCGCCAGTTTGCAGATTATGTACAGCCTGCGCGGCGAAACCGATCTGGAAGAGACAGAACTCAGCCATCTCGACGGGTACAAAGGGTCGAGGCCTGTGCGGGCAGGCAATGGAGCGGCTGGTCAGCGGCAGCTGGATGTTTACGGTGAACTCATGAATGCGGCCCTGAAATTGTCCAATTATGCTGGCAAGATCAACGCAAGGCAATGGGAGGCCCTCCGGCAGATCTGTGATCATGTGGCTGTGCACTGGGGTGACAGGGATTCCGGGATCTGGGAGATGAGATGCGAACCCAGGCATTTTGTACACTCCAAGGTCATGTGCTGGGTGGCTCTGGACCGGGGGATAACCATAGCTGAACGCTACGGTTTTGAGGGTGACCTGGAAACGTGGCGCGCAGAAAAAGAAAAGATTCACGCCCAGGTTTGTTTGAAAGGGTTTAATGAAGATAAGCAGGCATTTGTACAGTACTACGGCTCTGATGAACTGGATGCCAGCAATCTTCTCATTCCGATTCTGGGCTTTCTGCCTTTTCATGATCAGCGCGTGGTTTCCACTGTTGAGGCCATCAGCAGGGAATTGAGCCATGACGGCCTGCTTTACCGCTACCTAGGCGAAGACGGAATAAAAGGCGGAGAAGGGACTTTTCTGTTATGTTCATTCTGGCTGGTGGACTGTTTCGCAGGCATGGACCGGGTGGATGAGGCCGAAGCTCTGCTGAAAAAACTGGAAAGCACTGCAAGCCATCTGGGACTTTTTTCAGAGCAATACGATGTGAACTGGCGACAGGCCCTGGGAAACTTTCCCCAGGCTTTCACTCATATAGGTTATATAAACAGTGTCAGCAACCTTTTGCGCTCTAAAGAAAAGCCCTCTGTCCGGGAAGAGAAAAAAGACCATTCACTGTCGTCTTTCTCATCAATAAAAGGGTTTTTTCAAAGATTTTTTTTCTCTGCCGCTATTGAACTTAACCAGGGAACACCTGACCACAAGGGTTCTTCTGAAAACCTGGTGGAAGAATTAAAATCCACCATGAATCTGTTGCGGGGGGCTTTTTTTGATACTTTTACCGGCAGGGTCGCCTATGAACGGATAAAGGGTTCTGAACTTTATGAAGAATATGAGAAAGCAAGCCGAAGCCTCCAGGAATTCGATCCGGCGAACCTTAAAAGCAGGGAGGAGAAGCTGGCATTCTGGATCAACATGTACAACCTGATCGTGATTCACGGTGTCATTGAACTGGGCATCCGGGACTCAGTCAAAGAGATCCCCGGATTTTTCCGGCGGATATGCTATGTTATCGGAGGTCTGTATTATACTCCCGACCATATTGAGCATGGCATTCTGAGGGCGAACAAGAGACCTCCCCATACCCTTTTTCCTCTTTTGGCTAAGAATGATCCCCGTTTGAGGCATTCCCTGAAGAGGCTTGATCCCCGCATCCACTTCGCGCTGGTCTGCGCGTCTTCATCCTGCCCGCCCATTGAAGTCTACAGCGCAGAAAATCTGGACGAAGAACTGGATCAGGCAGGAAAAAGCTTCCTCAAGGGAGGGGGACTTGTCCTTAACAAAGAAAACAAAGAAGTCAGCCTGTCCCGGGTCTTTCTGTGGTATGGGAAAGATTTCGGCAGGTCTGAAAGGGACCTTTTGTCCCGTTTGGCTGATTTCGTTTATGATCATGACGAAAGAGAGTTTTTGAAGCGCCATGCCCATGAATTGACAGTGAATTATCAGAAATACGACTGGCGGCTGAACCGAGGGGATATCCCGTCCTGAGAGGCTGGAGATTTCCCGTCAACAATACTTTTTTGCCCATGATCACAGACTTGAAGGGTGAATAGGAAAATCAGTTACATGCCTTAAAATATTAAAAACAGGGCAACTATCCACCAGGGTTTTTCTCAACCTCCTGGTCTGTTTGAGTGCAGGGAGCCATTTTTTATCCTTATAGTTGTACATTCCTGGACAATAATATGAATTTTATATATAAATAAATTATTGTGTAATTTTAATAGCCTGTTTAAAAAAGTCTCTACCTTGCAGCCTGTTAAGCATATTTCACCCCGGAGAAAAAACCTGATGATCCTGGCAATCCATTCCAGCCCTGAACCAGGGGGCAATCTGGATAGAATGATAATCCATGCGGCTGAATCTTCAGGACTGGATTATGAGCTCGTAAGACTGGCTGAGCTTGATATGCGCCCCTGCCTGGGCTGCGCAAAATGCGCCAAAAACAATAAGTGCGTTCAGCAGGACGATCTGGCAGCAGTGTTTGAAAAATTTCCCAGGGTCAGGGGCGTGATTATGGGCGCGGTCAATTATAACGGCATGATGAATTCCATAGCCCATATCTTTCTGGAAAGACTCTTTGTCCATTATCATCAGAACTCGGTTCTGCGGGGTAT